>Ga0268298_10001296_pt1 | contig 29923 bp, 26 predicted proteins | sample WWTPWeurt_MetaG_FD_194462 | JGI IMG/M metagenome (GOLD analysis project Ga0268298, IMG submission 194462) | Activated sludge microbial communities from WWTP in Nijmegen, Gelderland, Netherland - WWTP Weurt | ecosystem: Engineered > WWTP > Aerobic digester > Activated sludge | place... | reverse complement strand
TTCCACACACGCGGCGAGCTGCTGTTGGTCGTCGTATAGATTGTATTCGGCGCGAACGGATCTTGCACCATCGGCGTCACCCACGGCCCGCCGCCTTGGATGCCGGGGTTAATGTCCGAGTAGTTCAATCCGCCGTCATCCGTGCGGAAGCGGTTACCGTTTTGATATTCGACATAGAACGTATTGTTGTCCGTATAATCAATCACGCAATAGCCACCATCGCCGCCGAACTCGGATTCCCAATTCGCCGAGCCACTGTAACGCGTCGTGCCGTTGTCCTGTGTGCCGCCGAGCGAGAACAATGTATCAAGCGTCGCGTTGCCCATCGCATAGAACTGGAACGTGTTGTAGCCGTTGTTCTTTTCGTTCCATGTGTCGCCGTTGTCATACGACACGAAGATTCCGCCGTCGCTGACGGCCCACACTTCATCGGAATCTTCCGGATGGAAGATCAACTCATGATGATCCGCGTGCGAAAAATTCGGCGAACCGTAGTCATGCCACCACCACGATTGCTGCGACCACGAATCTCCTCCGGTGAACGAGCGGTAAATATCGAGCCCGGCGTTCAACACGGTTTCGGGATCATCGGGGTCCACCACAATTGCCATGTCATACCAGCCTTGCGACGCGTAGTGGCTGACTTCGCCGTCCTGCGAGCGCCGCTCCCACGTTTGACCGTTGTCGGTCGAGCGATAGACGCCAATCATCTCAGAGCCGTTGAAATCAAAGTCGCCTGACACACCCGCATACACAATCAACGGATTGTCGGGATAGAACGCCAGCACGATGCGCCCGATGATGGTCGGATTCGGCAGGCCGACATTGGAGAACACCCACGTCTCGCCGTTGTCGGTGGAACGATAGACGCCGTTCACTCCCGAGCCCCACGGATAACCCGCCGCGCACAACAGCACATCGGGATTCTGCGGGTCACGTTTCAGTTCATTGATGTTGCCTGTGCGCACCATCGTGAAATTCGTGCCGCCGTCGGTCGAGCGATAGAGCCCTTCACCGGTCGAAGCCAACACGATGTTCGCATCGCGCGGATCAACATTGACGCGCAGAATGCAGGTACCGCTGCTGTAGTTGTAATTCAGGCCGGTCAGATTCCACGACGCGCCGCCGTCGGTGGACTTGAACAATCCGACACCGCCGATCGCGTCACCGTTGAAGTAGCCTTCGCCTGTGCCGAGATACATGATTGCCGGGTCTGACTCGGCGATTTCAAAACAGCCCACGGCGAGGTTCGGCAGTTGGTCTGTGATGGGATACCACGAATCGCCTGCGTTGTCACTGCGGTACAAACCGCCGCCGACCGAACCCGCGAACATCACGTCGGAGTTGTTGGGATGAAATCTCAACACGCGCGTGCGTCCGCCGTGATTGAACGGGCCGAGTGCGGCCCACGGCTCGTCGAGCGTCACGCGCTGCATGCGCTGCATCTGTTGAAACGCTTCCCAGCGCGCACCGGCGGGAATCGTCGAATCGGGATAGGCGCGCGGCACCACGTCGTACAGATAACGCATGTAGGGCTTATAACCGTGCGCGCGCGGCCACTCGGCGCGCGATTCATAATACTGTTGAAAAGGCTCGAGGCGGTCAAACACGTTGACCATCGGCCGCTGTTGCGCGAACAGCGACGAGGCAAGCAGAAGCAGTGCGAGAATTGCGTACATGAGTCTATGGCTATTGATTGTGATCTATTTCAGCAGCAGCACTTTGCCGTGCGCTGTGTAGTTCCAGGCTTCAAAGGAGTAAACGTAAATGCCGGTTGAGAGCAGCGAAGCATCGAACACGACGCTACTTTGTAACCACTTCTTTCGTTGCCGATCTGCTTCGTTTGGCTTTGGGAATTTCTCTAACGGCCCAGCCAGCAACCATTCTTTCTCCAAAGCGAAACTTAGAACCCTCTAGATACTCTTGGACAGTGTCTATAGCCATCCATCGACGGCCTAGTCTTTCGCATACTTCACCTGTGACGTTTGAACCTGCAAAAGGGTCAACAACGAGGTCGCCCACTTCCGTCAGCATTTTGATGAAGAACTCGGGCAGTCCGGCCGGAAATCTCGCGGGGTGAGGCTTAATGTTTGCCTCTCGGCAGGAGCGAAGGTACCGACTATTACTCTCAGTATTTGCAATCTGAAGCAAATTGGGCGGAATCGCGCCACCGTTGTGCTTGCTAAACTTCGTAGAAATCTGGTGACCGCTCGGCCTAAGTTTTGAGCGGTATCCGTTGGTCAGTAGTTGTTCCATGCTCTCGCTATAAGGCTGCAACACCGTCTTATTTGTGGCTTTAGGGTGAGGGTCTTTCGAAAGCCACCAAATGCAATTCACTGCGTCCTTGACGCGCACACGACGGACCGTAACCCACTCGGCGGGGGACGGTAGCTTGGAAGGATTGTACCAAAAGAACTCCTGCGCAAGATGAAAACGATAACCCGGTATCTTGCACAGATCAATTAACAACTCGTATTGATATAGACTGCGCGTGGGCATTCCAAGGTTCCAACTTCCGCCAATGTCAATTACAAGACTTCCCGTTGGTTTCAAAATTCGATGAAACACGCGTGCGAAGTCGAGGAACCAAGCCACATACTCGGAAGCGTCCACGTTTCCATAATCCTTCTTTCGCCGCAATGCGAAGGGCGGGGAGGTTACTATTAGGTCAACGCTTTCGGCCAAAGCCGGGCTCGATAATACCTCAAGAGAGCTACCTAGATGGGCGGTCCCCAATCTTGTCTTATAGAAAGTGCTGTTAACTCTGGGAGATTTCATTAGAACTCGAGTTTCTTGATTTCCATTGCCTTCTTTGCTTCCCTTGAAAGTACGTCCAGTATGCGCACGGGCTCTTTTGCTATCACACCCAAATCGCGTCCGTCAACAAAGACGATATTGAGGTTTGTTTGGCGCATCACGTCTTGGGCATACTTTTTTGCTTCGGTACCGATTGATCCCGTGCTTACGATCATAACAACTGTCGACTTCATTTGAAAAGTAAGGCCGACTTCTTTGGCTACGTCGTCCAAGGACACAGCGCCAGTATTCTTGCATTGAATCTGCCATCTCGAAAACAGAAGCCTCTCGCCTTCAAACAGCATATCAATCTCGGCTCCACCAGTCGAAGCGCCGCGCAATCTTGTTGCAACATAGCGTAAATCTATTAGTCGCATTAGGTAGAAAGCAAGGGCTTCAAGCGCCAACCCTTTCTTGTGTTTATCGCTTGATTGGACTTGATCAAGAATTTCGGCAAGGCTCTTCCGCAGCAATGGCCGCAGATCCGGAAACGCGCTCTGCTCGATAGACTCCAAGAGTGGGGTAATGAGGTCTTTCTTTAGCTTATCGGTAAGCAATACAGCGAACGGTTTAGCCCCCCGCCCTTCCTGCTTTGTCCCCCTCGAAAGACTGATATATCCCAGATCCTCCAATGGGTATAGAACACTCTTCGGTAAGTTCTTTTCGTTGAACCGCACTCCATATGTAGCAGTGGCGAGCTTCTCGATTTCATTAGAGGCGTGCGAACCTTCGTCCGCAAGGTTGGCAAGCGTTTTCAAGAACGCTTTCTGCTCAACGGTTAGAGAAGACGTTTCGTCGACCGTCTTGATATCGGCCCCGATGATATGAGCGAGCACTTTCTCGTCTATTTCCCAGTCTGGGGTTTTCACGACGCCTGCTTTCTCGAGCCAAAGCCTCATCGTGCTAATGTTCTTGCTTCCGCGCGGTAGGTTAATACCACGCTCAGCAAGCCACTCGCGGAACTTCGGAAGGTCAAACCGCTCAGCTCGGGCACGCATATCCATTGCAGTTTGAACAACAACAATCCCTTTCAAATTCAAAAGAATGTGGCGAGCAAAAACGGTATACATCTCTTTCTCATTACCGGCAACGCCCAGCAACTCCATGCACAATTGAGTTGCGTTGCCATCTCTGTCAATTAGCCCATACCCAATGAGTCCGAGCTTGCAGTTGTTGGCAAGTTTCTTTCGATTGTACTCAGATGAGTTGTAACCAGAAAAATACTGTTGGTGAATGTCTTCTTCCAAGCCTCGCCAATTCCCGTTGTTCTTCAAAACGAACGTCAAAAGTGTCGGGAGGTCAATTTGTTGAGGCGAGAACTCGCTTCCAAACGGTAGATCGCTTTTCGTCATACTTGGTCCTAAAATATCGCAGGAGAATGCGCCTTAAGGCGTTTTGGTTTAGACATATACGAGCGAGAAAGATATTTCCGTCCCATGGCCCACCTTGCCTTTCTCCACAGATTTCGGCAAATTCGAGCAGTTGTAACAACTTAAGATACGGATTTCGCAAGCCGCGAGCAACGCGACCTCGCGCTTGTGTGCCTTGCTCACATTAGCCCACGTCACCCCGGCAGATGGTTGCAAACCTCGTACCCTATAATAAAAACAAAGGTTTGCAGGCGTTGAAACGCGCAAACCCTGCGCCGGGCCGCAACACATGCAGAGCCTGACTTCGCGACCCATTCTCCTCGATGGCGCGCTCGGGACGGAAATCGAGCGCCGGGGTGCCGCTTGCCCGCTGCCGCTCTGGACTGCTCAGGCGGTCGAAGAGCACCCGGAACTGCTCCGCGCCGTCCATCAAGACTACATTAGAGCCGGTGCGCACGTCATCACCGCAGCGACCTTCCGCACCACGCGCTGGACACTGACAAAGGTCAATCGCGCCGAAGAAACCGAGCGCCTTACCAAGCAAGCGGTAGAGATAGCCCGCTCCGCCTTCTCCCCCAGTCCTCTGGGGGGGTTAGGGGGGGTAGAATCCCAGGCCGGTGTAATGTCGGAGAGCGTCTCCGCGCCAGCGACATTGGGTCCAGCGCCTGCGCTGGCGCTGGTTGCGGGAAGTCTCGCCCCGCTCGAAGACTGTTTTCACCCCGAACTTGCTCCCGGTGATCTGGTGCTGCAAGCGGAACACCGCCACAACGCGCAAGCGCTCGCCGCGGCGGGCGTGGACATTATATTGGTAGAGACACAGAACTCCCTGCGCGAAGCCCGTATCGCCACACACTTCGCGCGTGCAACCGGAATTCCGGTTTGGACGTCCTTTATTTTGAAGTCGCCGACCGAGCTGTTGAACGGTGATTCGCTTGAAGAAGCCGTGCGCACGGTGGTCAAGTTCGGCGCTGGCGCGGTGCTGGTCAACTGCACACCGCTGCACATTGCCGCACAAGCGGTGATGAACATCAGCATGCACGTACCGCAAGGCATTCTGCTCGGCGTCTATCCGAACGCGCACGACGAGCGAATTTCTCCGAACGATTTCGCCGATTGGGGCCAGCGCATCTCCGCCATCGCCGACATCATCGGCGGCTGTTGCGGGATTGGTCCGGAACATATTGCAGAGCTGAATTCGCGTCTGAAACCATAATCGCAACCTGGGTCAAGCCTCCGGCTTGACGTTCGGCAAGATATTCCTTTCGACATGTTGAGGTCCCGCAGACCCAACCATGTAGGATTACCTATGCATCGTCTCTGCCTGCTCTGTCTTCTGCTCGCCGCCGCCGCAAATGCCACCGATTTTCGCGCCTATGAAGGTGGCTGGAGTGGTGAACTCGCTTCACCCTCCCCGTTCGAGTTCAAGATCTCGATGTCGCTACACGATGACACGTGTGCGCTGCTGTCGTTGTCGAATGCAACGACGCAGTGGTTATCTTGTCTCGAAGTGCGCGACGGCTACCGTTACGCCGATTTCGGCGGCGTTTCGTTTACCGGCCTGCTTGATTCATCCGGCCTCCGCGGGTTCATACAATCCGGCGTGCATCAGTACCACGTCTGGTTTGAACAGCGTGGCAACGCGGGCTTCGAGTCCAATTGGACTCCGTTTATGCTTCCGCGCATGGACAACCGTGTGCTATTGAGCATTGAGAATTGCACCGCCGATAGCTACGAGGCCAATATCATTCTGGGGGACAGCCGCTCGCCGCGCTTGATGTGCGGGAACTTTTCCGCGAACGGCGACACGCTGCACTTTGGTGATTTTCGCACAGGCCTGCAATTCGCGGCGCTTTTGCACGACAACGAGATTTTGCTCATGCCTCAGCTCGCCGGAAGAACGGTGGCACAAATTTCGTTGCGGCGCACGAATGAGTCGTGGGAACCACGTGCCGAATCACACGAACTTGTTGACAGTAACGAGTGGCCGCGCCTCACGGCAAGCGCGGCCGGGTTTGATGAGCGCGCACTGTCACGCCTCGTAGATAGCGTTGCGTCTGGCGTCGTGACATCTACACACAGTGTCCTGATTGCGCGTCACGGCAAGCTGGCCTACGAACAGTACTTTGAAGGCTATGACGCTGCAACACCGCACGACCTGCGCTCCGCGCAAAAGACCTTCACCGGCGCAGCGGTTGGAGTCGCGCTTGAGCGCGACTTGATTCACTCGGTTGACAATCCGGTCTTCGACTATCTACCGCGCGATCTCATCGAATCAACGAGCGGTGCGGATCAGAAATCGCGCATCTCTATTCGCCATTTGTTGATGATGAGTTCTGGCCTCGATGCGGTGGATTTCGGCGCCGATCATGAGTCCGCCGCATCAGAAGATGCTTATCAACAGACTCCTGATTGGCCGCGCACAATTCTCGCCGCACCGATGCTGCATGAGCCTGGCACAGTTGCGAATTATGGCTCAGCTAACGCCTGCCTTGCCGGAGAAATTCTCGCCCGCGTGTCGCAGATGCCGCCGCAGCTGTTCTATGATGAGTGTCTGTTCCGACCGCTCGGAATCAAGTACTATGTTCTGCAAACCGATTTTGCCGGACAAGCTTACGGCGCGGGCGGCATGTTCATGCGCCCGCGCGATATGCTGAAGATTGGCCAACTCTATTTGAACGGCGGGACATGGGAAGGCCAGCGCGTGCTCGCCGCCGATTGGGTGGCTGATTCATGGAAAGCGCACACGACGCTTGCCAACACGGAACAGAAGAACCAATACGGCTACTTCTGGTGGCAGCGATACTATGACTATCGCGGCAAGCAGCTGGTCGCGCACGAAGCTCGCGGCGCAGGAGGCCAATACATCTCGGTTATCCCCGATCTTGATCTCGTGGTTGTCGCAACGTCAGGAAATTTTCGCAATGGTCGTTTCTGGCAACCGGAGGAGATCATCGAGAAGTATGTTTTCCCTGCCTTGATTGGACAATAGGACATTCGCTCAGACACAGCACATTAAGCATAGAAAGTCCCGCACATGAAAACAATTGCCCTGTTCGTCATCGCGGCGTCGGTCTTTACCCGCGCCTGCCAGGGGCCTGAAAGTTCCGGCCCGAAGAGCGCGCCCGAGGGATTCGGCACCGCACAAAAAAGCGACCTCGTCATCGAGGTCATGCAGTCGTCCGTTCAAGTGGAATGGGGCGCACCCGTCGAAATTCCCGTGAGTGTCTCATGGAAGAGCGGCCAGAAATACGCCGTGACGCTCGCACCCGCCGAGGGCACACCCGAGTGGCTGCACGTTTCGGTGAAGCCTGTGATTCTCGATCCGCCCGGCACGGTGATGGTGCACGTCGAGCCTGAACTCGGCAAAGCGCGTCGCGGCACGCACACGATCACATTGCAAGCTTCCGCCTACGGCATGAAGACTCCGGTCGAAACGCAGCTTGAAGTTGAGGTCGTGCGCCAGACCGGATCGTTTGAAGTCTTGCAGACGCTCGCAGGTTCTGTCGAGTGCCGCAACATCTGCGCAAAGGTCAACAATGGCCGCATCGCATTTTACGATCTTTTGAAAGAAAAAGGTCAGGAGTGTGACGACAAGAAAGCGCTGCCCGAAAATCAGCGCATCGGCTTGAAGCAGTACGCACTGTCGGCCAAGGGCTATGGCTTCGGACGTTCGTGCACGGTCGCAGGTATCTGGGAAAACACCGGCACGCTCACGCTCGTTAACACGGGCTTCTTCGACTCAACCATTCCGCGTGGCGATATGTTCATGCAGATCCGCAATGCCGAGCGCGTCTGGCTCTCGCCTGACAACACACTCGCTATCGCGCAAAGCGGCTCGGCCTTCACACCGTACGATGTCATCAGCGGCAACCAAATCGGCGAAACGTGCCGTTCTGCAGGTGATGTGACAGGCTTGCGCTACGAAGCCAACAAGCTCACCGTCTTCTCCGCCAACAACTGCGAGTGGGACGTGAGATAGCGATTGTCAGCGTAGGCCGCGCTTCCCGCGCGGCGACACACAACAAAAAGCCGAGGCTAATCACCTCGGCTTTCTGCTTCCCCTCCAGTCCTCTGGGGGAGTTAGGGGGGGTCAAACAGTGTTCACTTGATGAGCGCCAGCTTCGTCACCACACTCAATCCCGCGTCAGTTTCCAGCTTCGCAAAATACAATCCGCTGGTCTGCGCGCTGGCATTCCAATTCAGCGAGTGCGTTCCTGCGATCATCTGCTCATCCAGCAGCGACTGCACAACTTGTCCGAGCGTGTTGTAGATCTTCAAAGTCGCACGCGCATTCTGCGTCAACGAAAACGTAAGCTGCGCGTTCGGATTGAACGGATTGGGATAGGCGTTCAGCGCGAATTCGTCCGGCAGCTCGGCCTCGTGTTCTTCGTGCGCATCGAGCGACACTTCGGACAATACCTGACCGTAGATGTTGTTGAAGATATCTCCCACCGCACCGGCACCACAGCAGCGTCCCGGATTGCTCGAGCGCAGGTCTTTCCAAACAGCCAGCGCACTGCCTGCAACCCATGAATGCAACTCGGGCTCCTGCTGATATGTCGGCACATCACAAATCGGATAACCGTCCGCTGGCCAACTGAACCCATTCACCGTGGCGTGCTCGCCCATTGCATTGATGTGCGTGCCGTAAATATCAATTTCGGCGTAGAGGTCGCTGTTGCGGTAATCCTCCCACGCGATCCACGCGCCGCCGTTGCCATCTGATGCAATCGTACCGTGAGATTGCTCGCCGTTGTGCGAACACACGCGCCGCTCGACACCTTGCCACATCTCCTGCGCCAAATCGTTGTAGCGCGCAAGATACAAGTGTGACGCGTTGCCGTTGCGAAAATCTTCGTACAACAAGAAGAATCCGCCCTGCCTGTCTTCCGTGACATAGTGCCGAACGACGGCTGCATCCACTGCCGAGAGTCTGCGCGGCACGCTCCACTGTTCCGCGCCGTCCCGCGCTATAAGCATACCGTAAACATGATAGAGCGCTGAGTTCTGCCCTTGCGGTACTTCATAGGTCAATAACGCGCGGCCATCTATCTGCAGAAGTTTCGAATTCCTCTCGCGCGAATTCACCGGGCCGTACACACGACCCGCGTTGCTCCAGCCCGCGCCGAACGCCCCGCTCGCTTCAAGGTGATACAATATCGCCTGCGTATCCGTCCACGGCCCGACGATTCCAGCAACGAACACGCCGCCGTTGCCGTCGGATGTCGCGCCGGTCAACAGCGCGTCGTTGCTGCTCGCGTCCGGAAATTCGTAGTAATCACCCGGCCAGTTCAAATTGCCCGCTGCATCTATGTGCGCGACGCAAATGCGCGCGACAAATCCTGCGCTGAAACGCGCGAACGCGACAAATACTCCGCCGCTGCCATCCGGCACAAGATAGGTGTCCCCGTGAAAGCCGTGCTCGTTTGGAATAACTGTCGGCACACTCCACATCAGCGTGCCGTTCTCGTCAATATGCTGCACAAACAAATTCACCGTGGCACCAAGCGAGTCAATCATCCACGAAATGAACGCGCCACCCGCGCCGTCGCTGGCGGCAGAAGGCGGATCATAAATCGAGAAGTTTTCTGCTTGCGTCAGTTTGCGGCCGTTGAGCTCCAACAACGCGTTGCCGTGCCGGTCCGTAACTTGATAGTAAATGTCGCGGCCAATCGTCGCGCGACTGTCACTCCAAATGGTCACCATCCGGTTGTCGCCCATCACCGCCGCGGTCTGATCATAAATGTCATAGGTCAATCCACCGCTCAAGAAATCCGGCGTGCCCGTTGGCAGCCCGTTGTTATTGAGTTCGACGACGAATAAACTCTCCGGCTGCAAGATGGTGCGGCCCGAAACAACAATCATGCGCGCGGGTGCGTCACCCGGCTTTTCCACTTCAATTCGAATTTTCTTGCCGGGCCGCTCCCATACGATATTGCCGTCATTTCCCCAGAGCTTCGCGCCGCCGCTCGACAGCTTTTGCGTGTGCGCAATGTAGTCGGTTAGATCACGCAACTCATCGTACGCGACAAGCAGCTCATCGCCATCCCACAACCAGTCGAGCGGTGACGTGCGCAACGCGGCAGTGCCAAACGGCACCGGGCCCCATCCGATTGCGCCGTTCATCGCGACGTGATACAATGTGAGCGCGCTCACGTCCGGATCAAATTCGTAACTTGCGAGTGCCGCGACCACGCCACCGTACGGCGCAGCGATCATCGCGCGAATATTTTGTGCATTGAGTCCATCAGCCAATAGGATCCCTTCGGTGCTCCAGCCCGGCAGCGGATCGAGATTCGTGTCCAGCATCGTCAACCGCGCGTCACCGTATCCGTCACCGCCACCGGCGGCCCACGCTAACACCAACGAATTTCCGACCGCAATCAGTCTGTGGTACCCGAAGTCGGCGTATTGTGCAACCGCGTCATCATTCGGAAATCCGCGCATTCCATCCGGTGAGAGTTTTTGAATCACCAAATCGTTCGTCGCGGTGTTCATCGTATTCAAGATGTACGCATCCGCCCCGATGCATGCGACATCGAGCGGCTGATTGTATGCCTCGGCGCGAAACAGCAATTGGATGCCGTCTATCGGCCCGACACGCTGGCCATCGGACGTGAGTATCTGCGCGTAACTATTCAGCCGCAAGTCGGCGCCCTCGGTCAGGCGGTCGTCCGTAAACACAACATAAGCCATGCCGTTATCGTTGATGGAGACTTTTGCGTCGAACTGATCTCGCTCTTGCTGCACGACAATAACGCCACTGCTCGGTGACCACAACGGAGTGCCGTTTACGTCGTAGCGCTGCGCCATCAAATCGCGGAATCTTCCTACCGAGTAATCTTCCCACACCACCAAAACACTACCGTCACTATACGCCGCGACCACCGGTGCGCGTTGTTCGCTGGTGTTGCCCGCGATGACGCGTCCGCTTTCGCCCCAACTGTGTTCACCGTTCGCGGCGATGCGTGTCCCCATGACGTCGCGCGTCCCGTCACGCAAGCAGTCGTAATAGAACAGCGCCACGTCGTCACCTGCCGAGATGGCAGCGCCGTTCCAGCCGAGGTGCGCTCCCTGTCGAACCGGTGCGCCATCCTCGGGCCAATAGAACTGCGCCGTTGCCAGCAAAGGCAAAAGCAATATCATCAGGATCAAAACGTTCCGCTGTTTCATGGGGTTTTCCTTGTATCTTCCTTGCGGCACAAGACTACTGATTTGAACGATAGAGGCATACCCATCGTTCCGCAGCTTATCCCGTATTCATCACTCATCACTCATCATTCATCGCTGCCTACTGCAGCACATTGCCTCCGCCCGGGAAGCAATTCGCCGCTCAAGCAGGCGACCAACCGTTCGTCGCGGCCCACCAGACTCCGGCCGCGACCAGCCCGACGAGCGCCAGATAATACACGCGCCGCATGGCGATAAACTTCTGCGCAAGTTCAGGCTCGGCCGCGCGCCGCTTCTCCCACCGCCACCACCACACTTCCAACAATATCCAGGCGCCAACCAGCGCAACTGTAACCAGAATCTTCATCTGCTTTTTCTATTTTCTATTTTGGATTTTCTATTTTCCGCTTGGCGTCCACCCACTCGTCATTACAACATAGATCGTCAGCAAAACGAGCACCGCAATGAACAGGTAGCGCCACGCTTTAGACGCGCCGTATTGCCGCACCATTTCATCTTTGAAATCTTCACCCGGCGACCAACTGCGCCCGAACCACCACCACAATTCCAGCAGCGCCCACAACAGAAACAGCGCGCCGAAGAGAATGTATGTACCGATGTGTGGCTCTTCCATGTGTTCGCTCCTACGGCACCAGCCACCAAAGGAATCCCACGATGCCAAGGTATAACCCAACGCGCAGCATCGTCCCCGGAATGGAGCCGTCATCCGTTGACCAAATTCCCAACAGAAAATCGCCGATCTTGTCAATGACCACCCACAAGACAATCAGCCCCGCGATTTTGAGGAACATTCCCCAATCCCAAGACATCACGGCCTCTGTTTTTCTATTTTCCCATCAAGGCTTCATCTCCACGCGCACCGTATCCATCGCCGGATCATTCGTCCACGCTTTGACATAGGCGGTCTTCTTCGACACACCGAGCCGCCGCTTGATTTCGGTCAGTTCCAAATAACTTGTATCGGTTTCACAAACCTTGTGCTGTCCATAGCAGTCGAGCTGCAAGCACAATTCGCCCACCGGCACCCGCGTCGTGTCGTCTTTGGAAACCGTCGCCCACACCCGCGCGACAGATTTCTGATAAATCCACGCGTACTTCGTCTCCACCTCAACACGAAGATGCTTCGCGCTCCGCTCCCCCCGCGCTTCAGCGGTGGAGTTAGGGGAGGTAGAATCTTCAGCAAACACGCTCATCGCAATTACCCCAATACAATTCAACAACCATCGTTTCACGTAGTTCATCTCCCTCGTTCATTCAATCGCCTTAGCGCATCAGCTCTCGTTATCACCCCGCCTACGGGCAATCCCGAGACCACATCAACATCACCAACAAACGTCTCGACCAAATAATACATATCCTGTGTGAACCTCACGACTTCTACATGGCGGTACACGGTGTCTTGGGTTGAGCCGTGATAGAAGAATGGCCCGTCGCTGAGTTCGGAGAAGTACACCAGATAGCGCGTCGGTTCAATTGGACAGCCCGCGATTGTCGAGTCCACCGCCGACCATTGCAGCACCGCGTCTGTGTTTTCGATGGATATCACTACATTCGGTGCGGCCGGCAGCGCGGACAAAGTGATCGCGGCCGCGACGCTGTCAAAGATTATGCTCGCGCCACACGTATCGTTCACAGCTTTCACCGTGTACAGATACTCGATGCCGCCGATAGCGTTCGCATCGGCATACTGGGTCGCGTCATTCGGAAGGGTGAGTATCAACTCACCGTCGCGCAGCAGTTCATAGTATCCAAAGCTCCCGCTCGCGGGAGTCCAGCTTAATGTGATCGTCGCGCAGCCATCATTCACCGCGATGAGATTGTGCGGCCCGGTCGGATATGCCAGCAGCGCTCCCGTCACCGGACCCACCAATGCCGAAACGCCACAATCACCGACTGCTTCGGCAGTGTATTGATACTCTCCCGCAGCAGGCGGCGAGTCTTCAAATACTCCGCTGCTTCCGGCAAGCGTAGCAATCAACACAGCATCGCGGTAGATGCGTACGCTGTCTGCGTTTGTGGAGGAGATATAGCTCAAAGTAACGCCGTCACAGGCTGGCGAGCTGGCAACAATCGAGTGCAAGGACGGCGCGACATCGGTTCCGCCAGAGTCTATTGCGCTGCCAAAACTTGCTCCGCAGAGATTAATAGCCTGAACTCTAAATGCCGCGCGAGGAGTCAGCGCGGAGTACACAAATGTCGTCTCGTCCGCGCTCGTTGCCCCAATCACGACTCCGTTGCGGCGGATGATATATCCATCCTCGAGTGTCACGTCCTGCCAGGTCACTATGATTTGCCCGCACAGAGCATCGGTTGCATGGAGATTCGTTGGTGTTGGAGGCGTCGCAATTCTGTCACCTGTTACGGGCGCGCTTTGTGGGCCTTCAGCACAAGAATTTGAAGCAGTCATCGTGTAAATGTAGGCCACATACGGGGCAGCTTGGTCATCAATAAATGAGTTTGTTCCGCCGTCAACAGCGGCGCGAAATTCACCGTCTCGATAGATTCGGTAGCTTGCCGCCTGGGCAATCTGTGTCCAAGTCAAACTGACGACACATTCGCCTTGCGTGACAAAAAGCTCGGGAGCCTGCAAAAGAGCGCACCGTCTGCCTGTGTTGGAAACTGACATCGCGCCATTACCACAATCATTTACCGCTAGTACAGTGTACTGATACACGACATTCGGAGACGCAGAGAAGTCATCATAGGTCGTTACATCCACGCCGACGGTTCCAACTTGAATCGCATCGCGCAGAATATTGTAGCTCGTTTCGCGGATGGTATTCGTCCACGTAACCGTTACGCGGTCGGACAGATTGTCCGTCGCGTTCACGCCCAGAACTTGCGGTGGAGCCTGCTTCAAAGTACCGGGGTTGGTGGCTGGAGCCGAACTCGCGCCGCAGTTGTTATTTGCCACAACCGTATAATTGTACGTCGTACCCGGCAACAGACCGGTGATATCGTTATAGGTCGTCACGCCCACACCGACGGTGATGATGTCCACACCGCCCCGGCGCACCGTAAAGCCAGTCTCGTCGTTGCTGTTATCCGTCCATGTGACCGTAATAGTCGTACAGGAAGAAGAGTCGCTCGCTTGAATGTTGCTGGGTGCGTTCGGAGCGCCAATGCGCGATCCATTAACGCCCGCCGAGCGAGCGCTTTCTTGGCACGATGCTGGGTTTGACGTCAGTACCGATGAAACCTGATAGCTATAGGTCTGTCCCGGAGTGCCTGTGCCGTCGCTATGAGTTGTATTCGGTGCAACGATGGTTGTGATGAGAACATTGTCACGATAGACTCTGTAGCTGTTCACACCCGCCACGGCATTCCAACTAAGGTTTACGGTACATTGCCCAATCGTCGCTGCAAGTCCCGTCGGCGCAGCCGGCGGCTGGGTCGTCGTTACCGGATGATTGGGAGTGGTCACTCCATGACCGCAACCGACATTCCAACCTGCGATGGTATAGTTGTGCAGACCGGCCGGTTCACCTCGCAAAGTATCCAAATGCAACTGGTTGATCGATCCGCGGAATACGCGGTCCACTTCAAAACCGTCACGGAAAATACAGAACGAATCAAGATTTGCAATGCTCGAAGGAGTGCGCCAGCGCAATACGACCGCCGCGCATTCAGTCGAAAGCGCATAGACCTGAACTGAGTCATTGTTGACCGCTGGAGGCCCCGGCAGTCTGGTGCCACTGACAATCGTGTTCGAAGTCGCCGTATCGCCCGGACCACAATCACGAGCTACTACCATGCGGTATTCGTTATCGCCGACGAGAGCGTCAGGATCAAAATACGTTATGGCCGTATGCGGAATGGTGGCAATACGAACGCCGTTGCGCAGCACGCGGAAAGTATTGATACGGTCGTTGTCTGTGAAGAGATTCCACGTCAGCGTCACGCCTGTGCACTGGGTCGTCGTGGCCTGTAGGTTCGCAATACCAGCTGGAGTTGGGCAGTTGTTGATGATAGTCTCGCAAGTCCAAGTCGAGTCTGTAAGGTCGCGCTCCGAGTAGCCGCTTGAAATTTGGAACACCACGGACGTCCACACGGCGGATGCGCCAACGACGCGAATAAAGAATCGGGACGGATTTGGCGTAAAATTGGAATATGTAAAGGCCGGGTCAGAGTAAAATGCACCCGGCACACCCAAGTAATCATTGCCGTTAAGTGGGTACACCGCTTGCACAGCGCCCGGAGCAATGGGGTCGGTGGCGTCCGGACCATCATTATCCTGATCCCAATAGAATGTAACCACCTGCATGCCATCTTCGAGCATGCCTCCGGTGCCATCGCAGTTGTTGGTAAACGTGTCGAACGTGTAAATGACAGCAGAAAACTGCGCAAATGCGCCGCTTGATAAGACAAGCACCCCAAGAATTGCCAGCGAGATAAGCTTCTTCATAAATACTCCTCAGATTCGCTTACTTCCGCACTTTCTTAAACAGATCCCCGCATCACTTCCCCCTCCGACTTCCTCTGCGCCCACCGGTATCCGGCTCTGCGTCGCTGCTCGCACCGCCGTGCTTTTCAAATTCCGCCAGCGCGTCCGGCAGCAACTCTTCGAGCTGCTTAATGCGGCGGTCATCGGTCGGGTGCGTCGAGAGAAACGCCGGTGGTTGTCCGCCCGCACCTTTGTAATCTTTGAACCGCTTCCAAAAAGCAATCGCTTCCCGCGGATCATAGCCCGCGCGGGCCATATACATCAGGCCCATGCGGTCGGCTTCCAATTCATTCGAGCGTGAATGCGGCAGAACACGCGCGAGCGTCGTCGTCGCGCCGTATGCGCCCAACGCCAACTGCCGCGTCTCTTCGGGCTTCTTCGACAGCGCCACATCCAACGCCACGCCGCCAAGTTGAATCACGAGCTGTTCACTCATGCGCTCGCCGCCGTGCCGCGCCGTCGCGTGCGCAACTTCGTGTCCCATCACTGCCGCGAGTCCCGCTTCGTTCTTCGTGATCGGCAAGATCGCATTGTAAACGCCAATCTTCCCACCCGGCAAGCAAAATGCGTTCGGCTCTTCCGAGTCGAAGCAGACATATTCCCACTGCGCGTTGTCGAGCTTCACCACACCGGATATATTGCGCCCGACTTTCTCGACCAGCGCCTGTTCATCCGGATTGCGCGTCCGCCGAGTGGAAGACTTGATATCCTCGAAGGCCGACAATCCAAGCTGCGCCTCCTGCGAAGAATTGAGCAGCATCAGCGACTTTCGGCCCGTTTCCGGATTTGTATAGCATGTCACGATGACGGCCAACGCCAGCATCGTCCCGAAGATCGCGAGTTTCTTTTTCATCTCTTATCCCTTATCCTTTATCCTTTATCCTTCACGAAAGGAACACTTCCCTCACCACACCCTTGCCCACGACCTGCTCAATGCGCTCGATGAGTTGCGGCTTTGTATGATGCAGCGTCGCCCGCCACACGTCATGTTCGCACGCGACCAGCAGCCGCCCCTTTTCCAGTCCGGTGACGTGCGCATACTTGGCGATCTGCTCCCCCACGATTTCCACCCAATGTTCTTCGATACGCGCCAGCCGCAGCCCCTTCTGGTACTTCTTGTCCCGCAGCAGCGCGTCGAGTATTTTGTTGATGGGTCTTGTTCTCATGTGCGTTTCAATGCTCAGCATCCGCATCCACACCGACATAACCTAGGTCCGGCCTCTGGCCGGACAGCCTCTTTCCTCCGCGGCCGTGTCCAGGCGTGTCCGGGACCTCTGGCGAGACGGGCCTCTTCACCTTTACCCGTAATTTACATCTTCTTCCCGCCGCTCTCAAGTCCTCCAGCCCCAAAAAAGCACAACCCCCGGCGCCGCACGCCGGGGGTTGCTATTAGCCCACCAATGTTCTCGAACGAGTCTCTGCCGACGCGCTAACTCAGTCGCACCGGCATGATCAGCATCAGCAGGTCTTCATTTTCTTCCTGTTCGGTCGGTTTGACGATACCCGCCGACGTCGCGGAGCCCAGCTCAAAGCGCACGTCCGCAGTGTCAATCTGCCGCAGCATATCGGTCACGTAGTTCGCATTGTAACCGATATCCATCGAATCGCCCGAAAATTCACAGGGAATCGTCTCAAACCCCTCGTTGCCCTGCTCGATATCTTCGACCTTGATCTGCAATTCCTGCTTCTCGAGTTTCACGCGAATCTGCCGCGAAATTTCATTTGAGAAGATATTCGCGCGCCGCACCGCCGAAAACAGTGGATCCAATCCAACCGTCAGAACCTTTGTATTCTCGCTCGGAATTACCGCCTCGTAGTTCGGATAACGGCCTTCAATCAGGCGCGTAATCAACGTCGTATTGCCCGCGCGAAAACCCAACTGCGATCCCGCGAATCCGATTTCGATATCGCCTTCACCTTCCGCAATGCGCGCCACGGCGTTCATCGCTTTGGACGGCACAATCGCGGTCTGCTGTTCACCCTTAAATCCATCGGCCTTGGTGCTCATCTTCACCAGACGATGCCCGTCCGTGGAAACCAGCCGGAAATGCTCTTTGGACAGCTCCATGAACACGCCCGTCAATTGCGGACGCAGTTCATCACGCGACACCGCGAACGACACCTTGTTGATCATCCGGCGCAGCTTGTTGCGCGGCATCTTGAAAATCTGCGTCTCGGACAATTGCGGCACCTGCGGATAGACATCCACCGATTCCGCCGAACACTGATATTTCTTGCCTTCCGTGTCGGTAATCGTAATGCGATGTTCTTTCGAGGCTTCAATCGTCACCGTCACGTCCGGCAGCCCGCGCATGAGTTCTAAGAACTTGCGCGACGGCAACAGCGTGCGCCCGTCTTTCTGACCCTGCACTTCCAGTTCGGTCTGCATCGTCACTTCGATATCCGAACCCGTCAGCGTTAACTTGTTTCCCTTCAATTCGGCCAGAAAATGCGAGAGCACCGGCATTGGGCTCTTTTGTGGAACAACGGTGGAGAGCGGCGCGAGTGCTGCGGCTAAGCTGCTTTGCGGAGCGGAAAATTTCATGGAAGGTGTCTGAGTCTGAAGATAGAGAGAAGAGAATTAAAAGAATGGTCGTCGTATCAGAGACGGTGGATTCGTGGATAATCAGCGTTACTGGTTGTGTTTTCGATACTCTGTCATCGGCATAACTGAGTGAACCACTCCCACGATCTATCCGCTCTCTGTCCGCGCGTTGTCAAAAGTCCCCAACAATCCCCCGCCGTTCACTCCACGAGTGTGTAACCCGCGGACTTACCGACATCAATTCACATGGTTATCCGCATCATCGGCCCAAGCGATAACCGGCGTTCCAAGTCGTTCAAAGCGGCGACAGTCTTCACGTCATCCTCTTTGCGCAAGTCAGAAATCGTATCGCGCGCGTGAATAACCGTCGAATGATCCCGGCCTCCGAAGAATCCGCCAATCGCTTTCAATGAATGCTCGGTCAATTCCGTCATCAGATACATCGCGACCATACGTGCATAAGCGATCTCCTGCTTCCGCGTCTTGCCGCGCAGCGCATCCTGACTGATGCGGAAATAGTCGGCCACAGTCTGCTGAATCAATTCCACCGGCGGCCGTCCCGTGCGCTTGCCGGTCTTTTCCTGAATCACACGTTGCGCAAGCTCCAAGGTCGGCGGTACGCGCCCAAACTGGCAATGCGCCACCAATGCCGCAAACGCCCCTTCGAGTTCACGCACATTGCTCGTAATGTGTGTACTCAAGAGATCCGCGACATCGAGCGGCAGCGGGAATTTCTCAAACTTGGCACGATCCTGCAAAATCGCCAACCGCGTTTCATAAGTAGGCGGATTCACATTCGTCACCAATCCCGAATCGAAGCGCGAGATCAACCGCTCGTCAAAACCGGCCAATTCATGCACCGGACGGTCCGACGTCATCACAATGCGCCGACCACTCTGATGGAGCGTGTTAAAGGCGTGAAAAAATTCCGTCTGCGTGCGCTCTTTCGTGGCGAAAAACTGAATATCATCCACCAACAGCAGGTCCACATTGCGGTACTTCTCGGCGAAGTCCGCACCCTGCTGCAACCGCACTGATTGAATGAAATCCTGTGTAAACCGTTCCGATGACACGTATCGCACGCGAATGCCGTCATTGCGCCGCACCGACAACACACGGTTGCCAATCGCTTGCAAAAGATGCGTCTTGCCCAATCCCGTACCGCCATAAATTAACAGCGGATTCCACAGGGTCGGCCTGGATAAATCAGAGATTGCCAGACACGCCGCGCGCGCGAAACTGTTGCAATCCCCCTCAACAAAGTTCTCGAAACGGTAGCGCGGATTCAGATTCGATTCCTGCGCGGCTTCGTTCACGCTGACCGTATGGCCATTGCTGCCGTTGGTTTCCACAGGCTGAACGGGCGGCGCAAATCTCAAATTACGCTGGCGCGGAATTTCGCCCGAACCGTCCACGCGCACACGCACGCGCACCGGCTCCCCGGTGGTCTCCTGGGCCAGTGTTTCCAGGCCGGTAACGAAATGTTCTTCGACGAATTCGCGGTGAAATTTGGAGGGCGCCAAGAGAGTCAGGACGCGGTCTTCAAGCTTCTCAGGTTTTAGGGTCTCGATCCACGAGCTGAAAGTAGTCTCCGATACGGACGGCGCGACGGCAGACATAATCGCGGTCCACAGATCCGCAGCGGGAGGCGTTGCGACTGAAGCCATAGGCGAGATATATCGAAAGCTTAGAGGTGAGCGGAGGGAAGTTACCACATTTTGGTGAGGCATCCACAATCACAAACCTCACCAAGCGGGCTCATAATATAACACATCCACACGGAGTGTCAAGGAGAATAACTCCTCTTTTTTCTCGCACTTACAACCGTTAGAGAGTTGTTAATTCGTGCTCTGATTGGAGCAATTGGCACTTATTGCGAGAGGCACTTGCCCACACGAGGTGTACATATCATCTAACTCTTATCCACGGTCAAAATTTCCCCTAAAACTCTGTGCAAATAACTCTGGCAACTTCTGCCGCTGCCTGCTTCCACTCTAACTCCTCTTCTCCGTTCACGGGGAACGGGCCGGGGGACGGGGCCCGCTATCCCTCCGCCTTCATACCTCATACCTCATACCTCATACCTATATTTCCCAAAATTTCCATAAAATAAGCAAAAACAACAAAACCCGAACAACATGAACCCATCTCCCCCCGTTGCCTCTCAATCTCGATTTCCCTATTTTTCAGGTTCGCCTACAATCGCTAAGAATTTACTGCAAATAGAAGGATAACCCCAGCCATGAAGAGAACTTACCAGCCATCGCGCCGGCGCCGGGCGAATCGCCACGGCTTCCGCGAGCGGATGGCCACCAAGAATGGCCGCAAGGTGCTGGCTCGCCGGCGTGCCAAGGGCCGCAAGCGCCTGACCGTCTCGGATGAAAGACACTAAGTTCCGATCATCCGAGCGCCTGTCGGGCCGTTCGGAGCTGGAACGCGTTCGCAAATTGGGCCAGCGCCGGACACTACCGGAGCTGGTTCTTTTTTTTTGCCCGGTCAACTCGAGCGCAAGCTAGGTTGTGCGGCCATGCGCCGCGTCGGCCCGGCCGTTTTGCGCAACTACCACCGCCGCAGACTCAAAGAGTTCTACCGCCTGAACAAGCACCTTTGGCCCGAAGGTACGCATTTCTTCGTCCTGTTCCGCGCCCCCGTCCGCGACTGGCCGGATTTCGAGCAGCGCCTGACCGTCCTACTGGAAAAAGCACAGCGCAGCATGTCATCCTGAGGCCCGCCACGGGCCGAGGGGCCCCTCTGATTCTTGTGCGAATCGCGGCGGCACCCGCTGCGGGTGCCCCTGCTTTCCAATTTCTCATTTCTAATTTCGTATTTTCCCCTTGTTTTCCCGCCTTGCCATCCTTTTGATCCGTGCTTATCAGGCTTCGCTTGGAGCGCATTTCGGTGGCCGCTGCCGCTTCCACCCGACGTGCTCCGAGTATTCTATCGAAGCATTTAGAAAAAAAGGATTTGTAGTAGGATTTGCGCTTACCCTTCGTCGCATCGTCAAGTGCGGCCCATGGCATCCCGGAGGTGTTGACCTCGTGCCAGATTCAAAAACAACAACCGCTTAACAGAGAGATACCGTGTTCGATCGCAACACCCTCATCGCCCTGGTCCTCGTTGGCCTGATTTTGCTCTTCATGCCAACGTATATGAAATGGCTGAATCCGCCCGCACCCGCCACCCAAACCGAAACCGTCGAACCAGCCAAACCCAGAGAAACGCCTGATAATTCAGCAATTGTTGAAAAGGAAACGGCGAAGGTAACTCTGGATTCATCCTTCATCCTTCATCCTTCATCCCTTGATTCTCTCCCCGCTCGCCCCTACAACCCCGAGCTGGTGACGATCGAGACTCCGAAGTACCGTCTTCGTCTTGGATCTGATGGCCGCCCGACGGAATATGTGCTGAAAGACTACAAGCTGAAATCCGGCCCGCAGGTGGACCTGCATGCCATGGCCACCGCCCGTGATTCTGCGATAGGCACCTGGGATCTCGATCTTGGTTCGCGCAACATCAACTCGCTGCGCCCTCTGTACTTTGATCCGACACGCGCGCAACTCAATCTGACTTCGGGCCGTGATTCGCTCGAACTGGTGAGCGCCGACGCGCAAGGCCGCCGGATCTCTCTCTATTATATAGTGGATGCCGACCGCTATGGCTTCGATCTGAATATTCAGGCCACCGGCTACAGCATCACCGAAACCCGCGAAGCCAAATTCACCTGGCAGGGCGGCGTCCCCAGCACCGAGCCCAACCCGCAATCGGATCACGAGTTCGGCGGTGCCTATGCGCAAGTCGGCGAAGAACTCGAAACCCATCAATTGGGCCGCGATCCCAAAGTCGAATTCTCCGCGACAGGCCGCACACCGTTCGTCGCTACGCGCTCGAAATATTTTATCGCCGCCGTGATTCCCACGACCGCCGCAGCCGGTGCCGATCTGTTGGGCCGCACGCGCAATCCGCAGGACGCCATGGTGCCGCACATCTATGATGCCACACTGCGTCTGCCGTGGGAAGGCGCGGCTTTCGCGCAACGCGTGCAAGTCTATTGGGGCCCAATCGAGAAGAAGAATCTCGAAGCGTACAACGTCGGCTTAGAGAACACGATGAACTGGGGCTGGAGCATCGTCAAGCCGTTCTCGCTCGCGACCCTGTGGCTGTTGAAAACGTTGGGCAGCGTCTTGCACAACTACGGTGTGGTGATTATCATCTTCTCGATTCTCGTGAAGGTGTTGTTGTGGCCGTTGACGCGCAAGTCGCAGATCGCGATGAAGAAGATGGCCGCGCTGCGTCCGGATTTGGAAGCGTTGAAAGAGAAGCACGCCAAGAATCCGCAGGCGATGAACGCCGCGATGATGGCGCTCTACAAAGAGCGCGGCGTGAATCCTGCCGCCGGATGTATTCCGATGCTGCTGCAGATGCCGATTCTGTACGGCCTGTTCATCGTCTTCCGCTCGACGATTGACTTCCGTCAAGCGCCGTTCATCGGATGGATTAGTGACTTAAGTCAGCCCGACTTTCTGTTTCATCTGCCGTTTTCAATTCCGATGTATGGCGCGGGCGTTGGCCTGCTGCCGATTGTGATGGGCTTCTCGCAGTTCTTCATGAGCAAGGCCACGCTCACCGATCCGAACCAGAAGGCGATGCTCTACATCATGCCGTTCATGATGGTCTTCTTGTTCAACAACTTCCCCAGCGGCCTCTCGCTCTACTACACGCTGTTCAATCTCTGGACCATTGTCGAGCAAAAGCTGATCAAACTCCCCACCGACTTCGCCCCCGCAGTAGTCGTAGAAGATAAACCGCGCAAGAAGGTGAAGAAGTAATTCGCGCACGTTGTAGGGGCGGCAGGCGTGCCGCCCGCGTATTGGACAACATTCACGCCCAGGCCCCTTGTCATCCTGAACCCGCCGCGGGTGAAGGAACCTGTCAAGCCACACCAACCACTTTGAAATATGGCAATCCCCGATTTTCAAACGATGATGTTACCGATACTGCGCCTTCATGTTGACGGGGTTGTTCGCACCAACCGCGAAACGTACGACGCGCTCGCGCAAACCATGAATGTCTCGGACGAAGAGCGAAGCCAACTGCTTCCAAGTGGGGTGCAATCATTTTTCGACAACCGCGCAAACTGGGCGCTTGTCTATCTTGCTAAAGCTGGTTTACTTGAACGTAAAGGTCGTGGGCAATACACAATAACACAACTTGGGAAAGATACGCTCAAGGAGAAGCCAGAGCGAATAGACCTACGCTACTTGAAGAAGTTCGCGGCGTACAACGAATGGCGGAGCCAGTTTGAAAACGAAGTAGAAGAGGGGGCGGCAAGTCAAGCGTTGCCCACGGCATCCGACACGCCGCAAGAGCGCATGGCAGATGGCTACAAACTCTTTCGCGCCGCCCTCGCCGATGAGGTGCTAACCAAAGTGAAGACGTGCTCGCCACGCTTCTTTGAGCGCTTGGTTGTCGAGCTACTTGTCAAGATGGGCTACGGCGGATCTGTCGAAGAGGCGGCACGTGTCGTGGGCAAGAGCGGAGACGGCGGCATAGACGGAATCATAAATGAAGACAAACTCGGCTTGGACGTCGTGTACATTCAAGCCAAGCGCTGGGAGGGCAGCGTGGGCCGCCCAGTTGTTCAAGCCTTTGCAGGCAGCCTCGAAGGAGTTCGCGCACGTAAAGGAGTTCTAATTACGACATCTACATTCACAAACGATGCCGAGGATTACGTACAGCGAATCGAGAAGAAGATCATCCTGATAAACGGCGGGCGCCTCGCCCAACTCATGATAGACCACGACATCGGCGTCAGCACCGTGACGAACTACACCATAAAGCGACTCGACTCAGATTACTTCGAAGAATAACCCTTTCATTCACCCCCATGTACCCCGACGACGAGACCCCCAACACCGCCGAGCCGACGACGCCCGACGAGCAACCAGAACAGACTGCGGACGCACAGCCCGAACAGCCGACCGAATCCTTTTCCACCGACTCGCTGGAGAGCGGCGACGCTTCATCCCCCATCCCCCATCCCGCATCCCCGCAGGAAGAGGGCAACCCCGCCGAGAATCTCGCCACCCTTTCCGCCGCCATCGCCGCGCTCGACAGCGGCCACATGAAAGACGGCAAGCGGCAGTACAAAGAATTTTTCGATCACGCCAAAGAGGTCGGCGCACTCTTCAAGTCGCTCAAGCCGCTGCCGCACGCCGACCGCGAGCGCCTCTGGCAGGAGTTCTCCGCACTGTGCGACGACGCGCGTGTGCAGCAGAACACCGAGCGCGAAGAGCAGAAGCTCGTTTCTCTTGAAATGCGCGGCCGCCTCGAAGCGCAGCTGATCGAATTGCAGCAGCACAGCGCCAACGCCAAGAGCGCCGACGATTTCAACTCACTCGCGGACAAGCTGAAGAAGATTCGCGAAGAGTTCACCGGCACCAAAGAGCATCCCGGCCCGTTGACGCCGAAGGATCGCGAAGCGCTCTGGAAACTGTGGAAGACCACCGACGACAGCATCTGGTCGCAGCGCAAAGCCGTGCGTGAAGATAATTATGCGCTCGGTAAAGAGCACATGCAAAGCTGCGCCGAACTCGCCGCGAGCGGTGATCCGTTTGATTGTCACAAGAAGATCAAAGAGCTGCGTCCCTGGCAGCGCTCCGCTGAAATGTCGCGTGAACAGCGTGACGAGATTCGCAAAGCGCTCGACGCCGCGTGGGAAGCCGCCGCGGTGCGCATCGAAGGTGAACGCGCCGAACGCAAAAAACAATACGAGCAGTGGACCGAGCGCACGTCGGGTCTCGTGACGGAATGGGAAGACAAGCTCGCCAAGATGCGCGATTTCCGCGTGCGTTTGGAAGAGCAGGTCGCGCGCCTGAACGACATGGAGCGCAACGCCCGCACGGATGAGTTCGCCGATCAAGTCGCCGGTTGGCGCGAAGAAAAGGAAACCAAACTCGCCGACGTGGATTCCAAAATCGCGCAGTTAGTCGAGAAAATCGAATCGGTAAAGAAGCGCTTGAAATGATTTTCTTTCCGCTCTCCCCCCAAGTTTCGCTCGGGAAATTTGGGGGGACCAAGGGGGGCTTCCGCTCTTTCTATTTTGAATTTTTCTATTTTCTATTTTGGTCTCCACTGCCCTCTTCTCCACCGACCGCAACTATCGTTACACGCTCACGCGCGTGTGGGATGAATCGTTGCCGCGCGTGACGTGGGTGTTGCTGAATCCTTCTCGCGCGAGTGAGCACGAAGACGATCCGACGATTCGCCGCGTCGTCGGTCTGTCGCGCAGTTGGGGTTACGGCGCGGTGTTGGTGGCGAATCTTTACGCGCGCGTCTGCACCTGTCCCACAAAACTGCGCGAGCAATACTCTGAGGAAGAGCGCATCGGACCGCGCAACGATGCACATCTGTCGAAACTAGAATCGCCGATCGTGATAGCATGGGGCGCGCACAGCTACGCGCAGGACCGCGCACATGAAGTGCTGCCACTTCTCCCGCCACCACTCTATTGCATCGCTCAAAACCGCGACGGCTCGCCCAAACACCCGCTCTACGCCCGCAGCGATTCGCAGTTGATCGCGTATCAGCCATGACACCCCACGCCGACACCATTGCTGCCATCGCCACGCCGCCGGGCATCGGCGGCATCGCGGTCATCCGCATCTCCGGCCCCAAGGCGTGGGACATCGCGCATGCGCTGTCTGGTCCCCCTCCGCAAGGTGCGGGGGGGTTAGGGGGGGTCTCTCCGAACACCATCCGCCACACCCACATATATAGTAGCACCCACGAGCTGATTGACGAAGTGTTGATCAGCTTTTTTCGCGCCCCGCATTCTTATACGGGCGAAGATGTCGCCGAAATCTCTTGCCATGGCGGCAACACGACATCTAAGCGCATATTAAAATTGATATTGTCGCACGATGTGCGACTTGCGGGTCCCGGTGAGTTCACCGAGCGCGCCTTCCTGAATAACAAGCTCGATTTGGCCCAGGCCGAAGCGGTCGCGGGCCTGATTCACGCCCGATCGGAAGCATCCGCCCGCGCTGCGGTCCACCAATTGGCCGGTAAGCTCTCTGAGCATATCCGCGAGATGCGCTCTAAGATTCTGGATTTGTTGGCATTGTTGGAGCTTGAGCTGGATTTCAGCGAAGAAGACGTCAGCTTCCAGACGCTCGAGTCCCGCCGCAGTGATTTGGCCGAGCTTCAAGAGCGCATCGAGCGCCTGCTCGCCACATTCGAGCGCGGCCGCATCGAGCGCGAAGGCCTGCGTGTGGCCATCGTCGGTGCTCCCAATGCGGGCAAATCCACTCTATTGAATCGCATTGTTGGCGATGAGCGCGCTATCGTCTCGCCGCACCCCGGCACGACGCGCGATGTCGTCGAAGCCCATCTCGAACTTGCCGGCCATGAGATCATCTTCCAGGACACCGCCGGCCTGCGCGATACCGACCATGAGATTGAAAATATTGGCATTGCACGGTCTCTTGCAACAATAGAGCGCGCCGATGTCATCTTGCTCTTGATCGACAGTGCGACTGACGACCTGCCCGGCGCCGAAATGCTGACGGCCATTGCGTCGAAATCGCCGTTCGTGGTGTTTAATAAGAGTGATCTGAGTCGCGCCGAACCCGCCACGCCGATTTTCACCCACCGCGGCGTCTTTCACATCTCGGCCCTGTCCGGCAGCGGCGTCGAGGAATTGCTGTCCGCGATTGCCGCCACTTTCACATCGGATAGCTCGCTGGCTGGGGAATTGCTGATTACCGAGCAGCGCCACCACGACGCGCTCTTGCGCTCCCGCGATGCCCTGTTCCGCGCCCGCACACTGCACGAACCCACGCTGATGGCCAGCGATCTTCGCGATGCCGCCAACGCCCTCGGTGAAATCACCGGCGAAACCATCGGCGAAGAGATTCTCGACCGCATCTTCTCGCAATTTTGCATCGGAAAGTAGCGTAATTCGAGAACAATCCGTAAATTAGAATAAGCGTTGCCCACTCGCGTCCACCAACAGGGGGTCAGCCCAACCCAAGAGAATCCCGTCACAATCCTCAAGAACAACCGATTATTCATTGTATTCGAGCACATTCATAAACCTTGGAGGGGTTATGTTTCGCTCAAAGTATTGCGCTGTATTCGTTCTTGTATTATTGCCCGTATTCACGGCAATCGCCCAACTCGAACTCTTCACACCGCTCGCCCCGAACGTGTCGAGACTCACGATCTCAGCCGACGGCCAACGAGCGTTTTGTATTTCAAGCTTCCACCGTTTTCGCCAAGAGAATCGCGGCGAATGGATTCCTCCGGATCCTATTTCGCGCGCCTGACACAGGGCCAACATTCGCACGTTATCAAGCTGCATCTAATCAAGTAGCTTCAACATTCACGACCGCATCTTCTCGCAATTTTGTATTGGAAAATAGACTAAGGGGTATGACATGGAAGTACTAAGTGACACGGTATTGAAATCGGCGGTCAAGAACTACATCGAGACCAATCGTCCGCGCAACAAGGCGGAGTTCGCGTGGTTCACGGAGCAGGAATCGCTCGAAGCCGCCGTCCGTGCGGCTGCGCTGGGCTCCTTCACCGGAGCGAAGAAGACCTCACGCCCGTCGCGTCGCGGCACCGACGAAGCCTTCAAGCTGGCCGAAGAAACGCTCGTGCAACGCATAGATGCGCTGCAATCCGCGCGCACGTTCGACGCCGTTTTGGAAACTGTCGAACGCGCCGTGCTGCCGATTGCGGGATTGAATGATCTCTATGCCTACAAAACGGCGATGCGTATCGGCGCATTTCTGAATCTCTGGCCCAAGCATATCTATCTGTTCACCAGCACGCGCAACGGCGCGAAGCAGTTGGGAATCGTTACCAAGAAGCGCCTGCTGCTGTTCAACACGATGCCTGAGCCGCTGTTGGATCTGGAACCGTACGAAATTGAAGAAACACTGAGCAGCTTCAGGCAACTCATCACCGAACCCGAACCCACACCCGCAGCCACCTACAACCACAGCAGCGAATAGCAAAGCACCTTCTGCTTTTCTATTTGCCCGCGGCGGCACCCGCTGCGGGTGCCCCATTCTTATTTCTAATTTCTCATTTCAAATTTTGCCTTCCCCGTGCCCACGACAAAATCCGACACCAAAACCCTGAAGTCGCTCGGCAAGAAGTCCCGCGCCGCGCGCAGACTTGAAGTCTTCCCCAATCACTCGCCCGGCATGCTTGAGGTAACACTCAATTGCACCGAGTTCACCTGTCTTTGTCCCGTCACCGGCCAACCGGACTTCGCGCAAATTGAGATCATCTACACGCCGGATCAATACGTGGTTGAGTCGAAGTCGTTGAAACTTTATCTCGAGACTTTTCGCAACACCGGCGTCTTTCACGAGCATCTCGCCGTGGACATCGGCAAAGACTTCATGAAGTTCGTCAAGCCGCTGCACGTCGAAGTCATTGTGCACTTCAACACCCGCGGCGGCATTGCCATCAGCGCCAGCTACACCGACCAACGCAAAGCGTGATTTCCGACTTCATACCTCATACCTCATACCTCATACCTCTAACCTCATACCTTGCCTTCCCCGTTCTTGATCTTCGATTGCGATGGCGTCCTTGTGGACAGCGAGTGGCTCGTCGCGCGCATCGAAGTGGACACCCGCGCCGAGTATGGCCAGCACATCTCGATTGAAGAGTACATCCGCCGCTACGTCGGTCTTTCGACACGTTCGCCGGAGTATCTTGAGAGCCTGAAAGGCCTTCCGCCCGATTTCCGTGACGTGATGAAGATCCGTGTCGAACGCGCCTTTCACGAAGAACTCGAAGCCATCCCCGGCGTCGCCGAGCTGCTCGACGCGATCAAACATCGCCCCAAAGCCATCGCCTCCAGCAGCAGCCCGCACGAAATTGAAATGATGCTGGATCACGTCGGCCTGTTGCATCACTTTCTGCTTCCCCCCCAGTCCTCTGGGGGGGTTAGGGGGGCTAAACAGTCAAGCGGCATACACGCGGCGGCATCCGCTGCGGATGCCCCGCAACTTGTGAGCGGCCACATGGGGCATAACATCTTCAGCGTCTCCATGGTCTCGCGCCCCAAGCCCGCTCCCGATGTTTACCTTTTCGCCGCCGAGCAAAACAACGTCGCGCCCTCGCAATGTCTTGTCATTGAGGACTCTGTCGTCGGCGCAACCGCGGCTCTAAGCGCAGGCATGACCACTTGGGGCTTCATCGGCGGTCGCCATCAATCCTCCGGCGCAGCCGACCGTTTGCGCGCAGCCGGCGTGGCACGTATCATCGAGCACATGGACGAATTGCAAAACCTTTTGTAGGGGCGGATGGCAATCCGCCCGCTCTGCAAACAAAATAGAAGCCCCGACTAATCATCGGGGCTTTCTTATGGCCACACTCTAACAATCCCAAGCCTCCGCGCCAGCGCAACGTTGGACACTTTTCAAGTGTCACATCCACGGCTCGTCCGCGCTTGGCCCATAGATACTCGGTACCTTCGCACCAACCAAGCGGTTGTAAATCGAGAACTGTCCGCGATGGTGGATTAAATCATAAGTCATGATCCACAACACATCA
>Ga0268298_10001295_pt1 | contig 29946 bp, 25 predicted proteins | sample WWTPWeurt_MetaG_FD_194462 | JGI IMG/M metagenome (GOLD analysis project Ga0268298, IMG submission 194462) | Activated sludge microbial communities from WWTP in Nijmegen, Gelderland, Netherland - WWTP Weurt | ecosystem: Engineered > WWTP > Aerobic digester > Activated sludge | place... | reverse complement strand
CTGCTCGACGAGCCGGCCCAGGCCTGCAATGCCTTCCTGTCGGTGGCCGCCGATGCCCGCATGGGCGTGCAACTGCGCCGCCGCGCGGCCGAGCTGGCGCGTCTGGTCGACCCGATCGCGATCTGAACACCCACCGATTGCCGATCTCCCGCGCGGTGGAGGCCGCCCGCCTGTCATGTTTGACATCGTGCTGCTGCGCAGGCCCATGCACAATCGGCGCTCGCTTGCGCTCGCCGAACCATGGCCTCGATCACCGAACTGCTGACACGATCCCAGGAAGGGCAATCCGATGCTGTGCAGCAGCTCTACGCGCAGCTGTACCCGGAGATCAAGCGCGTGGCGCGCGCACGCCTGGCGCATGCCGGCGGGGTGACCGGGCTGAACACCACGGCCCTGGTGCACGAGGGCTTCCTGCGCATGGCCGAGCAGGCCGGTCTGCAGGGCGGCTCGCGCGGGCAGTTCTTCTCCTACGTGGGCCAGGTGCTGCGCTCGGTGGTGATCGATCACCTGCGCGCGCAAGGGCGCGACAAGCGCGGCGGCGACCAGGTGATGGTCACGCTCTCGGCGGCCGAACTGGTGCCGGCCGCGCAATCGTCGGCCACCGATTTGATCGCCATCGACCGCGCGCTGGTGCGCATGCGCGAGCTCGATCCGGCGCTGTACGAGCTGCTCGAGATGCTGGCCTTTGCCGGCCTCACCATCGCCGAGGTGGCCGAGCTGCGTGGCGTGTCCAGCCGCACCATCAACCGCGACCTCATCAAGGCGCGTGGCTTGCTGCAGGTGCTGCTGGGCGAGGTGGGTTGAGCTCGCGCGGGCCGGCTGCGGGCTGTCGCAGCGCAGCGCTGCAAAACGTCTGCATCAGACGATGATCGATCGCGAGCGTTGGGCGCAGTTGTCTGCGCTGCTGGACGAGGTGCTGGCCTTGCCCGCAGCGCAACGCAGCGCATGGATGGCCGCGCTGCATGCGCGCGATGCCGCGCTGGCCGGGCAACTGGCGCCGATGCTGGCGAACGAAACCGACGAAACGGCCGACACCCAAGCCACCGTGGGCCTGCCCAAGGTGTCGGTGTTCGAGCAGCACCTGGGCCCGGCGCTCGGGGTCGCGCAGGGCGGGCAGGCGGCGCGCGCACCGCAGGCCGGCCAGCGCATGGGCCCCTGGGCGCTGGTGGCGCAGATCGGCGCGGGCGGCATGGGCGAGGTGTGGCTGGCCCAGCGGGCCGATGGCCTGTTCGAGGCGCAGGCGGCGATCAAGCTGCTGCGCAGCGACCTGCCGGCGGCCAGCCTCACCGCGCGCTTCGCACGCGAGCGCGCCGTGCTCGCACGGCTCAGCCACCCCTCGGTGGCGCGGCTGCTCGATGCCGGCATCGCCGAGGACGGCCAGGCCTACCTGGTGCTCGAGTACGTGGCCGGCCGCACGCTCACGGCACACGCGCGCACCGATTGCCCCACGGTGGCCGAGCGGGTGCGCCTGCTGATCGAGGTGGCCGAGGCGGTGGACCACGCGCACGCGCAGCTGATCGTGCACCGCGATCTGAAGCCTTCGAACGTGATGGTCACCGCCAGCGGCGTGACCAAGCTGCTCGATTTCGGCATCGCCGGCCTGCTGGACGATGACGGCCCGGTGGACACCGACCTCACGCGCCAGACCGGGCGCGGCCTGACCCTGGGCTACGCCGCGCCCGAGCAGATCCTGGGCCAGCCCATCGGCACGGCGGCCGATGTGTTCTCGCTCGGGGTGATGCTGTTCGAGCTGCTCACCGGCGAGCTGCCGTTTGCACCCCGGCACAGCAGCCGCCAGGCCATCGAGCAGGCCGTGCTGCACGACGAGCCCAAGCGGCTCGCCAGCGTGCTGGCCACGCCCCTGGCCGACGGGCCGGGCGAGGCCGGCAACCCGGGCCGGCCGAGCGATGTGCAGCGCGCCCACGGCGACCTCGAAGCGGTGGTGGCCAAGGCCCTGCGCAAGAACCCGGCCCAGCGCTACAGCAGCGTGCGCGAGTTCGTGGACGACCTGCATCGCTGGCTCACCCACAGGCCGGTGAGCGTGCGGCGCGACGACTGGCGCCACCGCAGCAGCCTGTGGCTGCGCCGGCATGCGCTGCTCGCCGTGGCCACCGGGGTGGTGCTGGCCAGCCTCAGTGCCGGGCTGGTGGCCACCACCTGGCAATGGCGGCGCGCCGAGCAGTCGGCGCGACAGGCCGAGCAGGTGACGGCCTACCTGGGCGACATGCTGGCCTCGGCCAGCCCGGACAACAACGGCGGCCAGATGCCCAGCATGATGGACCTGCTGGAGCGCAGCGCGCGCGATCTCAAGACCCGCTTTCCGGACGACCCCGAGGTGGAACTCAAGCTGCAGGACGTGCTGGGCAACACCTACGCCCAGCTCAACCGCTTCGATCTGGCGATCCCCATCCTCGAGCGCCGCCTGGTGAGCGCGGTCAGCCGCCACGGCGAGGCCGACGAGCGCGCCATCGAGGCGCGCATGGACCTGGCGCGGGTCTTCACCTCGCAGCCCGTGCCGCAGCGCGTGGTGAGCCTGCTCGAGCCCTGGCGCGAGCTCGAGCGCCAGCGCCATGCCGACAGCCCCGACGGCTACGACTCCATGCTCTACATGCTGGCGCTGGGCTACCTGCGCATCGGCCGCTTCGAGGCCGCCCAGCAGACCCTGGACGAGGCCCGCGGTCTGGTCGAGCGGCTCTACAAGCCCGATGATTTCGAGCGCGTCTTCTTCACCAACTACGTGAGCCTGCTGCGCACGGCGCAGGGCCGGCTCAGCGAGGCCGAGGCGCTGCTGCTGCAGACCCGGTCGCACTGGGCCAACACGCCGGTGCGCTACATCCGCCATGTGCTCTCGCTGCGCCGCGGGCTGTTTCGCCTGCAGTCGCTGCTCGGCCACCACGAGGGCCTGCAGGCCACGGGCGTGGCCCTGCTCGCCGAGATGGACGCCCTGATGGGCGCGGGCAACGACATGAGCCTGGGCATGTGCGCCGAGCTCTCGCGCCTGGCGGTCGACCAGGGCGAGTTCGAGCGCGCCGCCGATTGGGACGATGCGGCCGTGCGCCGGCTCGACGCCGCCGGCATCGAGCACCCGGCCGCTCGCCTGCCACCCCTGGCCGCGCGCCTGCTCACCCAGGTGCTGGCCAACCGCGTGCCGCGCGCGCAGGCGCTGCAGCAGGCGCGTCAGCTGCTGCAAGCGCTGGAGTCCGAGCCCACGGTGTCCGGCGTGCGCCGCGCCGAGACCTGGATCGCGCTGGCCCGCGTCGGGCTGCTGCACGGCGATGTCGATCTCGTGGCGCCGGTGTTGCAGCACCTGCGCGCCGATGGCGGCCAGATGCTGTCCGACAACACCGCGCTCGGCCGGCGCACACGGCAGCTCGAGGCCGAGCTGCTGCGCCTGCAAGGCGATCTGCCCGCCAGCCGGCGGCTGCTCGGCGAGGTGGCGGCGAGCGCGGCCGCCTTGCCCGACCGCCGCATCACCTCCGCGTGGGCGCTGCAGCTCGATTGGGCCGCGAGCCTGGTGGCCGAGGGCGCGCCCGGCGCCGCCGACGCACTGACCAAGGCCACGGCCCTGCGCCCGCCGGAGCTGCCCGCGGGCCACCCCTTCGACGCCATCCAGGCCCACCTGGCCGATCGCCTGGCGGCCGGGCCTGCGGGCAGTGCTGCCGCCTCGGCGGCGTCGGTGGCACGGGCCTATCGCCGCGCACCCGAGGCCTTGCCCGCCAGCCTGACGGGCCTGTTGTTCTGATCGGCCGAGCTCCACCGCTCTTTTCATCCCGCCCGGGAACCCGCGCGCGCGTGCTGCCACTCAAGCGGACAGGGCGCATCGTGCCCGATGCCGAGGAGTCGCCGATGAACGCCATCACCCCCACACTGCGAAGGCCCGCGTCGGGCCGCCCTTGGCTGGCCCTGGGCCTGGCCTGCCTGAGCCTGGCCGGCACGAGTGCACAGGCCGGCCCCGTGCCACTGGGGCTTTCGATCCAGGGCCAGGTGTCGGTGGACGCTGCCAATTCAGCGGCCGCCTTGGGCGCCGGCACCGAGGTGGTGATCAATACGCTCACTTCTGGCGGTAGCACCAGCAGCCTGGGCTTCACCAACACGCCTGCCTCGGCGCTGGTGATGGGCGCCCTGACTCAGACCGGCGACGGCATCGGCTCGCGCATGAGCATGGCCGGCGCGTTCGGTGCGCAAGGCGCGGCCGGCAGCGGCAGCGTGTTCGTCGACTACGTGCTGAGCCTGAGCAACACCTCGGCCTTCAGCTACACGGCGGTGTTCGGCGCCAGCTGGCTGAACACCGCGGCCGCCGCGGGTGGCGATGCCTTTGCGTATAACCAGTGGAGCCTGCTGGACAGCGGCCACAACGAACTGATGGCCACCGACCACCGGATCGACACCCTCTTCGCCGCCAACAACCTCGTCTACGACAGCGTGAACCACACGCTGAGCGTGACCCTGGCCGCCGGCCAGAGCGCGAGCTTCAGCGCCCTGCAGCAGATCCGCGGTGGCGCCAACGAGGCCGGCAGCAATTACGAAGGCGTGCTCGATGTCTTTCTCGAGCTGCGCGACGTCAGCGGCGGGCCCACCCGCAGCGTGCCCTTGCCGGGCAGCCTGGCGCTCGCCTCGCTCGGCCTGCTGCTGCTCGGCCGCCAGGGGCGTCGAGCTGCCGGGCGTTGAGACCGGCCTTCAACCACTCCACACCCAAGGATTCGCCATGAACCGCTCCACCCGCATTGCCCTGGCCTGCGCGGCCGCTGCCTCGTTCGTCAGCCCGGCCGCCATGGCCTGCAACCCCGACAGCTACCTGGCCACGGTGTGCATGACCGCCGCCACCTTCTGCCCGCAGAACACCATGGAGGCCGATGGCCGCCTGCTGGCCATCGCACAGAACCAGGCGCTCTTCGCGCTGCTGGGCACCACCTACGGCGGCAACGGCGTCAACACCTTTGCCCTGCCCGACCTGCGCAGCCGCGGGCCGCTGGGCGGTGGCATGGGTGCCGGCCCGGGCCTGTCGCCTGTGCAGCAGGGCGAATCCGGCGGTGCCGAAAGCCGGGTGATCGGCATCAACCAGATGCCCATGCACACCCACGCCGCGCAGTGGCGGGGCACCAGCAATGCCGGCAACACCGACAACCCCGCCGGCGCCGTGTCGGCCAGGCTGGCACGCAGCAACAACTACAGCACCGGGGGCGCGGACACCCCCATGGGGGCGTCGGCCGTTGTCGTCGGCACCGCGGGCGGCAGCCAGCCGCTGGACACGCGCAACCCCTACCTGGGCCTGCGCTTCTGCGTGGTGGCCTCCGGCATCTTCCCCTCGCGCCCCTGAATGCGGCCTCAGGCCAGGCGCTCGTCGAGCAGCTCCACCCAGTGCTTGACGGGCGTGGCCGTGCCGCTTTGCAGGTGCTGGATGCAGCCGATGTTGGCCGAGGCGATCACCTGAGCCTGCAGTTCGCCCAGGTGCCCCAGCTTGCGGTCGCGCAGCTGGTGTGAGAGCTCGGGCTGCAGCACCGAGTAGGTGCCGGCCGAGCCGCAGCACAGGTGGCTCTCGGTGCCGGCCACCTGCACGTCGAAGCCCAGCTCGCGCAGCCCGGCCTCGACGCCACCGCGCAGCTGCATGCCGTGCTGCAGGGTGCAGGGCGGGTGAAAGGCCACGCGCAGGGCTTGCGGCGTGCGCGGCAGGCGCGGCTTCAAGGCCGCCACCAGCTCGGGCAGCAGTTCGCTCAGATCGCGTGTCAGCTCCGAGACCAGGCGGGCCTTGTCCGCATAGTCGGGGTCGTGGGCCAGCGAGTGGGCGTAGTCCTTCACGGTGACGCCGCAGCCCGAGGCGTTCATCACGATGGCCTCCACCTTGCCGGTGGACACCATCGGCCACCAGGCGTCGATGTTGCGGCGCATGTCCTTGAGCCCGCCCTCGTTGTCGCCCAGGTGCGTGCGCAGCGCGCCGCAGCAGCCGGCCTCGTCGGCCACCAGGGTCTGGATGCCGGCGGCGTCGAGCACGCGGGCGGTGGCCGAGTTGATGTTGGGCAGCATCGAGGGCTGCACGCAGCCCATCAGCATCAGCACCTTGCGCGGATGCTCGCGCTGCGGCCACAGCTGGGCGCGCGGGTGCGTGGCGCTGGGCACCTTGTCCTGCAGCTTGGCGGGCAGCAGCGGCCGCGCCAATTTGCCCAAGGCCATGGCGGGCTTGAACAGCGGCGAGGTCAGGCCTTCCTTCAGCAGCCAGCGCACGGCGCGCTCGCCCGCGGGGCGCGGCACCTGCTGCTCCACCAGCTTGCGGCCGATGTCCACCAGGTGCCCATACTGCACGCCGGCCGGGCAGGTGCTCTCGCAATTGCGGCAGGTGAGGCAGCGGTCCAGGTGCAGCTGCGTGGCGCGCGTGGGCGTGGCGCCTTCGAGCACCTGCTTCATCAGGTAGATGCGGCCGCGCGGGCCGTCCAGCTCGTCGCCCAGCAGCTGGTAGGTGGGGCAGGTGGCGGTGCAAAAACCACAGTGCACGCACTTGCGCAGGATGGCCTCGGCGGCCTTGCCGTCGTGCGTGCCTTGGTACTGGGGGGCGAGCTTGGTTTGCATGGCGGGGGTGACCGATCAGAACAGGTGCAGCAGCCGCAGCACCAGGGGCATCAACAGGGAGGCCAGCACCACCTGCAGCCCCAGCGCCAGGCCCGCGTAGGCGCCGGCGTCGGGGTGCACCTGCAGGGCGCGAGCGGCGCCGATGCCGTGCGAGGCGGTGCCGAGCGCAAAGCCGCGCACGGGCCAGGCCGCGATGCGCAGGCCGTCGAACAGATACTTGCCGCTCACCGCACCCACCAGCCCGGTCAGCACGGCGAACACTGCGGCCAGCGCCGGGATGCCGCCCAGTTGCTCGGCGATGCCCATGGCCACCGGCGCGGTGACGGACTTGGGCGCCAGCGAGCGCAGCACCTCGCCCGGCAGGCCCAGCGCCCAGCCGATGGCCACCGCGCTGCCCCCGGCCGCCACGCCGCCGGCCAGGCCCGCGGCCAGCAAGGCCAGGCCCTGCTGGCGCAACTGCGCGCGCCGCTGCCACATCGGCCAGGCCAGCGCCACCACGGCCGGCCCGAGCAGGAAGTGGATGAATTGCGCACCCGAGAAGTAGGTGGGGTAGGGCGTGCCGCTCAAGGCCAGCAGGGCGGCCAGCGCCAGCACGGTCCACAGCACCGGATTGGCCCAGGGCGCCTGGCCCACGCGCTGGTACAGCATCTGCGCCAGCACGTAGGTGACCAGCGTGGCGGTCAAGCCGAAGAGCGGCGTGGCCGACAGATAGACCCAGAGTTGGACAAAATCACGCATCGCCGAGCGCTCCATCCGCTGGCTTGTTGCTCTTGAGTGTGGCGCGCAGCACCAGGGCCGACACCGCCAGGCCCACCCAGGTGGACATCACCAGGGCCAGCGCGATTCGCCCGCCAAACTCGCTCAGCAGCGCCATGTGCGTCATCACGCCCACGCCCACCGGCACGAACAGCAGCGACAGGTGCTGCAGCAGCCCCTCGGCTGCCGTGCGCACCGGCTCGCGCAGGGGCGGCCAGGCCAGTGCCCCGCCCAGCAGCAGCATGCCCAGCACGGGCCCCGGCAAGGGCAGGTGGGCCAGGCGTGCCAGCGCCTCGCCGGCCGATTGGCACAGCAGCAGCACGGCAAAGCCTTGGAGCAGCGTCATGCCAATGTGTAGTGCAGCACCCAGTAGTGCTCGAAGGGCAGCCACTGCGGGTCGCGGGCGCGCGGGCCCAGCGCCGCAAAGGCCTGCTCGGGGGTGGGGAAGTTCTTCAGCACCTCGTGCGTGCTGCCGTCGTCGAGCGGGCGTGTCTGGTAGGTGTTGCCATGCGCATCGCTGTGCGTGATCGGCGTGCTGCTGGTCTGCACGAAGCTGTTGTCCAGCATCACCACGCGCGCGCCGGGCTCCAGCCGGGCATGCAGGGTATCGAGCCAGGCGCTCAGGCGCTGCAGCGGCACATGGCTCCACCAGCAGCCCGCGAATGCGGCGTTGAATCGATCGTTGCCCAGCTCGGCCAGGCTGTAGGCGTCCACCGTGCGGAACTCGACGATGGGCGAGCCATCGGCGCGCTGCGGCAGGAGTTTGGCCTGCGCCACGGCCATGGTCTCGGGGTTGAGATCGGTGGCCAGCCAGGCGGCGGCCTGCTGCGCGCCGTGCGGCGTCCACCAACCGGTGCCGCAGGCGATCTCCAGCACGCGGCGGCCGTTGAACTGCGCCGGCAGCCAGCGCTCCATCGCGCGCAGGTCCGCCTGGCGCTCGGGCTTGTGATAGACGCGCTCGTAGTAGGACGCGCGCTTCACGTAATAGCTCGCCATGCGGGCTTCAATGGCACTTGGGGGCGCGGTGTGGCTCATCACAGGCCTGGGTAGAGGCGACCGGGGTTGAACAGGCCATCGGGATCGAAGGCGGCCTTGGTCTGGCGGTGGATGCGTGCGAGTGGCGCCGACAGCGGCGTGAACACGCCCGCCGCCTTGCTGCCGCGAAACGCCGTGGCATGCCCGCCCACGCGGGCGGCAGCCTCGCGCAAGGTGGTGGCCGCTGCGGTGGTCACCACCCAGCGCTGCGCGCCGCCCCACTCCACCAGGTGCTCGCCGGGCGCCGCGATGGGCGGGGCAGTCTGTGGCACGGCCAGACGCCACAGCGTGGCGCCGGCCTCCACGGCCTTGGCCGCGCCCACGAAGAACTCGTCGCTGTGGTCGCGCAGGCCAGCCCAGAAGCCCGCCGCGAGGCCCGCATCCACCAGTTCGCCACCCAGCTTGGCTTGAGCCGAACGCACCGCCGCGCTGGCGCCGGCCAGGCGCAGCACCAGCATGCCGCTCCACCAGGCGCTGGCGTGGATGGGCAGCGGCTGGCCGCCCCAATCGTTGAGGCGCTTCAGCGCCTCGGCCTCGTCGATCTCGAAGCGCAGCGTGGCCACGGCCGGCGGCACCGGCAGCACCTTCAGCGACACCTCGAGGATCACGCCCAGCGTGCCCATCGAGCCGGCCAGCAGGCGCGACACGTCGTAGCCCGCCACGTTCTTCATCACCTGGCCGCCGAAGCTCATGACCTCGGCGCGGCCGCTGAGCAGCGTGGCACCGAGCACGTGGTCGCGCACGCCACCGGCCGCCGGGCGCGCGGGCCCCGCCAGCCCGGCGGCCACCATGCCGCCCACGGTGGAGCGCGCGCCGAAGCGCGGCGGCTCGAAGGCCAGGCACTGGCCCTGCTCGGCCAGCGCGGCCTCGAGCTCTGCCAGCGGCGTGCCGGCGCGGGCGCTCACCACCAGCTCGCTCGGCTCATAGCTGCTGATGCCGGCCAGCGGGGTCACATCGAGTGGCTCGCCCTGGGGCGCCTCGCCGTAGAAGGCCTTGGTGCTGCCGCCGCGGATGTCGAGCGTGGTCTTGTCGGCACGGGCGGCGCGCACGCGCTCGACGAGGGCTTGCAGCACAGAGTCGGTGCCGCTCATCAGAAGCGCTCCAGTTCGGGGAAGGGAAGCAGGCCCTTCTTCACGTGCATGCGGCCGTATTCGGCACAGCGGTGCAGCGTGGGGATCACCTTGCCGGGGTTGAGCAGGCCCAGCGGATCGAAGGCGTGCTTCAGCGCCATCATCTGCTCGCGCTCCTCGGGCGAAAACTGCACGCACATGCTGCTGAGCTTCTCGATGCCCACGCCGTGCTCGCCGGTGACGGTGCCGCCCAGCGCCACGCTTGTCTCCAGAATGTCGGCGCCGAACAGCTCGCAGCGATGCAGCTCATCTGGATCGTTGGCATCGAACAAGATCAATGGGTGCAGGTTGCCATCGCCCGCATGGAACACATTGCAGCAGCGCAGCCGGTACTTCTTCTCCATCTCGGCGATGGCCAGCAGGATGTCGGCCAGGCGCTTGCGCGGGATGGTCGAATCCATGCACATGTAGTCGGGGCTGATGCGGCCCGAGGCCGAGAAGGCGTTCTTGCGGCCCGACCAGAACTTGAGTCGCTGCGCCTCGTCCTTGCTCACCTCCAGGCGCGTGGCGCCGCAGCCCGAGAGCACATCGAGCATGCGCTCGATCTCCTCGGCCACCTCCTCGGGCGTGCCGTCGCTCTCGCACAGCAGGATGGCGGCGGCGCTGAGGTCGTAGCCGGCATGCACGAACTCCTCCACCGCCGCCGTCATGGGCTTGTCCATCATCTCCAGCCCGGCCGGGATGATGCCGCCGGCCACGATGGCGGCCACGGCGTCGCCGGCCTTGCGGATGTCGTCGAAGCTGGCCATGATGCAGCGCGCCAACTGTGGCTTCGGCGTGAGCTTCACCGTGACCTCGGTGATCACCGCCAGCATGCCCTCGCTGCCCACCACCACGGCCAGCAGATCGAGGCCCGGTGCGTCGAGCGCGTCGCCACCGAACACCACCGCCTCGCCCTCCACCGTGTAGCCCTTCACCTTGAACACGTTGTGCAGGGTGAGACCGTACTTGAGGCAGTGCACGCCGCCGGAGTTTTCGGCCACGTTGCCGCCGATGGTGCAGGCGATCTGGCTGCTAGGGTCGGGCGCGTAATAAAGCTGATGCGGAGCGGCCGCCTCGCTGATGGCCAGGTTGCGCACGCCGCACTGCACGGTGGCGGTGCGCGCGGCCACGTCCATCTTCAGGATGCGGTTGAACTTGGCCAGCGAGAGCGTCACGCCCAGTGCATGCGGCATGGCGCCACCCGACAGCCCCGTGCCCGCGCCGCGCGCCACCACCGGCACGCCGAGTGCGTGGCAGGTCTTGAGCACGGCGGCCACCTGCGCGTCGGTCTCGGGCAGGGCCACCACCAGCGGGGTCTCGCGGTAGGCGGTGAGGCCGTCGCACTCATAGGGCGTGGTGTCCTCGCGCCGGTACAGCAGCGCGTGGGCCGGCAGCACGGCACCGAGCGCGGCCACCACCTCGGCCTGGCGCACGGTGCGCTGTGCGCCAGGGTCGTCCGGCTGGGGCTTGGGGAGGTCGCGGGGTGCGTTCATGCGGTGGGGCCTTCTGTCAGCGGCCCGTGCAGTCTATTTCAGCGCACCACCATCGCGGTGAACGGCCACACGTAGGCCTGCAGCGTGACGAAGCCGCCCACCAGGCAGGCCAGCGCGATGGAGTGGAAGAACACGTAGCGCAGGATGTCGCCCTCGTGATTGAACCAGCGCGTGGCGGTGGAGGCCACCACGATGCTCTGCGCGTCGATCATCTTGCCCATCACGCCGCCGGACGAGTTGGCCGCGCCCATCAGGTTGGCGCTCAGGCCCAGTTGCTCGGCCGCCACCTTCTGCATGCCACCGAAGAGCACGTTGCTGGCGGTGTCCGAGCCGGTGAGCGCCACGCCCATCCAGCCCATCAGCGTGCCGAAGAAGGGATAGAACACGCCCGAGTTGGCGAAGGCCAGGCCGAGTGTGGTGTCGGTGCCCGAGAAGCGCGTGAGCGTGCCGAGTGCCAGCATCAGCACGATGGTGAGCAGCGAGTAGCGCACCAGCCAGAGCGTGCGGAAGAACTGCGTCACCAGTTGCGCCGGCTTGTACTTCATCACCAGGCCGCCGACGATGGCCGACAGCAGGATGCCCGTGCCCGTGGCCGAGAGCAGGCCGAAGACGTAGACCGCGCCCTCCTTGGTGGGCTTGGCCACCACCGGCGGCATCTTCTCGATCAGGTTGTGCAGGCCGTCGATCGGGAAGGCCGGCGCGAAGATGCCGTTGAGGTACTTCTTCACCTCCGGCAGGCCCCAGATGAAGACGAACACGGTGAGGATGGCCCAAGGTGTCCAGGCGCGGATCACGTCGGCCTTCGGGTGCTTCTTGGGCGCCTCGGCCACATGGCCTTCGCCGCCGTCCTGCTCATGCCCCTTGAGCGACACCGAGCGCCAGATCGTCTTGGGCTGCCACACGCGCAAGAAAAGCACCAGCGAGGTCATCGACACCATGGCCGCGATCACGTCCACCAGCTCCGGCCCGATGTAGTTGGAGACCAGGAACTGCGGGATGGCGAAGCTCAGGCCCGTCACCAGGATCGCCGGCCAGATCTCCAGCATGGCCTTGCGCCCGGCAAAGGCCCAGATCAGCCAGAACGGCACCATCAGCGAGAACAGCGGCAGCTGCCGGCCGATCATGGCCGACACCGCCATCAGATCGTAGCCATGCACCTTGGCCAGCGTGATCACCGGCGTGCCCAGCGCGCCGTAGGCCACCGGCGCGGTGTTGGCGATCAGGCTCAGGCCCGAGGCGGCCAGCGGCGAGAAGCCCAGGCCGATGAGGATGGCCGCGGTCACCGCCACCGGCGTGCCGAAGCCTGCCGCGCCCTCGAAGAAGGCGCCGAAGGCAAAGGCGATGAGCAGCAGCTGCAGGCGCCGGTCCTCGGTGATGCCGGCGATGGAGTCCTGCAGCACCTTGAAGCTGCCGTTCTGCTCGGTGAGCTGGTGCAGGAAGATGATGTTGAGCACGATCCAGCCGATGGGCAGCAGGCCGGTGAGGCCTCCCAGCAGCGCGGCATTGCCGGCCATGCCCGCGGGCATGCCGTAGACGAACACCGCCACCAGCAGCGCGGCGGCCAGGCCGGCTGCGGCGGCGATGTGTGCCTTGAGGTGCAGGAAGCCCAGCCCCACCAACATCACCACCACCGGTATCGCGGCCAGCGCGGTGGACACCACCATGCTGTTTGCCGGGTCGTAGACCTGTTGCCATGCCATCGCTTGTCTCCTTGAGTGATCGTGCGGATGGGTGACACTTAGTCGCCGCGGATGGGTTACACCCGTCGTATGAGTTTACCGAGGTGATCCTCGATTCTCATGTGCCTTTCATGCAGGCGTCCCAGCCTCATGGGGCCGTAGTAGACGTCCCACTGGCCATCGTCGATTTCCTCCAGGCCCACGTACTCGCCGATCAACGAACTGGTCACGTTCACGAAGTTCTTCTTCCACTGGATGCCGCCGTTGCCGCTGACCAATCGCCTCTCGAATCGGTCAGGGTACTCGGGCTCGAGCAGCTTGCTGGGCATCTCCGTGCTCGACGGTCGGTACACCTGCGATGGCGTCTTCATGTCCAGCGCTTCGTGCGGCCTGATCTCGTTGTACTCCTGCCTGAACTGATTGAACTTTCGCTGCTGCGCTCTGGCGTTTGCTCCTGGCGGCTTGGTCGTCTCGTTCTTCAGCGTTCGGTGCATTCGCTCATGCCGGCCATTCTGTTGCGGCTTGCCCGGCTCGATCAACTCCGGCTTGATCCCCAGCTTGATCCACCACACCGACAACCGGCTCAGCCGTCCCAGCGTGGCCGCCGCAAACGGCGATCCGTTGTCCGATCGAATCCGCCTTGGCAGCCCATACTCCTTGAACAACCTGGTCATTTCCCCTCTGGTGCACTCGTACAGCGTGCCCGGCATCGCCTTCACCCCCAGCAGGTATCTGCTGTAGTTGTCCGTCACCGTCAGCGGGTAGGTGTACACCCCATCGCCCGTTCGGAACTGCCCTTTGAAGTCAATGCTCCAGCAGTCGTTGGCCAGCACCACTTCCTGCATCGGCTTGCCAGGGTGCCCGATCTGCCTGCGCCGCGGCTTGGCCGCGATCAACCCGTTCCTGTCCAGAATCTCGCTCACCGTCGCGCGGTGCGGCCAATGCACGTCGGGTTGCCGATCCCCCAGCACGTGGAGCAACTTCTTCGCTCCCCAGGTCGGGTGCCGCAGCCTAAGAGCCAATATCTCCTGCTCTACTTCGGGCGCCGTCCTGTTGTGCACCACGCGCGCTTCATGTCCACGCGCGAGCAGCCCGTCCGGGCCTTCACTCATGTACCGCTCTATCCACTTGTAGCCCGTCTTGCGGCTCACCCCGTAGCGCTCGCACAGCGCGCTAACGTAGTGTTTCCTCGTTAGCCAATCACGAATAAACTGCACTCTCTGTTCCATGGCGTTCGTCTCATCCCAAGGCATCGGGCACCTCCTTCCGGCACCCATCGTCCCCAAAATGTGTCACCCATCCGCCACGACTTTTGTGTCACCTATCCGCCACGACCGTACCCCTCGGGTTGCTTTGATTGCTGTCGAGGCGCATGCGCGGAGTCGCTTGCCCGCCGGCCTCTGTTCTCAGGGACGCGATGGTGCGGGCCGCAGCGGCATCCGGTCGTGAAACTTGGGGCCCGGCCGCGTGAGGGTTTTTCACGCCGACAGTTCGGCGTCAGCTCAGGCCGGTGCGTTGAGCGAGGCGGTGAGCCAGTCCACGAAGGCCGCGCATTCCCAGCGCTGCAGCGTGCCGGGCTTCCAGCACAGGAAGTGGTGGTGCGGCGAGGCCAGCGAGCGCGGTGAGAGTCGCTGCAGCCGCCCACTGTCGAGCCAACCCGCGCCAAGACGCAGGCGCAGCAAGGTGACGCCGAAGCCGCCGGCGGCTGCGTCGAGCATCAGGCCCACGTCGTTGAACTGCGCGCCCTCGCGCGGCTCGGGCAGGGCGATGCCGCAGGCGCGAAACCAGGTGCCCCAGGGCTCCAGCGGGCTGCGGATCAGGCGCACGCGGCCCACTTCTTCGAGCGTCTCGAAGTGATTGGGAAACGGGCCCAGCTCGGCCAGGTAGTCGGGGCTGCAGACGGGGGTGATCTCATCGCTCATCAGCCGCACCTGCTCCACGCCGGCGTAGGGGCCGGTGCCGAAGCGCACCTCCAGATCGGCCTCTTCGGCCTTCACGTCGAGCAGTGGGATGGCCACCTGCAGCGTGAGCTCCACCTCGGGGTAGGCGCGGCGAAAGCCGGCCAGGCGCGGCATCAGGATCGAGCGCGAGAAGGTGGGCGTCACCGCCAGCCGCAGGCGCACGCTGGTGTCGGCCACGCCGCGCTGGCCGGGCACCTGCTGCAGCGCGGTGAGGGCCTGGCGCACCTGGGTGAGGTAGGCCGCGCCATCGCCGGTGAGCGTGAAGTCGCCGCGCGCGAAGAGCTTGATGCCGAGCTGAGTTTCGAGCTGGCGGATGCGGTGGCTCACCGCGCTGGGCGTGACGCTCAGCTCCTCGGCCGCGTGGCTGACGCTGTGCAGGCGCGCCAGCGCCTCGAAGGCCTGCAGGCACTGGATGGGCGGGATGCGCGGCGCGGCCATGCGGCGCACTCTAGGCGTGCAGGGCGCGCCGCCGCAAGAGGGCTGGCCCGGGGGCTCAGGCCGCCGGGCGCTGCAGCAGGTGGCGCAGGTAGGCCGCGTGGCCCTTGAACACCGCGTGTTCGTCCACCAGGCCGGCCGCCTTGAACAGGCGGTGCACGGCCGGCAGCTGGCTGCAGGCCACGCCTGGAAAGTAATGGTGATACAGGTGCAGCGAGAAGTTCAGGTTGGGCAGCAGCAATTGCTCCCACCAGCTCAGCTCGATGAGGGGCGTGGTCTCGGTCACCGCGGCGCCGGGCCGGTTGTACTCGTGCTCGCACAACGCACCCCAGCGCACGATCAGCTGGAACACCGTCACCAGCGGCAGCAGCCAATACAACAGGGCCAGCGGCCAGGTGCCGGTGGCCACCAGCAGGCCGACCACCGACAGCATGAACACCGGCCGCGCCCACGCGGGGTGAACACCGGGCCGCGCAAACCGCAGCCCCTCGTTGCCTGCAGCGCGCTTGCCGCGCACCAGGCCCACGAAGTTCAGCCCGGTCACGTCGCGCAGCGCCAGCCTCAGCAGCTCGGCCGGGCGCTTGGGGAACTGCCACTCGGGGCCGGACTTGCGCTGGTGGTCGGGGTCGGTGGGGCCGAAGAAATCGCGGTGGTGGGCCAGATGCACTTGCGCATAGCCCTCCACCGTGAGCCCGATCAGGGGCCAGGCGCAGAACGCATTGACGATCAGATCACCGAAGCGGTGGCGGTAGCCGAGCCGGTGCACCTGATCGTGCACCAGCAGGCCCAGGATGTTCATGCGCGTTGCCACCACGACAATGGCCAGCAGCGTGGCCCACCAGTGGCCGGCCCATTGGGCGGCGGCGATGGCGGCGAAGATCACCACCCAGGCCATCACCATCGTGAGAGTGAAGTGCCCCGGCCGCGCGCCGTTCAGGGCCTCGGCGGCGCGGCGCAGATCAGCAGGCAGTTGGTCGCGCTCGATGCGGATGGGAATGGGCAGCATGGGGCCGATGGCGGAGACAGGGGGTGCGCATGACCGACCCCCGGTGCCCAGCCTGGCGGGCCGGTCAGCGTTGAATCAGCCCTTGAAAACCGTGAGCACGCCGGTGTAGCCGTAGAGCTGGTGGCGCGCGATTTCACCGTTGGCAAAAAAGCCCACCAAGGGTACATCGCCCAGGGCGCGCTGGATGATCAAGGCCTCGGCCGATGGCCCCCCGAAATGGGTGCCTCCGCGTCCGGTGCAGCTCACGTAGATGGCGCCGGCCACGCGCGGCAGGCTCGCATCGGCGGGCGTTGGCTGCCCCGTGCTGTGGCTGGGCACGGGCTCGGCGGCCTCCACCTCCTCGCGGATCTCGGTGCAGATGCGCACCAGGTCGCGGCGCGCGGCCTGCACGTCGCGGCGGCAGAAGGCCAGCTGCTGCCCGGGCTGCACCTGGTCGGCCACGGCCAGCGCCTCGCGGCCCGGGTCGATGCCCACCAGGTGGCGCACCCGCGTGTCGTTGCCGAACTGCCCGCTGCGCGCCAGCGGGTCGGCATCACTGTCGGTCAGCCCCACCAGCGTGATGCGCATCGCGGCCAGGGCCTGCTGCGGGTGGTCGAGGCTCACGCCCAGGTCGTGCAGCAGAGCGGGCAGGGCCGGTGCGCCGTCGAGCTCGAGCACCACGTTCTGGTCGCAGGCGGTGATCACGCGGGTGGGCCCCACCGGCTGGCTGCCTTGAGTAATACGTGAAATCAGCGGCACGTCGGCACCAAAAGCCACGCCCGACAGGCCGCCCTCGAACACGCCCTCGGCCAGGTGCAGGGTGCGTGAGCGCGAGCTGGTGAGGCCGCCGAACAGGTAGCCCGTGGCGGTGCGGTCGGCCAGCTCGTGGATCAGCTCGGCCAGATCGTGGGTGTGCGGGTCAGCGTGCACGAGTGCGGTGTGGGCCAGCCGCGCATCCACCGGCTGCCGGCCGCTGAAGACCTGGAACTGCCCGGCGGGCAGGTCGGTGAGCATCAGGGCCAGCGCGGGCTCGTCGTGGTACTCCACGCCGCCGGCCAGGATGCCCACGCCCACGCCGCCGGCCCAGGCCACGCCGGGCCAGCGCTGGCGCAGCTCGGCCAGCAGGGCTTCGGCCTGCGCCGCGAAATGGTCGGTGACGTAAACCAGGCCCAGCGTGGGTGTGTAGAAGGGCACCCGCGCCGCGCGCTGCGCCTCCACCTGCGCGGCGGCCAGGGCCAGGGCCATGCCCGCATCCGGGTGCGTGGCGTGGGCAACGATGAAGCGCGACATCGGCGGCATGCCCGTGGCCGGTGGCGGGGCGCTGCAGGCCTCAGCGGCGCTTGACGCCGGCCTTCTTGCGGGGTGCCGGTGCGCTGCGTGCGCCGGCGGCGGTCTTGGCGGCCGAGGCGGCGGACTTGGCCACGGCCATGGGCACGCCGGCGGCCTTCTTGAAGGTCTCGCTGGCCGCGTCCATGCCCTGCTTGACCATGTCGCCGGCCAGCGTGGTGGCCGCACCGGCGCTGCTCTCCTTCATGGCCGTGCTGGCCAGCTCGGTGAATTGCTTGGTGAGCGCGCCCCACCACTGCATGGGGTCGACCACGCCGTTGGGCACGCCGCTGGCGGGCGCGGCCTCGGCTTGCGGCGGCGGTGGCTCGGGCTTGGGTTCAGGCTTGGGGGCCGGCGCAGGCGCGGGTGCCGGCGGGGCGGGCTCGGGCATGCGGATCTTGAGCGATTCGGTGAGGTCGCCCATCGACACGTTCATGCTCTGCAGCGTGGACAACGTCATGCGCTGCACCTCGAGCGCCTGGATCGTGGCGCCCAGCATGCGTGCGTTCTGCTCGAGCCAGAACTGCACGGTCTTCAACTCGCTGATGCGCTTCTCGATCTCTGCGGGGTCGAGCGTGGGTGCCACCCATTGGCCCACGCTGGGCATCGCGTTGCCGGCACCTTTGACCAGGCCTTGCAGGAAATCGAAACCAGGCACCATCCTGGCAAACATCGCGGTCGGGTCGGTCATCGGTTCTCCTTGCCGGGCGCGGCAGTGGCGGTTGGCGCCGATGGTAGCCGCAGCCTGCCGGGCTGTCACACCCGGCTGTTGCGCGTTGCGGGCTTCAATTCGGCGCGAAGATCACGCGCTCCACGCTGTAGCCGCGTTGGCGCATCAGCTTGGGCAGGCCCTGCTCGCCCACCATGTGCAGTGCGCCCACGGCGGCAAACACCGTCTTGCCCTGCGCGTGCAGCGCGTCGATGCCCGCGGCGAGCTGCGGGTTGCGGTCGTCGTTGAGCTGCTTGAGCATGGCGCGGTCAGCCGCATCCTCCACGCACTCGCACCAGCGCTCGTAGTGCGCCAGCTCGTCGAGCTCGCCCTGCTCCCAGATGCGCGCCAGCCGCGCCAGCATGCTGCGCGCCTTGCCCTGCTCCACCTGGGCCAGCGTGTGTTCGGTGAGCTCCACGGCCTTGGCCGGGTCCGTCGGGATCAGCACGGCCATCTGCAGCGCCACCGACTCGAGCGACACCAGCGGCTTGGCCTGTGCCTTGGCCAGGCTGCTCAGCACCATCTCCTGCGCGAACGGCGCCTCCAGCCCGTCCCAGCGCCCGGCCAGCACGGTGAGCGTCATGGCCTGCATCACCGGGTGCTGGCCATCGAGCACCTGGGCGGGCAGGCAGGCGGCAGCCACCTGGCGCGCCACGCGATCGCGCAGGGCAGCGGGCAGGGGCGGCATCCCTGCGGGTGCGCGGCTCAGCTCGGCGGCCTGGCGTGCGATGGCCGGGTCGCTCACGTCGAGCTCCAGCGCCAGCGTGTCTGCGGCGGTGAGGGCGGCGCGCAGCTGCGGGCCGAGAAAGATCCAGTCCAGCCGACCCACGTGGATGGTGCCGAACAGCCAGGCGCTGCGGCCGTCCTTGCTCAGGCGCCAGAGAAAGCCGCGGTCGCGGGCGCTGCGCGAGGCGGCGCTCATCTGCTCGGCCGTGGGCGAGGGCAGGGGCGGCGGGCAGGCGGCGGCGCCGGTTGCATCGCTGGTGCCTTGCGCCTGCACGCCGGGCGCGGCCCACAGCGCGCCCAGCAGGCCGAGCGCGGCGATGGCGTGGTGCCAGGCGGATGGGCGCCGGGCGATCATTGGTCCTCGTCCGCTTGCAGGGGCGCAGCAGCCTGCAGCGCCTGTGGCCCGGTCACCTGCTGCTCGATCGCGCCGAACAGGCTCAGCCCGTCGCGGCCCTTCATCTCGATGCGGATGGTGTCGCCGAAGCGCATGTACTCGGTCTTGGGCGCGCCGTGCTCGATGGTCTCGATGGCGCGCTGCTCGGCGATGCAGCTGTAGCCCTTGGCGGCGTCCTGGTTGCTCACCGTGCCCGAGCCGACGATGCTGCCGGCGCGCACCTGGCGCGTCTTGGCCAGGTGGGCGATCAGCTGGCCGAAGTGAAAGTGCATCTCGGGGCCGGCCTCGGTGAGGCCCACGCGGCGCTCATTCCAGGTGGACTGCAACGTGAGGTGCACGCGGCCGCGCGACCAGGCCTCGCCCAGCTCGTCGGGCGTCACCGCCACCGGGCTGAAGGCCGTGGCCGGCTTGCCGTGCACGAAGCCGAAGCCCTTGGCCAGCTCGGCGGGGATCAGGTTGCGCAGGCTCCAGTCATTGACCAGCATCAGCAGGCGCACGCCTTCAAGTGCCTGCGCCGGGCTGGCGCCCATCGCCACGTCGCCCGTGATCACCGCCAGCTCGGCCTCGAAATCGATGCCCCAGGCCTCGGCGCCAAAGTAAGCGTCATCGCAGGGGCCGAGAAAATCGTCACTGCCGCCCTGGTACATCAGCGGGTCGCTCTTCAAGTGCTCGGGCAGCTCGGCGCCGCGCGCGCGGCGCACCAGGGCCACATGCTGCAGGTAGGCCGAGGCGTCGGCCCATTGGTAGGCGCGCGGCAGCGGCGCCATGCACTGGCGCGGCTCGAACGGGAACGCGTGCCGCGCCTTGCCGTGATTGAGCGTGACGAACAGGTCTTCGAGCTGCGGCGAGAGAAAGTTCCAGTCGTCCAGCACCTGCTGCAGGCGCGTGGCGATGCCGGTGGCGTAGTGGGCGGTGGCGAGGTCGCGCGAGACGACGACCAGCTGGCCGTCGCGCGAGCCGTCCTTGTAGGTGGCGAGTTTCATGGCGGATGCGGGGGATGCTGCGGCGGGGCTTTGATGGCAGCATTGTCCGATGAGCTTGGCTTGGGCCCCGATCCATGCGCCGCAGCTGTCGCCAGCGCAGCTGCGCCGGCGCCGCCTGGCCGCTCTGGCCGTGCTGCTGGGCGTGCTGGTCTGGCATGCGTGGCTGCTGGCGCAATGGTCGGCTGTGGCGCAGGGCGGTGGGCCGCAGGCTCGCGCGCCGGGATTGGCGGGCACGCTGCGGCCCGTGCAATTGGTGCGCGCTGCGCCGATGCCGCTGCCCGAGAAGGCCGTGGCTGCGGTGCCCGCCGGGCCACCGCGGCCGCGCACCACGCCGCCGCCGCGCCGCGCGCTGGAGGTGGCCGGCGTCACCGCCCAGGCCGCGGCCACTGCACCCGAGCTGTCGAGACAGCACGATGCAGCGCTGGCACAGGACGCCGCCCGCGATGCCGACGGCGACGCCGCCGCGCCCGCCACGGACAGCGCGGCGCTCGCCGTCGCTCCACCGGTGTATGCCACCCGCACGCCTGCCCCGGCGCACCTGCGCTATGCCTTGCAGATCGGCGTGGGCGCGGCCGCGCGCAGCGGCCAGGCCACGTTGAGCTGGCAGCACGATGGCCAGCGCTACCGGTTGGCCCTGGAGGCCGAGGATCGTGGCGCGCCCCTGCTCAAGCAGATGAGCAGCGGCGGCTTCGACGCCGCCGGCCTGGCGCCCGAGCGCTTCGTGGACCAGCGCTTCACTGAGCAGCGCCCCAGCGGCCGCAGTCGCAGCGCCAACTTCGAGCGCGAGCGCGGCCGCATCAGCTTCTCCGGCCCGCGCATCGAGCACCCGGCCTGGCCCGGCGCGCAAGACCGGCTGGGCTGGATCGTGCAGCTCGCGGCCATCGCCCAGGCCGCCGGCGGCGTGCCGCCCGAGCTGAGCCTGTTTGTAGTGGACGCGCGCGGCGCCGGCGGCCTGTGGACCTTCAAGTTGCAAGGCAGCGAGCCGATCAACACCGGCAAGGGCAACGTGCCAACGTGGAAGCTGCTGCGCGAACCGCAGCAGCTGCACGACTGGCGGGTGGAGGCCTGGCTCGATCCGCAACAAGGGTATTGGCCGGCCCGGCTGCGCATGAGCCTGCCGCGCAGCGGGGCGGTGTTCGATCTCTCGCTGCTCGCCGAGCCGGCGCCTTGAGGCCGGGAAGGCATTGAAATGCACGCCAACGGCCTCAGCTTCATGACCTGCGGCAGCGTTGTCGGGCCGCGATCTCAGGGGAGAACTGCATGGAAATGCTCTACAACTCGGACAGCTTTGTCGTCGTGGCCTTCAACATCCCCGTTGAGGGCGTCGGCACACAGCTCTCGCGGGGTGGGTATGAGATCGTCGACAAGTTCGCGCGCAAGGAGATCTACATCGAAGGCGCGCTGGCCGAGCGTTTTCAGCAGGGCGTGCAGGACCTGGTGGCCCAAGGCCCCAACCCCGAGGCCATGGACGAATACATCGGCAGCTTTGCCACCTCGGCCCAACAGCCCGTTCTCCTGCACTGACCCTGCACGCCGTGGGGTGTGGCTTGCCGCGCCGCAGGCCCTGGGCCAAGATCGCCCCTGCCCATTGGGGGTGATCACCGCAGCGGGGGCCGCTTGATGCGCAAGACCTTGCTCAAGCACGCCGGCCCGGCCGCCTTCATCACCTCGCCCGGGCTGGACGAAGCACCGGTGCTTGATCGCCTGTGCTCCCACTTCGTGCTCACGCTCGCGCTGCGCCAGGGCGCCCAATTCAACCTGCGGCGCGATTGGGGCAGCCTCTTCGCACTCGTCGGCCGGCACCTGGTGTGGCCCGCCTCGGTGCTGGAGCGCCTGCGCGCCTACCTGCAGCGGCGCTGCGAAACCCACGACAGCTGGCGCGGCCAGGCGGCCTTGTCCGATCTGGAGTTCATTGATCGGCACGGCACCTGGCGCGGCCCCTATGACGACGGCACGCTGTTCTTCTACGTCGACGAGTACGTGAAGGACGCGCCCAAGGACTTGCTGGCCATGCTCACCGCCACCAGCGAGCGCCTGGGCCGCGACCTGAAGCGCCAGCACACGCTGGTGCAGAAGAACATCGACGCGCTGGCCGGCCTGCTGCAGCTCAACCCCGCCGAGCGTGCGCTGCTGCTCTACGGCACGCTGGCGCGCTACCAGCGCGATCTGCGCGGCCTGCTGGTGGAGTTCAAGGTGAGCAATGCGCAGCAGGCCCACGCCGCGCTTGCGGCCGTGGCTGGTGTGGACGAGCGCGAGGTGGCCGAGGCCCTGCGCAGTGGCAGCCGGCTCGAGCGCGTGGGCATGGTGGAGAACCTGATCTCCGAGCACAACATCACCGATCTGGCTGATCTCATGAAGGTGAGCGAGCAACTGCCACCGGTGCTGATGCGCGAGTACAAGGGCCCCGATGAGTTGATGGCGGTGTTCACCCGCCCGGCCACGCGCACGGCCTTGCAGCCCGCCGACTTCGCCTTCGTGGCCGAGGACGTGCGCGTGCTCACCCGCCTGCTGCAAAACGCCGTGGCCACCGCCACGCCGGGTGTCAACGTGCTGCTCTACGGCCCGCCCGGCACCGGCAAGACCGAGCTGGCTCGCGTGTGCGCACAGGCCGCCGGCCTTTCGCTCTACGAGGTGGAGCATGCCGATCGCGATGGCAACTCGCTCAGCGGTCGCGACCGCTACCGCTCGCTGCAGATCAGCCAGGTGTTCCTCAAGGGCCACCCCAGCGTGGCCTTGCTGTTTGATGAAGTGGAGGACGTGTTCCCGCCCATCTCGGCCGATGCCGCGCAGGTGATGGCGCGCCTGGACGCTGGCGGCGATGCGCCCGGTGCGTCCGGCAGCGTCAGCGGCAAGGCCTGGGTGAACCAGATCCTCGAGACCAACCCGGTGCCGGTGATCTGGGTGACCAATCGCATCGAGCAGATCGATCCGGCGTTTCGCCGCCGCTACCAGTACCACCTCGAGCTCAAGTCGCCGCCGCCCGGCGCGCGCCAAACGCTCATCCTGCGCGCACTCGAAGGCCAACCCGTGAGCGAGGGCTTTGCCGCCAGGCTGGCCGAGCGCAAGGCGCTCACGCCCGCGCAGATCCGCACGGCGGTGCGCTTTGCGCGCCTGGTGGCCCAGGGCGGTGTTGGCGCTGATGGCGCCGAGGCCGGCGATTGCGGTGGTGTGGAGGCGCTGATCGAGCGCCAGCTCGGCCAGGCCGACAAGGCCTTGGGGCAGACCGAAGGCGCATCGCGGCCGCGCGCGGTGGTCACGCAATACCAGCTCTCGCTGCTCAATCTGGACAGCAAGTTCGAGGTGCAGCGCATCGTTGAATCCTTGAAGCGCCGCGGCCACGGCACGCTGTGCCTGCACGGCGCGCCGGGCACCGGCAAGACCGCGCTGGGCGAGCACATCGCGCAGGCGCTGGGCAAGCCGCTGATGGTCAAGCTGGCGAGCGACCTGATGAGCAAGTTCGTGGGCGACACCGAGCAGGCCATGGCGCGCATGTTTGCCGAGGCCGAGGCCGAGCAGGCGGTGCTGCTGCTGGACGAGGCCGACAGCTTCCTGCGCAGCCGCCAGCGCGCCGAGCGCAGCTACGAGGTCACCGAGGTCAACCAGATGCTGGCCAGCATGGAGCGCTTTGCAGGCATCTTCATCTGCACCACCAATCTGTTCGACGCACTCGATGAGGCCGCGCTGCGCCGCTTCACCTTCAAGATCAAGTTCCGGCCGCTGCGGCCCGATCAGCGCGAGCAGATGTTCATCACCGAGGCGCTGGGCGGCGACGCAACGGCGCTGTCCAACGAACAACGCCAGCGCCTGGCCGCCCTCGACGCCGTGGTGCCGGGCGACTTTGCCGCCGTGCGCCGGCAGGTGGACGTGCTGGGGGCCGAGTTCTCGCCGGACGAGTTCCTGTCGCAGCTGGAGGGCGAGCACCGCGTCAAGCCCGAGGTGCGCGAGCACCGATCCATGGGTTTTGGCACGCCGGGCTAAGCCCTGTACTCAAGGCTGGGTAGGCCAAGCCGATAAGGCCGGAGATGGACACTGCCGCATCCCCCGTCAACCCTGCCATGGCCAACGCCCTGTGGATCGGCATGGCCATGCTGGCTTTGGCACTGTCGCTCACGCTGTGGTTGTTCTGGCGACAACGTCGGCTGGGGAAGAACCTGCGCTCGGAGGTGGAGGCCCTGACCACGCGCATCGACGAGGGCGAGGACGTGGGCGTGGCCGGCGCCGTCAACCGCCAGCGTTTCGACGCCGAGCTGGACGAAGCCGTGCTGGCCTGCGATCGGGGCGAGCGCCACCTGAGCCTGCTGTTCATCCACCTCGACAACCTGCAGACGGTGAACGACGGTTTCGGCCACAACTGCGGCGACCGCGCCATCGGCGATCTGGTGGCGCGCCTGCTCAGCGACGCCGGGCCGCGTGCCGTGCTGGCGCGCAACAGCGGGGACACCTTCGTGCTGATGCTCGACCAGCCGCTGGCTGCCGCCTGCGAACTGGCACGCAAGGCGCGGGTGCCTTACGCGAGCTCGGACCTGTCCGGCACCGAGATGATCTGCTCGGTCGGCATCGCCAGCTATCCCCTGCATGGCTCGCGGGCACGCATCGTGGGCCACGCCAGCACCGCCATGCGCGCCGTGCGACAGGTGGGCGGAGGCGATTTCGCGGTGTTCGACCCCACCATGTCGGTGGACCTGAAGGACCAGACCGAGCTGCTGCGCGACCTGCGCATGGCCGTGAGCCGTGGCGAGCTCGCCCTGGTGTACCAACCCAAGGTGGACGCGCGCAGCCTGCAGATCACCGCCGCCGAAGCCCTGGTGCGCTGGCACCACCCGCAGCGCGGCCTGATCAGCCCCACCGTGTTCATCCCACTGGCCGAGCGCTTCGGCCTGATCGGCCCGATCGGCAACTGGGTGATCGAGGAGGCCTGCCGCCAGGCGGGCGTGTGGCGCCGCGCCGGCCTGCGCATGCGCGTGGCCATCAACATCTCGGCCTACCAGATGCGGCAGGACGATCTGGTGGACCGCTTGCAGGCGGCGCTCACGGCGCACGGCCTCAGCGCCAACCGCTTCACCTGCGAAATCACCGAATCGGTGGCCATGGAGGACACCAAGGTCACCCACCGCAGCTTCGAGCGCATGCGCCGCGCGGGCCTGCATGTGTCCATCGACGATTTCGGCGTCGGCCAGGCCAGCCTGTCCTACCTGCGCCGCCTGCCGGCGGCCGAGCTGAAGATCGACTCCAGCTTTGTGCGCGACCTGGAGGCCAGCCCCGAATCGCGCGCCATCGTGACGGCGGTGGTGCAACTGGCGCATGCGCTGAACCTGCGCGTGGTGGCCGAGGGCGTGGAGACGCAATACCAGCGCGACACGCTGGTGAGCATGGGCTGCGACGAGCTGCAGGGCTACCTGTTTGCCAAGCCCATGTCACCCACCGCGCTGGCGCTGTGGGCTGCCGAGGACGACGAGCGCGCACCCGGCACGCAGGGTGGCGGATTCCGCGCCTCGCTGTTCCGCGACACCGAGCCGGGCTGAGGTCTTTGCTCGGCAGGCCGCGCGCTGCCTGGGGCCATGCGCCCGGCTCCTACAATTCGGCCATGAATCGCCCCGCCTTCACCCCCCGCGCCTACACCCGTGCCGCCGCGCTGCCCGCCTTGCTGGCGCAGCGCATCGCCATCATCGATGGCGCCATGGGCACCATGGTGCAGCGCTACAAGCTGGGCGAGGCCGATTTTCGCGGTGAGCGTTTCGCCGACCACGGCAAGGACCTGAAGGGCAACAACGACCTGCTGGTGCTCACCCGGCCCGACGTGATCCGCGAGATCCACGACGCCTACCTGCGCGCCGGCGCCGACATCATCGAGACCAACACCTTCGGCGCCACCTCGATCGCGCAGGAAGACTACGCACTCGGGCACGTGGCGCACGACATGAACCTGGCCGCCGCCCGCATCGCCCGCCAGGCGGCCGACGCCGCCAGCACGGCCGATCACCCGCGCTACGTGGCCGGCGCGCTCGGCCCCACGCCGCGCACCGCCAGCATCAGCCCCGATGTCAACGACCCCGGCGCGCGCAATGTCAGCTTCGACGAGCTGCGCGCCGCCTATCACGAACAAGCAGCGGCCTTGCTCGAAGGCGGGGTGGACCTGTTCCTGGTGGAAACCATCTTCGACACGCTCAACGCCAAGGCCGCGATCTTTGCGCTGGACGAGCTGATGGAGCAGACCGGCGAGCGCCTGCCCGTGATCATCTCCGGCACCGTCACCGATGCCTCGGGCCGCATCCTCTCCGGCCAGACCGTGGCCGCGTTCTGGCACTCGGTGCGCCACGCCCGCCCGCTGGCCGTGGGCCTGAACTGCGCGCTCGGCGCCGCGCTGATGCGCCCCTACATCGAAGAGTTGGCCAAGGTGGCCGGCGACACCTTCATCAGCTGCTATCCCAACGCCGGCCTGCCCAACCCGATGGCCGAGACCGGCTTCGACGAAACCCCCGAGATCACCTCGCGCCTGCTGGGCGAGTTTGCGCAGGCCGGCTTCGTCAACATCGTGGGTGGGTGCTGCGGCACCACGCCCGAGCACATCGCCGCCATCGCGCAGCGCGTGTCGGCGTATCGGCCGCGCTCAAAGCACGATCCGCTGTTTGGTGGCTTGCTGGCGGCCTGAACTCATTGGAGATTGATGGCAATGAGGGCAGCGCCTGCGGAGTTGGGCGCTGCGCTGGCGCTGGTGGTGATGTAGAGCACGCCAGACGGTGACAGGGCCAAGGCCGTGGCCCGTACCGGGTAGCTCCACACGGGCTTGTGGGTGCCCAGGCTCACCGCATAAACCTGCGTCGCGCTGCATACGAAGACCAGGTTGTCCGTCACGATGAGGTTGGCTGCGGCCACGCCATAGTCCGCTGGGAAGGGATCGGTGGTGGCTTCGTCAGGCAGCCAGGCCCACAGGCGGCTGCCATCGGCCGCGCTGCGGGCCTCCAACTGCGCACCATTGAGCGTGTAGATCGTGCCTGCGGCCGTGGCGGGCGCCTGTCGGAACGACCCAGGGATGGACCATTTGACGCTGCGCTGAACGAGGTCGAAATTGACCAGGCGATTGAGCCCGCTGCCGTTCGCCGGGCCGTTGATGACGACCACGTTGCCAGGCCCGATGATCATCGGTGCGCCGTAGACGCTGTAAGGCTGCACGGTGTTGCTGGGATCGGCGATCGTGAACGCCTTGGCGCCGGTGGCGACGTCCAGGGCGTTCAGGCCGCTGGGCATGAAGGCGAGCGCATGGGTGCCGTTGACTGCGGGCGTCCACTGGTCGTATTGCTCCAGCGCCGTGAACCAGTTTTGCGTGCCGTCGGCGATCTTGAAGCTCAGCATGCCGCCGTAGTAGCCGCCGTCGGTGTAGACGGCGCCGTTGGCGATGGTTGGGGCCAGGTAGTGCTCCCATTGCGAGCTGAATGCCGTGCGGAAGTGCAGCTTGCCAGCTGCGGCATCAAAGGCCCACATGAAGGTGTCTTCGTGGCCGCTGGTGGCCAGGAAGAGCCGCCCGCCGTCGGTGGCCGGCGCGTTGGCGGCGAAGATGCTGCCGAAATCGTGCTGCCAGATCAGCGTCTTGTCGGCCTCGGCAAGCGCAAGGACCGAGGCTGTCTGAAAGTAGCCGCTGGTCACCGCATACACCGCACCCGCACTGGTGACCACCGGCTGGATCGTGCCGCCTGCGGTGCCGCTCGCACCGGGCACCGTCCAGCGCCAGCGGCGGGTGAACTTGCTGGCATCCAGCGTGACGGGTACGTAGCCGGTGTGGGCGGCATTGGCCTGGTGCTGTGCCCATTCGGGCACGCTGGCCCAGCGCGCCAGCGGTGTCAGGTTGCTGCTGGGCATCAGCTCGAGCGCATACGGCAGGAGCACGGGCGATCCGGGCACCTGCTGCGTGCAGGGAAGGTCCTTGCACACGCGCAGTTCGAGGTTGCCGCGGTGGCTGCCGGCGGCCAGCGTCGGATCGATGAACAAGGTGGCGGAGATGGCATTGCCACCGATCACGCTGGGCGGGTTGGCCTGGAACACGCCGGCCGGCCCCACGATCTGCGGATAGACCGGGCCCACCGCGTCGGTGGTGGCATTCACCTGGATGGACGGCAGCTCGTCAAGGTAGGCCTTGACGTTGACCGGCGCGGTGCTGAAGGCGCCTGCGGGCTTGATCGGCGCAGGCGCCACGGTGAAGTCGTAGGGCAGCAAGAACGGCGAGCCCGGCAGCGGCGAGTTGCAGACGGTGGGTGTGTCCAGGCACAAGCGCACTTGCAGGTTGCCGGTGTAGCGGCCCACTGCCAGCGAGGCGGCGGTGGTCAGCGTGGCGGTGTAGCGGGTGGGCGAGACGGCCACCAGGCCCAGCGCGGGTGAGAGCACGCCGGCGCCATCGATCACGGCGGCATTCACCGTGCCAGCCACCGTGCGGTCGAGCGAGGCTTCGATCGACAGGCTTTGCGGCGTGCCCTGGATCAGGCTGGCGCTCAGTGTGGACGGTGTGAAGCTCAGGCGGTAGTCGGGCTCCGGGCTGCCGCCCCCGCCGCCGCAGCCTGCCAGCAACAGCAATGCCCCAAGGCACCCGGTGAATCGATGCAGCTTCATGGCGCAGTCCTCCCTGTGATTGTTGTGAGCGCCATGCTAACAACAAAAGGCAAGGTACTCGCCCTCAAGCAGTCGGGCGAAGGGGGATTGCGCAGCGGCGGCGCCAGTCTCGGCTCAGCGCAGCGACGGCCCCAACACCTCGCGCGGCGGCGTGTGCAAGTGCCGATCGCGCAGGCGGCCGATGCCGGCCGGCGCCAGGGCCAGGCGCAGGCTGACGGTGCCCGCGTCGGGAGCGGCGGGCAGCAGCATCACGCGGTGGGCGGGCACGCCGCGGGCCATCAGTTGGTCGCGCATGCGCTGTTGGCGCTCGCTGGCTTCGCTGCCGGAGGCAGCCAGGCCCAGCCGCGTTCGGGGCTGGCGCGCCAGGCTCTGGGCCAGGTGCTGCAGCACCGAGCGCAGGCCCGGCGTGGGCTCGTCGCTGCGGGCCTCGAAGGCGTCGCGCAGGGGCAGTTCCACGCGCACCGCGCCACCAGGCTCGCGGGCCACGCGCACGGGCGTGCCCTGGTAAAGGCTGGCCAGCCAGCGCTGCTCGGCGGCCAGTGGTGTGGCGCGCCCAGCTTCTGCCGACGAGGCGGCGGAAGCCGGTGCGGCACTGCGCGGTGCGGCCGGTCTGGGCGTGCCATCGCTGCGTTCGGCCGTGGCGGCGCGGGCCGGGGGGGTGGGTGGTGCAGGGGGCGCCTTGGGCGGGCTGCTCTGGCACGCCGCCAGCAGCACCAAGGGCAAGCCCAGCCAAGGCCGCCAGCGGGGCTGGCTGGGCTGGCCGCAGTGCGAGCGGGCGCGAATGTTCCACATGCCCGGCATTGCATCCCGGCGCCGCGTTGCAGCCGTCACGCTCGATGTAAGGCTGGTGAGCAGGCGTGAGTGCATCCCCTGTTTGAGGCCGATAGAATTCACGCCTTCCCGAGGAGCGTTGCGACGGCCATGCAGGCCGCCAGGCTCGGGAGGGCCGGCCCGATCCGCTGGCGCAGCAACGGCGCTCACCCTCGCTGAACTGCCCCAGGGTGACCGCGCATGACCGAATCCACAGCCCCTCTCTCGCCCGCCGCCGTGGCGCCCATGCCCCCCATGCGCCTTGCCGGCCTGGAGCCTGTCGCCATCGGCACAGGCCACCTCTTCGTCAACATCGGCGAACGCACCAACGTCACCGGCTCCAAGGCCTTTGCGCGGATGATCCTCGAAGGGCGCTTCGAGGA
>Ga0268298_10001294_pt1 | contig 29948 bp, 24 predicted proteins | sample WWTPWeurt_MetaG_FD_194462 | JGI IMG/M metagenome (GOLD analysis project Ga0268298, IMG submission 194462) | Activated sludge microbial communities from WWTP in Nijmegen, Gelderland, Netherland - WWTP Weurt | ecosystem: Engineered > WWTP > Aerobic digester > Activated sludge | place... | reverse complement strand
TGGACCATATCAAAGATAAAGGCGCACCCACAAATGTGAGCATCCACTACCCGCGGACAACCATTGGACCGGACATCGTCCATATCCAGGGCAGTGTTGCCGATCAATCGCCCGTCCCCATGATTATCCTGGAAGTGACCAGCGCCAACAGCACGACCATGGTTAACTGCCCTGATCTCACGCCGAATGATGGGCAGTGGACCTGTGACTGGGATGTCAAGGCGACCAACGGCAATCAGCGTCCGGTCGAAGATGATCTGTTTACAGTCCGAGTTAAAGGCACCGATGTGTTTGGCAAGGTCAGCGCTTGGAGTAAGCCCTTGAATTTGCGGGTTGATGACACTTTGCCCAGCCTGACTCTGGCTGCTGGTTTGCTGAGCGCTGATGTGCTCCTTTCTGGTCAGTATCCGTTCTTGAATGGCGCTCTGGCAGATAACAAGCTGGTTCAGGGCGTGGAAGTCTGTGACGCCAATGGGGAATCCTGTTCCCCGGCAGATGTTCTGGTGGATGCCGCAACGCTGCCGACAACCGACTTTGTCTACAATGATCAACCTGTTGGCGGTATCCCAATTCCCGACAGCACCCAGATTGATGCCTGTACTACCCCTCTGGTGCGGACATTCAATGTCGCTGATGCGTTCACCGTCGCCAATTTGCAAGTTGGGTTTGACGCCCAGCACACTTACCGCGGCGACCTGAAAGTCACACTGGCTTCGCCATTAGGTACGGAAGTGACGCTGATGGCTGAGATGGATAACAGCCGGCATGATCTGGATGTGCTCTGGAGTGATGCTGCCTGGCGTCTGATCGATGAAGATTGGCTCGATCACAGTACTGGTGATCCGCTCTATCAGAATTCGCGCCGTTCGCTGACGCCGCTGAGCGCATTTTACGCTGAACCGGCTCAGGGTGCATGGACGCTGACAATTTGCGATATGTTTGCAGAAGACAGCGGTGTTTACCTCAGCAGCAAACTGATGTTCAGCAGCGATATCCAGGCTGTGAACACCCAGGCGAGCTGGAACTATCTCCTGCCAAACGCCGAGGGTCTGGATAACCAGGCGCTGACTTCGACATTGTTCGCGATCGATGAAGCTGAAAACCGTTCACTCCTCCAGACGTTGAACTTCCGGGTCGACAATGTCGCTCCGCAGATCACGACCACCCAGAATATGACGCGGGCCGTCCTGGCCAGCCAGGTTTCTGTCTTGCAGGGTACGTTTAAGGATGGCGATGCGGCCAATGTGTTTGTGACGATTCAGGATCCGTTTGGGAAAAGCAGCCAGGAAAACGCGCAGCAGACAGTAAATGGGGAATGGCTTTTCAATCTAAAGCCCAAAGACATGGGAGAATATACCCTGATCGTCAGTGCCATGGATGCGGCTGGCAACATCGGTTCCGGTGGAAAGTACACGCTGGAAGTGATCAAGCCCTTTACGGTGTATGCACCGTTTATGGTGATTGAGCCGAGATCGGTCATTATTGCTGGGAACATTACAACCCCGGATGGACTGCCGCTGGGTGGTGTAACGGTTCAGGCAGGCGGTCAGGAAGTCACGACAGCCGCGGATGGCAGCTTTGAGATTTCTGTCCTGAAGGGCACCAATACCGTTATCCCGTCCAAGCCGGGGTATACTTTTGAGCCAGCGCAGCTTATCGTGGATGTCCCACCGCTCTTGACGAATGTGGATTTCACCGGGTCGACGCTTCCGACAGCGACGCCTACCGCAACAGCCACGCCTTTGCCAACCCTGACGCCGACCCCCACGCCGACCCCGACGCCTACTCCGGTACCGGTTGTGTGTACGAATTGGCTGCTGGATCCGGGCTTTGAATCGGGCAGCCTGGGCACAGGCTATGAAAATGGCACCCAGGGGTGGGTGTTCCCGATCTCCAGCTACCGGTCAGGGCTTTCTTCCAGCAAGGTCTATGCGGGCAACTGGGCAGGGCGAGTCGGTATCGATGTGCCTGCTGATGATCGTTACAGTTTCTCCTCTGTCTGGCAGCAGGTGTCCATTCCATTGGATGCCGATCAGGCCATCATCAGCTTTTACCTGTCCTTTGCCAGTTCAGAAGCACCGCATGCCGTCAGCGTGCCGGCTTTCCTGGGGATGAATAATCAGATCACTGCGCCTTTGACTTATGGAACGCAGTATGTCGTACTTTACGATGCGGATACGGGAGCAAAGATCAAGGATCTGGTTTTGCCCAGCTGGTCGAATAACACCAATTGGCGAGCCTATTCCTTTACTTTCAAACCGGGTGATCCGTTCTATAACCTGAACGACCTTAAGTACCGCCACGTCAAGGTGTTGTTCGGCGTGTATAACGACACGGGGGGTGGCATATCCTCCATGTATGTCGATCAGACAGCCGTAACAACGTGTAAATAAGTAATCTATTGGAGGGGTGGATGCCTGGGCATCCACCCCTCCAATAGCATTTTTTTATTGCCGTCAGTTCGGGATAAGAGATTCTTGGGTATTTTTTGGGTGGTGCAGCCACCCAAAAACACCCAAGAAAACCTCTTTTCGAACTGGCGTTAATTGTGTGTCATGAGCAGGTTGGCAATCACAGCCTGCAGACGGCGAGGTATAAGGCGGGTACTGAAAGCCATTAAGCCGTTCATCAGACCGGGTACGACACTCGGGCGGCGGCGCAGCATACTTTCGATCCCGATGCGTGCCACGGTTGAGCTGTCCATCATCATGATCCGCTGGTATAAGCTGGGCGACTGCCCAGAGACTTTAAGGAATTCTGTGGCTGTAATCCCCGGGGAAATCACCGTTACACTGACCCCGCTCTTGCGGAGTTCGTAATTCAGCGCTTCACCCATCATCAAGACATATGCCTTGGCTGCCGAATAGGTGGCATAGGTTGGGGATGGCTGGTAGGCGCCGATTGAAGCGACCTGCAGGACGTAGCCGGAATTACGTCCAACCATCTCTTTGACAAAGATTTTGGTCAGATGGGTCAGGGCGATAATGTCAATATCCAGCATCGCTTTTTCGCGTGCCCAGGGTATCTCAACGAAACTACCGAATGCCCCAAAACCGGCGTTGTTGACCAGGATGTCGACATTCAGATTACGCTGCTTGAGTTGATCGAACAGTATCTGGGGAGCATCAGGCGCAGCCAGATCCAGGGGGAAGATATGGGTTTTGACTGCGAAATCTTTTTCGATGGCGGCGGCGACGGTGCGCAGTTGATCTTCCCGCCGTGCAACCAGTATAAGATTGGCACCTTTGGCGGCAAGCTGGCGGGCAAAATCGACACCTAGCCCGCTTGAGGCCCCAGTCACCAGGGCTGTTTTATTGATAAGTTCTTGTTGTTTCATGTTTACCTCTCATTTACCATTGTTAATACCTTCAAAAATAAGGGAGTGTTTTTGGGCGGCTTTGCCCGCCCAAAAACACAAATCAATTTACCGGGCCAAACAGTACATCCCCATCAGCAGCCGGCTGACCAGCAGGCTCAGGGCGGCTGTTCTGTCGAATGTAAAAAGTGCCATTTCAGGTTTTTGCAGCACCTGCCGGACGATTTCGGATGGCTGGGTCATGCTCAACAGGCCGATCAAGGCAGAGTAGGCGCTCAGCAGAAGCTCAGCGCCCTGCCCGGGGTGCATAAAAGCAAAATAGTTTTCAATTTGCTGACCGGTGCTGAGCAGCTGGGCGCGGAGATGTTGTTTGAACTCCAGCACGGCCGAATAGGGGACATTTTGTTCTAGGATAGGGTGCAGGATGGGCAGCAAGCCCACGAGAAGGGTGTGCCCTTGCAGACTTTCAGCCAGGATGGATCCAAAGACCTCAACCCGGGCCGGGTTTTCATAATTGGTCAGAGTTGTCAGCCGCTGCTGGAGATCGGCAAACCACAGCCCGAAGGCGTGGTCGAGGAGCGCCAGGAATAGTTCTTCTTTGGTTTTGAAATACAGATAAACAGTCCCTTTGGCGATGCCGGCAGACCTGGCAACCTCAGCCATGCTGATCTGTTCAAACCCTGAAGCTGCAAAAAGTGATGCGGCAGCCTTCAGGATCTGCTGTTTTCGCTCATCTTTTTCGCTGGCCTCCATTGCGCGTTGGTGTTTCATCAATCTCCTTAAATGACTGCTGGTCATTTAAGGAGATTGTAAATGACTCGCAGTCATTTGTCAAGTGGTTTTGAATTGCCCGGAACCTCACTTTTTAACCTCAGTTCGGGGCATGTCGAAAAGAGGTTGTTTTGGGTGTTTTTTTGGTGGCGCAGCCACCAAAAAGACACCTGAAAATCTCTTGGCGAACTGACTGTTGTGTCAAAGATGATTCTATAGTTTGTTTTGAGCGCTTTGCGCTCAAAACAAACTATAGATTGATGCTTGACAGATCACTGACGTACTTTTTAGAGCAGCATGGTATAATAAACAAACAATTGAACAGTTATTCAATTGTTTGTTTAAAGGAGTCTGTATGGAAGCACAAGTACTGGATGAACATCTGGCAGCCCATGTGGCAGAACTGTTTCGATCCTTCAGCGATACAAGCCGTGTGCGGATTGTCGCCGCAATTATCGAACAGGAATTAAATACCTCCCGAATCGCAGAATTGATTGGCTTGAGCGAATCGGCCGTTTCACATCATTTACGCGGGCTGCGGCAGATGCGGATTGTCCAGGGCCGCCGGGATGGTAAAGAGGTTTATTACAGCGTGGTTGACCCGCACATTGTGGAATTGTTCCAGCAGGGTGTGAAGCACGTTCAGGAGTAACCGCTAAATCTGCCTGTACTCCAACGGAATAATGGGTGAGGATCTTTTCTGACAAATTTCCCAGCCCTGATTTGTTGAGCCCAGGTTTATTTCAGAAAATAATTGGAGATTCTTTGCTATGGATAATAAATTTGACCCGGCCTTGCTTCAAGGCCTTACCGATCAGGAAGCCCGTGAACGTCTGGCGACCGATGGTTACAATGAACTGCCCGTGGGGAAAAAACGCACGATTTTTCACATTCTGTTTGAGGTTGTGCGCGAGCCGATGTTCCTGATGCTGATCGCCTGTGGGCTTTTGTATCTACTCCTGGGAGATCAGGAAGAGGCCCTGATGTTGATGGGCTTTGTGGTGGTCATTATTGGAATCACCTTTTATCAGGAGCAGAAAACTGAGCGTGCGTTGGATGCACTGCGCGACCTTTCGAGCCCGCGTGCCCTGGTCATTCGCGATGGCCGCCAGCAGCGGATTGCCGGGCGCGAAGTTGTGCGGGATGACACCGTCATGATCGCCGAAGGTGACCGGGTTCCCGCCGACTCTGTCTTGTTGACGGGCTCAAATATCAATGTGGACGAATCGCTGCTTACCGGCGAAGCGGTACCGGTTCGCAAGAAGATTTGGGATGGGCAGTTGGAAATGGGGCGGCCAGGCGGCGATGACCAGCCTTTCATCTATTCAGGCACACTGGTTGTCAAGGGTCATGGTGTCGTCCAGGTGCAGAAAACGGGTATGCGCACAGAAATTGGTAAGATCGGCAAGGCGCTGCAGATCTTGCAGCCCGAAGATACCAATTTGCAGCAGCAAACCGGCAAGATCGTGCGCAATTTTGCCATCATTGGGCTGGCGTTGTGCGTGGTGGTGGTGGTGGTCTTTGGACTGACCCGCGGCGATTGGCTGAACGGCTTTCTGGCAGGCATCACCCTGGCAATGGCCACCCTGCCTGAGGAGTTCCCGGTGGTATTGACGATTTTCCTGGCGCTGGGCGCCTGGCGTATTTCGCAGCACCATGTCCTGACAAGGCGTGTCCCGGCGATCGAGATGCTTGGTGCGGCAACCGTCTTGTGTACAGACAAGACAGGCACGCTGACCCAAAACCGAATGACGGTAACCCACTTAATGGTCAATGACGAACTCCAGGAAGTGGAGCTGGCCCAGCGTTCACTGCCCGAGTTATTCCATCCACTGGTGGAATTTGGCATTCTGGCGACCCCGGTCGACCCGTTCGACCCGATGGAAAAGGCAATCAAGGAATTGGGCGGACGCACCCTCGTGAATACCGAGCATCTGCATGCCGATTGGGATTTGATGCGCGAGTATCCCCTTTCCGAGAATCTGCTGGCGATGTCGCATGTCTGGCGCTCCAAGACCCGCCAGGTCTTTGTGGTTGCGACCAAGGGCGCCCCCGAGGCGATTGCAGATTTGTGCCACTTTGACCCGGCGAAAATGGAAATCCTGCGCGGGCAAATCAACCGGATGGCTGACCAGGGCTTGCGGGTCCTGGGTGTTGCCAGGGCAGAATTTTCGCCGCAGGATTTGCCTGCCGAGCAGCATGATTTTGACTTTCAGTTTTTGGGTCTGCTGGGGCTGGCCGACCCGATCCGTCCGGAAGTGCCGGGGGCGATTAAGGAATGTTACGCCGCCGGGATCCGGGTGATCATGATCACCGGAGATTACCCCGGAACGGCCCGCAGCATTGCTGGGCAGATTGGGCTTCAGCCGGCCGATGAGATCATCACCGGTCCTGAATTGGACGAGATGAGCGAAGAAGAGCTGTGCAAACGGATTAAAACCACCAGCATCTTTGCCCGGGCCGTGCCAGAACAAAAGCTGCGCATTGTAGGTGCCCTGAAAGCCAATGGAGAAGTGGTGGCAATGACGGGTGATGGCGTCAATGACGCACCAGCCCTCAAGGCGGCTCACATTGGGATCGCCATGGGCGGCCGCGGCACCGACGTTGCCCGCGAATCAGCGGCTCTGGTCCTGGTGGATGATAACTTCGCTTCCATTGTGGCCGCGGTTCGGATGGGGCGGCGGATCTTTGATAACCTCAAAAAGGCGATGGCTTTTATTTTCTCCGTCCATATCCCCATTGCGGGGTTGTCGCTCATCCCGGTCCTGCTTAAATGGCCGCTGGCGCTGCTGCCCGTGCATGTGCTGTTCCTGGAATTGATTATTGACCCGGCCTGTACGGTGGTCTTTGAGATGGAAGTGGATGAACCAGATATCATGCAGCGCCCGCCGCGTAAATTGAACGCGCCGCTGTTTGGCCGCTCGATGGTGATCTCCGGGTTGATCCAGGGGCTGGGTATTTTGGCTGTGGTAATCGGCGTTTATGCCTTTGCTTTGACCCAGGGCTTGGGTGAGGGCGAAGCGCGGATGTACGCCTTTGTCTCAATGGTGATCGGTAATCTGGGGCTGATATTTTCCAACCGCTCACGCACGCGTTCGATCGTTCAATCACTCCGGGTGCCCAACAAAGCCTTGTGGTGGATCAGCGGCGGAGCTCTGTTTTTCCTGACCCTGGTTCTGACGATTCCGGCCCTGCGGGATGTGTTTTCGTTTGCCCCGCTCCACCGTTGGGAGCTGGCCCTGCTGTTTGCTTCGGGTTTGACCAGCATTCTGTTCGCCGAGAGTGTCAAACTCAAGTTTATGCGCAAGCTGATCTACCCCGAAGGGGCATAAGTGGCTATAATTTATTAAGAGATTTTTGAGTGTTTTTTGGGTGGCGTAGCCACCCAAAAAACACCCAAAAATAACCTCTTTTCGAGCTAACCCGAACGGCGTTATAAAAGGAAGCGTTGATGAAAGCTGCTGTTTACAACCAATATGGCTCACCCGAGGTCGTTCATGTCGAGGAAGTGGAGAAGCCCACCCCCGGCGATGATGCAGTGTTGATTAAAGTCCAATCTGCCTCGGTCAATGCGCTGGACTGGCATTTGCTCACGGCAGATATTTTTCTGGTCCGGTTAATGGGGATGGGTATGTTCCGGCCCAAAAACCGGGTGCTGGGTGCGGATATCGCCGGCATCGTTGAGGCAGTTGGTAAAAATGTGCGCCAGTTTCAGCCTGGAGATGAAGTCTACGGGGATATTGGGCATGGCGGCTTTGCCGAATACGCCACAGCACCTGAGCGCTGTCTGGTATTGAAGCCGGCGAGTCTGTCTTTTGAGGCCGCCGCAGCTGTGCCCGTGGCAGGATTAACCGCCCTGCAGGGTCTGCGTGACTGCGGTAAGATCCAGGCCGGGCAAAAAGTATTGATTAATGGCGCTGCTGGCGGGGTGGGAACATTTGCGGTCCAGATTGCCAAAGCCTTTGGGGCCGATGTCACCGCGGTGTGCAGCACGCGCAACATGGAGCAGGCCCGCCGGCTGGGGGCCGATCGGGTGATTGACTATACCCAGCAAGACTTCACCCAAAATGGGCTGACCTATGATTTGATTTTTGCGGCCAATGGGTATCATCCGCTGGCTGTTTACAAGCGATCCCTTACCCCTCAGGGCATCTATGTGATGGCTGGCGGTCAGCAGGGGCAGATCTTTGAGGTTATGCTCAAAGGCAGGCTGCTCTCCGAAAAAGAGGGCCGGAAACTGTTGTCCGTCTCGGCGCAGGTCAGTCAGAAAGATTTGTTGACACTCAAGGAAATGATGGAGGCCGGGAAAGTTATCCCGGCGATTGACCGGACTTACCCCTTGAACGAAGTCCCCGAGGCGCTGCGCTATCTCGGAGCGGGACATGCCCGAGGAAAAATTATCATCAAGCTGGTTTGAGCAGATTCAATAAACGGAGGGTAAATTACTGGCCTCGCCAGTAATTTACCCTCCGTTTTAATCTTTACTCGATCCCGAAACGGGCCAATTCGGCCCGGATGTGGTTTTCATCATCCTGGGAGAAATCGGTCCATAAATGCCCCAGGAAGTGAATGCCCTTGAGGGTTCCGAGCTGGCCCTGAATTTTATCCAGGGCCGGGAACCCCCCGCTGCTGACCTGGATCAATTTGTTTCCTTTGTGGATGGCCTGGAAAACCTCAGGCCAATTGGCGCTGTCGGGTTTGCCATCACCGTGGATCCACTGGACCCCATTCAGGGCTTCGATTCCCGTCAGCATGGGCAGGTGACGGATCTGACCAATGCCATCCAGGTGATAGAAACTGTGGCTAAGGCGCTGGCAGGTGGCTGCCAACTCTGGCAGGACAAAACTGCGAAACATTTTGGGGCTGATCATATACGAAAAGTCGCACTGCAGCATGTAGGTGGGGACGGCGCTGTAAATTGTGCCCCAGTCTGAGTATCCGGGATTAATCGGCTGTAGTACGGCGTTGAGTTCGGCGTAGTAACGGTGCCAAAGTTCATGGCTTTCCCATAAAAGGCGTTCCACCTCAGCAGGGTTATCGTACAAGTCGAGCAGCAGACTTTCCGAAGGGCGGAAGCTCGAGAGTATATCCAGCGACCCTCCCAGGTCGGTCATTCCCATCAGGACGCTGCCCTGCCAGCGTTCCATACCTGCTTTGTAGATGGCCTTGACCCGCTGCAGCCAGATATTATCTGGATCGTATTCGAAATGGATATCTTTGATGGCCTGGTGTTCGGGCGGAAAAAACCAGACCCGGCCAGTTGAATTGTCCAGGCGCGCCCCCAGAAAGGCGGCTGCAACGCCCGGCCCAAAACAATCCATGTTAAAAAACGGATAGGCGTCGCCCAGGTAGGTCCGGCACGAAAGCTCATAATCAATCCGGTCGATCAATTCCTCGGGTGACCAGGATAAATCGGTGCAGGTTGCCTGAGAAAGCAGGGGGGCGTTTGGTTTCGGGCGGCCCGGATCGCGCCCTTTTAGCACCACCGGAATCAAAGGCCGTTCGAGCTCGCCCGCCCACCATTTTCCGTAGGTGGTCTTGATTTGCTGCCAGCGTTGGGGTGAAAAATCAATCATCTTTTTCTCTTCTCTTCCAGGTTTGGGTTTGTAACCGCAGCCAGGCGAATCCAGTTGGCTGCAAAGCATTTTGGCCTGACTTTTTTGGGGAAAACAGCTACAATGAATGGGTAGCGCAGGCTTTTGAAGAATGGGAACCTGCTCCCGATTATTCAAAGTATATCCAAGTATTGCAATTAATCATCTTTACTATAGCTGTTTTCTTCCGGTTTTATAAGATATGCCGCTGCCAAAACGCCCCCGTCTTTTGAATACGCGCTCAGGAATTGACCTGGAGGATGTTTTTGGCCTTCAGTCGTGGGAGGGGCATCCCAGGCTGATGTCAGCAGCCCACCGCCACAACGAATTGGAGCTGAACCTGGTGGCACAGGGGACGGTGGTCTATTTTTTTGGCGGCAGGCGGGTGACCCTGCCAGCCGGGTCGCTGATGCTCTTCTGGGCGATTGCGCCGCATCAAATGGTGGATACCACCCCCGACAGCTTTATGTACTGGCTCACGCTGCCCCTCTCCTGGTTTCTGCATTTGAACTGGGCTGAAACCTTCCGGCGAGCTGTGCTGAATAACGAACTGGTGATCGATCCTGCTGCCAGCCCAAACGACAGTATGCTCTTTACCCAGTGGCAGGCAGACCTGACCCGCAACCTCCCCGAAGACCATGAACTGGTGCTGCTGGAAGCCGAGGCCCGTTTAAAGCGGTTGGCTGCCCGGTTGGATCTTGCCCGGAACGTTGAGGCGCTGCCTCCGGCAGCATCTCAACATCAAATGAGCCATGTTGAAAAGATCGCTGAATTCCTCTCGGCCCATTACCTGGAAGATCTAACTGTGCAAACGATTGCCGCCCAGGCCAACTTGCACCCCAACTATGCGATGGATATCTTCCGCAAGGCCTTTGGGACGACCATCGTTGAATACCTGACCACGCTGCGGGTCGCACATGCTCAGCAGCTGCTGGTCAATACAGATCAGAGCGTTCTGAATGTTGCCCTTGAATCGGGCTTTGGCTCACTCAGCCAGTTTTACGTGGCCTTTAACCGCCTGTGCGGAATGTCCCCCAGAGCTTATCGGGAATCGCTAAGATAAGAGAGGGGTTTGGGGTACATCGACCACCATGTGTGGTGGTCGATGTACCCCAAGAATCCCAGGCTGTCTAACCTGTGTGGGTAGCATCGAAAACCCGCCCACCCCCAACCCCGCCCTCGGGGCGGGGAGCAATCCAATTTTTTTGCAATTTTTTGCCCACATTTGTGGGCAAAAAATTGCAATTTCAGCATTGCTCCCGCCCCTTGAGGGGCGGGCTGGGGTGGGGTGATCGGCACCCACACGAATTAGACATTTAGGGCCCAAGAATCCAATATATACGGCAGAGACTGTCCAAAAAGGAACTTTTTGGACAGTCTCTATCCTAAGCTGTTTGGGGTTTTCGGACGGGGATCGGCTGCAGAATTTTGCGCCGGGAAGGTGTCAGACGGTTGAGCAGATCCTGAGAATACTGGTAACCATAGCGGGTGTTGCCCCAGGATGGACCGTAGCGGTAAATAACCACCCTGCGCTCACCAGGGTTTGTCCGGGTGGATGCTCCATGCGACATCGCGTCCGAGAACATCAGCGCATCCCCTTTTTTGAGATGGACTTCCACAGCCCCGACCATTTGATCCATGTATTTGCGTTCTTCCCAGGGTTTCATCATATCCGGGTGGGCAAAATTGGATTTGTGGCTGCCGGGGATCACCATTGTGCCGCCGTCGCCAGGGCCTACATCGGTCAATGCCAGGAGGATGTTTACCTGCCCACAGCGGAATTTGTTATCCACAAAGCGATATGAGTTGCGCACATTGCCTTCATGGTTGCCCGAATGGACCGGGAAAAAGCCGCCCCGCCGCCGAACCGAAGCAAAACATTCATCAATGAACAGGCCTTCCACATAGCTGTCCTTCTCGCCGCAGTAACGAAGCAGCCGGTCGACCCAGGTGGGGTGGTCGATCAGTTCCTCAAACGCAGCCCCGCCTTCAACAATGTTCTGCAGCTCAATTCCAGCATCACCGTTGTTGTCGAAGCGCTGGACATTCCCGCGCCATTCCTTAAAGCCCATATCCAAGAATGGATCGATCGATTGAGAGAGCCGGTCGATCAAATCGGCCGAAACCGCATTTTCAAGAACGATGTACCCTCGCAAGTCGAATAAATAATCCTGCATGTCATAATCGTAGCTCATTTTGTTTTCTCCAATTCGGTCATATTTGATCTAATTATATAGTTTATTATTCCGGGTTTCTTCCTGATTATTGGGTTTAAATTCCGGTATTCTAAGGCGTTTCCTGCCTTTCACGCCAGGGTTTTCCGAGCCTGAAATCCTCGTCATCCAGTTCTGGGACTGGCTTTGGTGAGCTGTCTCCTCGGGTTGAGACGCTTTTGAGACACCTTGCAGTTATACTCAAAGTAGTTTGGCCCCTCGATTTTGACTTGTTGGGATCGCCGGAAAAAACAACACGGATGCAATTGATATTAAAGGAGAATTTCATGGCTTTTACATATAAAAATTCTAAAGGCGTCGCTTACGCCCTGCACGGAAAAGATAGAGTAACCTCCACTGGCAAAAAAGTAACCCTTTATTTTTTCTCAAAGGAAGTTAAAGAAGGCGCGTTGGATGCTCTGCCGGCCGGGTATGAAGTTGCCGAAACCGCCACCGGTCTTTTGGTGCTGAAGAAAAAATAGTTCTTTCAGACAATGGGGGTTGGGGTGACACCCGGACGGCAGAGCCGCCCGGGTGTCACCCCAAATCCATTTAAGGAATCTGCTATAATGACAACCGATAATCAATGGATTGGCCCGGTTATTGAGGAGATCAAAAGCGATGAACGAAGCGGAAGTTTACGGAGAGCGCAGCGAAATTGCGGTTTATGTGAGCCAGAAAATTCGTGAAGACATCCCGATTGATGGCGACCTGAACAAACCGGTCTGGCAGAAGGCCGTCAAATCCAATCGGTTTGTCGATATGGCTGATGGCGGACCAGCCATGTACGATACCCGGGCGGCGGTCCTGTGGAGCGATGCGAAATTGTACATTGCTTTTTGGGCCGAGGAACCCTTTGTGAGCGCGGCTCAAACAGAGCGGGATTCTCTGATTTTTCTGGATAATGATCTGGAAGTGTTCATTGATGGCGGCGATGCTTACTATGAGCTGGAGATCAATGCCTTAAATACCCTGTACGAGGTGTTTTTTATCTGGAAAGATGCCTATCAAAAGGGCGGCCGTTTTGATGTGCCCGAATTTGATGTTTATAAAGAGAAGGCAATGACGTTTGGGGGGAATTACGACCGGAATGCAGACACTTTTTGGTGGGGGACACATCCGCGTGGACTGCGCTGGGCATTTCTGGATTATGACCTGCCTGGCCTGGAAACTGCAGTTCGGATCGATGGAAAAATTAACGACAGTTCCCAGGTGGACAAAGGTTGGACGCTTGAGATTGCGATCCCATGGCAAAGCCTGAAATGGCTGGCGAACGGACGATCACTCCCGCCGCAGGACGGGGATGAATGGCGGATCTTTTTCGGCCGGTTTGAAAAGCTCATGGCTGCGGGTCAAGAGATGGATCCCCATCCAGCCTGGGCGATGAATAAACACGGCGTCTACGACACACATATCCCCGAGTCCTTCAGCAGGGTCCTGTTTAAGGTCTGATCATCTCAATAAGCGGGGGAAGTTGGGTGTATTTTGTGGGCGAAGCCCACAAAATACACCCAACACCACCCGAATCTGGCAGGCAGGAGCTAATCGCTGTCTGGGAATTCCTGACGCAGGCGCAGTTTTAGCTGCGAGAGGCTGCCGTTGGCTTCTTTGCAGACTGTACTCACGCGGGTATAGCCGTATTGGTGCATCAGGCGTGTCAGGCGCGGGATGAGAGTATCGGCATGGGCGCGATTGATTTCCAGGTCGGCGGATAGGCCTTGAATACATTTGGCGGTGAAGACTGTCACGCAGCTGGTCAGCAGTTCAATGGATTCGAGGATGGAAAAAACCATGCTGCTTTCCCAGACATTGAGATCTAGTTCGCCGTGATCCAGCCCGGCGGCGCACATGCTGTGATTGCCCATGATCCGGAAGCACACCTGGATGAGGAACTCGGGCATGACCGGGTTCACTTTGCCGGGCATAATCGATGAGCCAGGCTGGACCGCTGGCAGGCGCAGTTCATTCAAGCCGGCCTCTGGTCCGGAGCCCAGGATGCGTAAATCTTTTGCAATTTTTATCAGGCTGCGGGCCAGACGCTCAAGTCCGCTCGAAACGGCCAGCAGTTCATCTGGGTTTTGGGCGGCGTCGAACAAATTTTCGGCCTGCCGAAATGCCGGATCAGCGCTGACCCTGGACAGGTTGGGTCCGATCTTTTCCAAATATGCCTGAGGCACATCCAGCGCCCGGCCGCAAATCGTTCCGCCCAGGTTGATTGTATGCAGGCGGTCTACAGACTCGTCGAGCCGGGCAGTTTCCCGGCGAATTTGAGCCGAGATCCCTGAAAAATAATCGCTCAGGCGGATCTCAACCGCATCCTGGAAGCAGGTGCGGGCCAGATGTACAATCTGCGGATCGGCAGAGACATCAAATGCGGCAGCCAACTGCAGTAGAGCGTTGTTTAATTGCGGCCAGGCGCTGATGACTGCCATGTGGCAGGCTGTGGGATAGACATCATTGGTGGACTGGTGCAGATTGACGTGGTCGTTGGGGTGCAGCAGGCGGTATTCGCTGCGCCGTCCGCCCAGGATCTCTTCACCCAGGTTTGCCAGCACTTCATTCACGTTCATGTTTGCGGAAGTTCCCCCGCCGCCGTGCAGATGGTGCACCGGAAACTGCCTGGCGGGCAGATCTGCCAGGAGTGTGTCGGCAGCCTGTTGAATGGCCTGGGCCTTGGCAGGCTCCAGGTATCCAAGTTCGAAATTGGTCAATGCCGCGGCTTTCTTGATCAGCAGCAGCGAGCGCACCAGCGCTGGAAAGCTGCCTATCGTCCGGGCCGGTGTATTGCCATCCAGGCACAGGGGGAAATTTTCGACCGCCCGCTGAGTTTGGGCGCCAAAAAGTGCGTCACCAGGAACTTCTGTCGGGCCGAGGAGATCGGTTTCGCTGCGCGTGTTCATGCCGGTCCCCCGCAGCGATCCAGCGTGATATTGCGCACCCGTTCGGTGTCGAAGAGCAGCCCGCTTACCTGGCCGGCTGGATTGCGGACAAACTGCAGGCGGATATTTGGCGCCCGAAAGGCGTCCTTGCCGGCAGGTTTAAGCAGATCCTGTTCTGCGCGGCCATAGACGACCTTCAGCTGCCCGTCCTGTACAGAAACCACCCAGGCAGTCAGCAGATCGGGGTGGGCGTACTCCCCAGTGTACTCAGCCAGAGCAGCCTGGTCGCCCACCTCGAGCGGCACAAAGATCTGCTTGCCCAGCCCTGGGAAGCTGCGTTCAATCTCCCATGAGCCCGCCTGTTGGGTAAATACCAGCCGGATCGGGATCGGGACATCCAATACACTGAATTCGGCCTGCTCATTTCCCGCTCTCAGCGCACCCAGGCGGAAGATCCGTCCATTCGATTCGGCGTGCAGGCGGTCGTTCTGGACAAACAGCTCGGTTACCTCCCCGGAGTCAGGGTGATGGTATGCTCCCGCCATGCTCTGCAGCAGGTTGAGCGGAATGTTAACGGCTTCGCCCTGCGCGGCGGTGGACAGGCCAGCGGCTGACTGCCCCAACTCGCCCAGGCATGTCTCTGCAACCAGATAGGCCAGGCGGGTGGGGATCACGGTCTCCAGATTGGTAAGCACGATAACCGCCAGCTCCTGGGCCGGGAAGCGCAGCATTTCAGCGCGGAAACCGCCCCACTGCCCGGCATGGCTGATCGTTTTTAACCCGCGATGTTCCCCTGGGATCAACCCAAAGGCATACGGCACGGGTTCGCCATTTGCCAGACAGCCGGGGGTCAGCATCAAATCGACAAACTTCTGCCCCCCGACTCTGGGGTGGATAAAATTATCTTCCCAGAGCGCCAGGTCTTCCAGATTGGTCCACAGGTTTGTGGCGCCAACTTCAGTGTTTTTGCGGATGAAGCGCAGAAAGCGTCCTGATTCGCCAGGGTGATAACTGACTGCCCGCCCCTTGATTACTTCGTGGACATCATCGGCAAACAATGTCGAGCGCATCCCCAGCGGCTGAAACAGGTGTTCGTCCGCAAAACGCCGCAGGCTTTTGCCGCTGATCCGTTGGATAATCTCAGCAAGCAGGAGGTAATTGGTATTGGCGTAGCTGTACAAACTGCCAGGGGTGAAGTTCAGGCCTTTCTGGCGGCAGGCGATCTCCAGGGTGGTGCGGTTATCCTGACTGTCTTCAATTGTCAGACCAGCCAGGGTGGCGATCATCGAGTGATCGCGCAGACCAGAGGTGTGATAAACCAGATTGCGCAGGCGGATTGGGGATCCATAGTCAGGCAGTTCCGGCAGCCAGCGGTGGATTTCGTCATCCAGGTTGAGCTGACCATTCAGCACCAACAGGGCAATACAGGCGGCGGTGAACTGTTTGGAAGTTGAGCCGATATCCAACACACTGCGAGAAGTCAGTGGACTGCCAAAATCCAGCTCAGCAGCACCAAAGCCGCGGGCATACTCGATCTGTCCAGACTGCACTACCCCAACGACGCAGCCGGGAGTTTCGGGTCGATCCCATGCTGAAAAAATCGCATCAACGGCTGGTTTGTTCATCATCATGCTTTCCATACTTTCTCAAATACGCGCACAAAGTTGCCGCCCAGTATCTTCAGGATTGTCTCCGGTGAGTGACCGCGCCGCACCAGACCTTCGGTGATGCGCGGCAGGCAGGCAATATCATCCAGCCCGGCTGGCGCACTCTCTACACCGTAAAAGTCTGATCCAAGCCCAATGTGGTCTGCTCCAACGATATCCAGCAGGGTTTCGATATTCTCGATCAGGTGATCGAGCGTTTCATGTCCGAAGAAAATGATGCCAGCCACCCCGCCCGTCCGGGCGATGGCCTGCAGGGCTTCCCGGTTCAGCACCCGGTCAAAGTGCGGCGCAGGCCAGGGCAGCCCGCGCCAGCGGGCGAAGAGAAACGGGCTCATGTGCGAGATGATGACCGGGTTGTGGGTCTGTTCCAAAATTTCCCAGTAGCACGGCTCGTTGGTATGGGCCAGATCAACCACAATGCCCAATTCATCCATGCGGCGCACCGCCTGTCGGCCCAAACCCGTCAGTCCGCCGGTTTTAAAACCCGGCTGCGGGCCGTCGGCATACAGATTGCGCCGGTTGTGGGTCAGGCAGGCCATGCGCAGGCCCAGTTGGTGATACAGATCCAAAAAGCGCAGGTCGGGACCAAGCGGCTCCAGGCCTTCCAGGGCCAGGATGGCGCCTGTGCGGTTTCCGGCTTTGAGGGCGGTAATCTGCCCCGCCCGTGAGACCAGTTCCAGACCGGGGTTGGTTTCCACTTCCTTGTGCAGCCACCAGGTCATTTCCAGGCCGCGCTGCAGCGCCCGGTCGAGGTGTTTATCTTCCAGGTAAATGGCGCAGACCTGGGCGGTCAGCCCGCCGCGCTGCCACTGGGGCAGGCTGTACTGTCCGGCGCAGCCAAAGACTTCGGTATGCCGGCTGTGCTGGATGCCGGGTGACCCTTCTTCGGCTGCGGGCTGCAGGGGCTGGATGGGTGGTGTCCAGGTGTTTGGGTCGGGGATGACAGCCGGTGTACCCAGGCGGGTGATGCCATCGGTGACGGCCATCAGGATGTCGCAGTGAGCATCAATGACGATAGCCTGCTGATGCAGTTCAACAGCCAGCGGGGATAATGGGCTTATGTCCATAAATCGGTGCTGAGGTATTTCAGGCCGGAATCATTGAGCAAAACCACAATGGTTTTGCCTTTTAGATCCGTTTGCAGCAGTTGGACGGCGGCTGACACATTGGCGCCGGAAGAAAAACCGGCAAAAATGCCTTCCAGGCGGGCCAGGGAGCGGCAGGTTTGGATGGCTTCTTCATCGCTGACCTGCAGAAAGCCATCCACGTGAGCCGGGTTTACAAAGGGCAGATCGGTCATTGAGTATCCGCCGCCCTGAATCTTGTGATTGGGCTGCGTGATGGGTCTTCCGGCAATTACCGCGGCTCCGACCGGTTCCACCAGGTAGCAGGCAATTTGTGGACGGTAGGCCTTGAAAGCCGCTGCGCACCCGCCAAAGGAACCCGCCGTACCGGCAAAATCGCAAAAAGCATCGAACTGTCCTCCGCTTTGCTCAATCACCTCTGGGCCGGTATGGAGCAAATGGGCGCGGAAATTGCCCGGGTGGTGGAATTGATCGGCGCGGAAGGCGTTGCGTTCCAGCGTGATGCGCCGGGCTGCCTGCTCCACCTGTTCCAGGTCTCCGCCGGAAACCTGGCCCGGCAGTGATCCGGGGAGTTGGTCCACCAGCACCACTTCGGCCCCCAGAGCGCCCATCATGCGCGCTCGTTCCATCGAGTTGCCTCTGGACATGACCGCTACAAAGGGATACCCCTTGATCCCACAGACGATCGCCAGCCCGGTGCCGGTATTGCCGCTGGTCAGTTCAACCACCGTCTGCCCTGGTTTTAGCTCGCTGTTGGCCTCGGCATCTTCGATGATCTGGCGGGCAATCCGGTCTTTTTTTGAGAACCCGGGGTTGAGATACTCCAGTTTGGCCAGAATACGCCCATCGAGCTCCCGGCCAAAACGAGCCAGCTCCACCAGCGGGGTGCCGCCGATGGCTTCTACTGTTGAAGGCAACAGGTGTGTGGTCATTTTATCCTCTGAAATCAGTTGTTCGGCCAGCCAAAAATGCGGTTCAGGCCTGCATTGTAGCTGGATCCTTCAATCAAAACCTCGTCTTCACTGACCAGAGTAACATCTGGGAGCTGTGCCAGCCCCTGGGCGAACCCTGGAATATGACTGACCACCCGCCAGCGGGCCGGTGTTGTCGGCAGAAGCGGCTGGGTGGTAATTTTTTGCAAAGCAGTTCGCACCCCATCTTCGATCATTTGACGGGCGCGCTGCGGAGCCGTGCACTGCCCGGATTGATTGGTATAGCCGCGTTTCACTGCAATGGCCGTTACGCCTGGAATGACGGCTTGCGCTTCAGCGCAGGTTGCCGTATCGCCGGTAATCGCCACGACGGGTGTACCAAAGGCACCCAGCATCCGGGCAAAAACTTCAATCTCGCCCACCGGCTGGTCGTTGAGATAAATATCCAGGCCGCCGGCAATGGTATGGCAAAGAATGCCATCGGGGATACCCCAACGGGCGTGCATGCCCACCATGACACAGGCGTCGTAATGCACATCCAGCCAGGGTTGAGCCGGGCCGTAATGGTGCGATACCCACTCACAGTGCGGGTCAAGCAGCTCGGGGATGACATGGTTGACGCCCATTACGGCGTGGCCGCCGTGTGCCTCGCGCACAACGATCAGATCGGCGCCAGCCGCGACTGCACCCCGCGCTGCTGCATTAATGTCTTCGGTGTACAGGCGGCGGCCTTCGTTGTACAGGAAATGTTCGGGTAGGATCTGCTCCATCACGGTGATTCCGCTGATGCCTTCCATATCTGTCCAGATCAAGACGTTCATTCTTCCTCCTGGGGTTTCATCATGGTGTTTAGAAAACGTTCCATCCGCAGCATGCAGTCACGGATGGTGGCTGGCTGTACCCAGACATGTCCTTCGCCCGGATAAGCCATATATTCAAAGGTTTTACCGGCTCGCAGCAGAGCGCTCACCATCATTTCAGACGAGATGATGGGAACATTGAAATCTTGCGTGCCGTGCAAAATCAACAGCGCGCCCTGGATTTTGTGCGCCTGGTACAGCGGGCTGCGCTCGAAGAGCGGGTTTGGCTCCTCATCTGGCGAACCGAAGCGCAGGTTGGTGTAGGTGGAATAGCCCGCAAACAGCGACCATTCGGAGACGGGCGCCATGCTGATCCCCGCAGCAAAGACCTCCGGGGAGCGGGCCATGGTTTGCAGTACCATGTATCCACCGTAAGAGTAGCCGAACAGCGCCAGCCGGCGTGAGTCGATGAATGCCAGCCCGCCGAGAAACTGGGCCGCAGCCACCAGGTCATCCGCCTGTTTGCGCCCACCCTCGTGATACTGGGCGTGGGCGTGTTCGCGTCCGTAGCCATCGCTGCCGCGCGGATCCACCAGCAGCACCACATAGCCCTGGTTTACCAGATAACTGAAGATCAGGTTTTTGGGACCAAATTCCCAGCCCAGCTGGGCTTCCTGATCCCAGGCCCCATACGCAAAAACCAGGGCCGGATGCCTGGCGTCTTTCTGTAACTTCGGAGAACTGGCCAGCACTCCGTATATTGGCCTGCCGTCCAGCCCGCTGAAACGCACCGATTCCAGGTGCATGATGTGCTCTTCCGATAGGCCGGCTGGCCGCGAAGTGTACACTACCTGCGGCTCCTGGCGGCCATCAACCGGGGTGATGAGCAAATTGGGCATCTGATCTGGTCCGCTGTATATATGGGCGATCCGGCTGCTGTCTGGCGACCAGGCCAGATTTGTTTGGCGCAAATACCAGCCTCCCAGGCAGACACCAGGGAGCGGTGTGATTAGAAGCGGTTCGGCGCCATCCAGGCGGGTGACATACAGCCTGCGCTGCTGCAAGTCTGCCTGGGAGGAGACATAAGCCAGTGAGCGGCCGTCTGGCGCCCAGCCGCACCAATAGCAGTCAAATTCGCCCTGGGTGTGCTGCTGTACCTGACCGCTGGCAAGGTCGGCTGTGTAGAGCTGCCGCCAGCCCGTGCGGTTTGAGAGGAATGCCAGGCGGGTGCTGTCACCAGACCAGCTGACATCGCTGCCCGGATGGATATTGTGATCGACCCATTTTTCATCCTGGTCTGCCCATACCAGCTGCTCCTTGCGCTTTTCCAGATCAATGACGACCAGTTCTTTGCGGCCAAAATCGGTGCTCAGGCGGCTGACAGCGATTTTGCTGCTGTCGGGGGCCCAATCCAGGATCAGACAGCCCCAGATATCTTCGGCGGGCGCCATGTTGAGGATGTGGCCATCCCGAGTGGAGACGATCCGGACCTTCAGTCCTTTGCCCATTGCGCTGAGATAAGCGATCCAGGCGCCGTCTGGCGACCACTGCGGCCGCTGGATGAGGCGGTAGAAAAGCTGGCTGTCTTCGGCCAGCAGGCCTTCGCGGCGGGTGAGCTGCTGCGGCTCGCCGCTGCCGGTGGTGGGCGCAATCCAAATATCCCCGTCACGAATACAGCTGAAGTGAGTCAGGTCGAGCGACAGCTGGGCCAGGTCGCCCAGCAGGTCTGTGCGTACAAAGCGGGCTGGCTGGTCAGCCTGCAGGCCAGCAATTTGATATCCACCCCCGGCATAATAGATCACCTGTTGGCTGGCAGTCCAGTGGAGCTGCGGTAAATCTTTGTACAGGCGAAAAGGCTGCACACCAGCATCCAGCATGTGCGTGCTGAGATCGGCTGTCGAGCAGACCAGAACCTGGCTGCCCTGTGGGCCAGAAACCTGGTAGGCAAGCTGGCTTCCATCGGGTGACCAGGCCAGCCCGGATGGAACTTTGACAGACATGTGTAAGCTGATGCTATCCATATTGGGAATTCTCCGTAGACGGACTGATATATTTACGGTATACTGGTAGTATACCACAACCAATCCAAACAAACAGCCGTAAGAGGAGCAAATCATGAACCACAAGATCGGACTTCTGGAAAAAACGGGCTATCTACTGAATGGCGTCGTTATGTCCACAATGGGCTATGTAACCGGCATTTATCTGATGTTTTATTTTACCGATATATTTGGGCTGGCGGCAGGTGTGGCAGGCACGGTTCTGTTGGCTGGCCGGATTTGGGACGGCATCAACGATGTGATTACCGGGTTTATTGTCGATAACGTACATTCCAAACATGGCAAGCTGCGCCCTTATCTGTTGTGGTTTGCTGTTCCTACTGCTCTGGTCTTTGCCTTGATGTTTGCAGCGCCCAATTTGAGCCCGACAATGAAAATCGTGTATGCTTTCGTTACATACTTCTTGTATGACGGGTTCTTTACCTTTGCAGCTGTTTCCGGCAGTTTGATTATGCGGGCCACCGATAATAACAATCAGCGGGTCACACTCACGCTGTTTGGGGCGATGGGCAACTCCCTCACCAACCTGGCTCTGCCGATTGTGTTCTATCCAGTGGCTGTTGCTCTGGGCGGCGGTGATTTTGCCAAAGGCTTTGGGCCGATGGTAGCTGTGATGGCGGTTTTCGTGGCTGTTTTTATGCTTTTTCAGTTCTTTACTTCCAAAGAACGCGTGGTCGCGCTGGATGGGAAAGCCGATCAGGACAAAATGCCTCTCGGCGAAGCGCTGTCCATCCTGTTCTCAAATAAGCCGTGGATGGTCAATCAGTTGGCCAGTTTTACCACTTCGTTGGCGCTGTACTTTATCACATCGATCCTGCCCTATTATCTCAAATATATCATCAAGAACGAGGGAGCGATGATGATGTTGATGCTGCCCTTCGCTGCCGCTCAGATCGGTTTCTACTTTATCATTCCGTGGATCGCTGCCCGCCTTGGTAAGCGCAACGCGCTGCTGGCGGCCATCGGGCTGGGTATCTTCAGCCGCGCACTGGTCATCCCTGATCCAACCAATCTGACCCTGCTGACGATTTCGTCGGCCCTGCTGGGTATTGCGATTGCTTTTACCAACCTGTATGCTACGATGATGGCCGATACCGTTGATTATGCCGAGTGGAAAAGAGGCAAACGCATCGAGGGTATGACCGCTGCGGTGGGCGGCTTCTTTATGAAGCTTGCTATGGCCGGCGCGGCTGGAGCGATTGGGTGGGTACTGCAGATTCAGGGTTACAATGCCAGCCTGGCGGAGCAGCCCGCCTCAGCGATCAACGCCCTGTATTTCATCATCATTTATATGCCGATCATCGTCTTCGCTATCTCCGCGGTTTGCCTGTTCTTCTATGATCTGGACAAGCAGCTGCCCTCGATGCGGGCCGAGATGGAAGCACGCCGCCAACAGAGCGCTTCCTGATGGAAAATCGAGCTGAGATCGCCTCTATAGAGGTTATCCGCCGCCAGTTGGAGGCCTATAACCGGCATGATGCTCTGGAATTCGCTGCCTGTTATGCTCCTGAGGCAGATATACTTGATCTGCATACCGGCGAGACTATTCTCTCTGGGCGAGATTCTATTCAGGCTCGCTTTTCTAAGCGTTTTGAACAGGCCGGACTGCGAGTGGAAATTGTTGGGCGTATGCTGCTGCCTGGGCTGGTGGTGGACTCGGAAAGGATCTTTACCGATGCCTCTCCAGAGCCGGGGGCAGCATTGGTGATGTATGAAGTCCGGGAAGGTCTCATCCGCCGTTCCTGGGTTTATCGGATTTTGGAAGGATAATCAACTTGGATGTAATTGCCTATTCAGACACACTGTCTACGAAGGTTTATCGACAGATCAAGGTGGCTATTCTGAGCTGTGTCCTCAGACCGGGCCAGATGATCAATGAAAGTGAATTGATCCAGCAGTATGGAGTCAGTAAGACACCAATCCGGGAGGCGCTGAAACTGCTGACCCAGGAACGCCTGGTCCAGTCTATCCCCGGCATGTGTTATGTGGTTACCCCCATCACGGTAAAAGATGTTGGCGAAATCTGGGAAATGCGGGCAATCCTGGAGGAAGCCACTGCCATGCGGGCTGCCAGTCTGGCCACACCAGCCCAGCTGGACGATCTTGAAGCCAGGGTGGGTGATGTGTTTCCCGTCCAGACCATTGAAGATTTGATGCGCTGGTATGATCAGAACACCAAATTTCATCTTGCTATAGCAAATATCTCAAAAAATACCCGCCTGGTTGGCGCTTTGCGGAGTGTGTTGGAAGAGGTGAACCGTTTTTTGCTGCTGGACCCTGAAATTCCATCCGACACGGCTGCCTGGATCAGTCAGCACCAGCGCATTATCGCCGCTTTGCGAGAGCGAGACGGGGTGCGGGCGACAGCCGTCACCCTGGAATACATGAGCACATCCTCACCGCGTATTCAGCAGCTTGTTTATCCGACAAATTGACAGGCAGCCAGGCGCACTGCCCGGCATGATTTGTTTACGCCATCCAGGGCCCATCAGAATAAAGCCGCCGTCCTCCGGCTTATCGCCGGAGGACAGGCAGTAAGATCTTGAACGCAGCCACGGAGCCGGAGATGCGTGGGCTCCAAAAGCCTCCACTCAGGGTGTAATTGGAGCCGCTGGCCGCGGCTGCATCAGGCTGACCGATGGTTGCCGAGAGGGTGTAGCCGCCGCCGGCCTGTTTTTGGCTGCCGCCAGAGTCAATCGTCCACCACGTCAGGGTATACCCTGCCCCGGTCTGGGCCCGAACTGTAACGACTGCCCCAGCCAACAAAATCAAGACAAGCACAAGGATCAGCGTGCGTTTCATCTCAGCGCCCCTGGGCTTTTTGGCGCCACATGATTGCCACCCCGATTAAGGCTGCCAGGCTGAAAACCGTGGACAGGTCAAAAGGCAGACCATTTCCACCGTTGTCCAAACGGCGCTGCAGGTCGCTGATTTGGGTCTGCAATGCCGTGATCTGCTCCTGCTGCCGGGCAATTTGAGCGTCTTTTTCCAAACTGATCTGGTAAAGCCCCTGGATGGCTGCCAGTGAGACGCCATCGGCATCCACTGTGTTGATGTGCTTGTTGTCTTCGCCCACTCCAAATGCCACAGAAAAATCCTGAGCCATCGGCCCGATATGGCGGATGGAGGCGTCCTGTGTTTTGTAACTCCAGGTTCCGATCGGGATTTGGGCCAGCGCTTCCAGCACCTGGCGTCCATTGACCGCTGCCAGGTTTGTCTTGCTGCTGCGGTCGCTGAGAACGCCCCATCCGCTGCCGCCAGCCGCCAGTTGGACGCCGGCCGTTGGATTGCCAACGCCGTCAATGGCCGAGACGAAGAAGACACCGCCCGTGGCGCGGGCGGTGAAGGCGTTATTGCTTGAGCAGCCAAAATCGAAATTGTTTGAATCCGCCCAGGTGAAGCAGCCATTGTTGAACGATTTGGCGCGGTTGCCGGCCGCGAAACTGGTATTGCCCTGGGCCAGATTGGCCACGCCGCCGGGCACCACGGCACCGGCCCCGCTGGCTGTGTTCCCATTACCTCCGGCTACTGTCGCATCGAATCCGCTGGCGGTATTGCTGTTGCCGCCGCCGACCGTTGCCCCGCCCAATGTCACTTTGTTGTTATACCCGCCCCCGATGGTTGCGATGCCGAGATTGGTGCTGGCAGGAGCGGATATCTGATTAAGCTGCCCGCCGCCAATTACGCCATATCCTCCATCCGCGCTGATCAGGTTGCCGAAACCGCCGGCGATGGTGGAAGCCACGCCGTTGGCTTTGTTGCCATTGGTGGCAGAGCCATTCCAGCCGCCGCCCCCAATGGTTGACCCGGCGCCGGCTGTCACGTTGTATTCTCCTCCACTCACGGTTGAGCTGCGGCCCGAAGCGTTGTTAAAGCCGCCTCCACCAATCGTTCCCCATTCACCAGCGATCTGATTGCCGTGACCGCCTGCGATAACACCGGCAAAGCCGGTGACTTTGTTGAAGACACCTCCGCCAATGGTAGCATTGGCGATTAGCTGCCCACCCGAGACCGTGTTGCTGTACCCGCCGCCGATTGTCGCGTTCTGGGTGCTGGCGACATTTAGATCGCCTCCGCCAATATAGGCCACATAGCCGCTGGCGACATTGTAAAACCCGCCGCCGATTGCGGCGGAGGATCCGGTGGCGTAGTTGTGGAGACCACCCGCAACGACCGAATAATCACTGGTCGCCCGATTATCTATGCCGCCGGCAGCCACAGCGCCATACCCATCGGCGTGATTGGAGCGCCCTCCACCGACCGTGCCGTAGTCATTCCAAACCCGATTTTCATAAAAGAACGCTCCGCCGCCCGCAATGGTGGCGCCGCTGCTGGTAGTGGAGATCTGGTTACCTGAATAGCCGCCGCTTAGGTTTGGGCTTGTCGGGTCGGGCAGGATGCGCAGGCCAATCTGGCTGTTGGCGCCCAGGTTCAGGGGAATTTGATCGAGCGTCCCCAAAAAATTGCCGCTGCCCGCTCCGCTGTTACCCTGCAAGGCCCAGTTGTTCAGGGCAAAGGAGGCGTACGGCGCTGCTGTCAATTGAGTGCGAGGACTCAGCGTGACATAATTGGCATCTCCGCTGCACTTGACGGCTGTTTCCAGCCAGCGTGCCTGCCCAGTGAAGGCGCTGGAGCCATAATCGAGCTGTACGGTGAAGAGGCCGTTGACTACAGTGACGGCATTGAAGGTGTTCGAATTAAGAAAACCCCCGCCAGAGAGCGAGTCCCACAGCGAGATACTGATGCTGCAAGCGCCGTTGACGGTCTGTGTGCCTTTATTTAGCAGCCCTTGATAGGTAAAAGCATGGCTGGCAGCGGCTTGCGGCTGCTGTGGGCTGCCGCTCTGCGCAGCCACGCGGATAATTCCAACTGCCAGTCCAAGCGCCATAATAACAGGTAAAGCAATCCAAAGGTAGCGTTTCATTCTATATCCTTCATTGAAAAAAAGTTGTATGGATAAAGGGTCCCTGGAAATTGCTGTGACGGCATTGTGTGGGTGATTGTTTTACCATACCAAAAATAATCACCCTGCTGCAATCTTTGTCACGGAAAAATCCGATGACCCGGGATAGAGCAGATGTTCAAAATTATATCTTATGACGGGTAAGAGTACCCGAATTGCCCGAAATCAACTTCCTTCTGCGCTGTCGCCCGGGTTTGCGAGATACAGCATCCCTGCAGTCAAGGTCTCTTCGATCATTCTGTCACGTAAGATTGGATCGACCAGCCTGCCATTGTGAAATAAGATGGAAGGGGTATTCACCATTGCCAGTACAACTGCCGCCGCCAAAAACGGGTCGCGTTTTATGAATACACTCTGTTCCATCCCGATTTTAAGCAGGAAAGCTAAATTTCCAACCGTGTTTCGGGTGCGCTGGCGGTTCTCTTCCAGGCTCTCCAGGCCAGCTTCCGGCATCACCCACGCCATTCGGTAGAGGTTCGGGTTTTCGCTGGCAAAGGTGACATAAAAAGAGAGCAGATCTTTCACGACCAGGGCAATGTCTTCTGTCTCGGCTCGCTTTTGAAAAGACTGTTCCTGTGAGCGCCATTTTGCCATTTCGCGCTGACTCAGGGCGCTCAGGATGGCAGCCTGGTTTTCGAAGTAGGTGTACAGCGACATATGGGCCACACCCAGCCGCGCAGCGACCGCCCGGCTGGTAATGGCTTCGGGTCCTTGCTCTTGCAGGATGCAAAGAGCCGTATCCAGGATTTGTTTTTGCATGCTTTCGATTTGGACGGTGGTCTTTTTCGGTCGTGACATCGGGTTTATTCCTTTGAATAGCAGGATTATTCTACCCCAAGTTGAGGTTTGGGTGTTTGCGCCGGCTGGTGAGCGCAACCACCCAAAATTGACTTTGGGATGTACGGTATCTCTGTTATGCTTGCAGGCGAACTGCAGCAAGGGTAAAATTATCCTCAAGCGACGCTGGATCCTGCCTGGATTCGGCAATCAACGTCCTTGGGTCATCAGGAGACAAATTGTATGGATACACATCCAATCGATAACACATCTTCGGGAGGCCAGCTTGCCAAATGGCTGCTCCCGCCCGAGAAGGCGGATGGCAGCAGCAAGGTCCTGATTGAGCTTAAGAACGTCGTGAAGACCTTTCATACACCCGCCGGGCCTTTTACGGCCCTTAAAAATGTCAGCCTGCAGGTTAACGCTGGCGAGTTTGCTGCTGTCATTGGTAAGTCGGGCAGCGGGAAATCCACCCTGATTAATATGGTTACTGGCATTGACCGCCCAAGTCTTGGAGAGGTTTATGTCGGCGGCACACCGATCCATAACCTGAATGAGGACCGCATGGCAGCCTGGCGCGGGCGCAGCCTGGGTGTTATCTTCCAGTTCTTCCAGCTTTTGCCAACCCTGACCCTGGTGGAAAATGTAATGCTGCCGATGGAATTGTGCGGCACCTATCCTCGCCAGGAGCGCCGCGAGCGCGCTATGCATCTGTTATCACTGGTGGGACTGAGCAGCCAGGCCAATAAGTTCCCCTCGGCGGTGTCGGGCGGGCAGCAGCAGCGCGTGGCAATTGCCCGTTCACTGGCCAACGATCCCAACATTCTCATCGCTGACGAACCTACAGGCAGCCTGGATTCCAAGACCGCAGATTCTATCTTTATGCTTTTTGAAGACTTTGTACGTCAGGGGCGCACCATTCTGATGGTGACCCACGACCGCGATCTGGCGAGCCGCGTTTCACGTGTCATCCTGATTGCCGACGGCGAGATTACCGATCACTATATCACCGATGCGCTCCCCATGTTGAATAAGGGTGAGCAGGTGCGTCTGCTGTCGCGCCTGGAGCCGATCAACTTTGCACCTGGGGCAACCATCATCAAGCAGGGTGATCCGGCCACCCATTTCTATATTCTGGTCAAAGGACGGGTCGATATTGCTGTCAGGCATGAAAGCGGGGCAGAAATTGTGGTCAATCACCTGGAAGCCGGCAGTTATTTTGGGGAAATGGGCATTTTGGAGGGCGGGCGGCGGACTGCCACTGTGCGGGCTGCCCCGGACAGCGAAGTGGTGGTGATGCAGTTGGAGCGGGATGCTTTTGTGGGTCTAGTCAAAAACTCAGAAATGACCAAAGATCAGATTGCAGCGCTGATTCGCCAGCGGACAATTTCTCTTTCGCTCAGCCAGGTCGGGGTAAAGGCCACCAGTCCGGATATGAAGCTCAACGAAAAAGTGCTGACCTTCAAGCCGGATGAAATGATCCTGCGGCGCAGCGATTCATTCCGCGGGATGTATATCATTACCAAAGGCACTGTGGATGTGATGGAGGTCTTGTTGGACAATCATGAACGCCTGGTGAAAACGCTGCAGGTTGGCGAGTTTTTTGGCGCTCGCAATTCTATCCTGCAAAGCCAGCCGCGTGCGATTGTTCGTTCGGGCCGGCCAGCCGGTGCTGAGGTTGTCTTTATTGAACAGTCTGTGATGGACCAAATGGCTGCTCAGAACCCCAATGCCGAAAAAGCCATTGTCAGCATGGTGACTGGGGTTTATGAATCCCCTTTCAAGAAAACTGACGGGAAGGTCTGATCCATGTTGAACCTGCGGACAACCAAAGTTCTACGTGATCTGAACCGCAGCAAAACCCGCACGGCCCTGGTGGTCCTGACGATTGCCATCGGCGTGTTTGCGGTCAGCAGCATTTCCCGCGCCTGGGTCATTCTCTCACAAAATCTGAGTGAGAATTTCCTGGCGGCCAACCCGACCAGCGCAACAATTTTTACGACCCAACCTTTTGACCAGACCCTGGTGGATAAGGTGGCCGCGCTGCAGCCGGTGCGTGCGGCTGAAGGGCGCAATGGGATTTTGATCCGGGTAAAAACCGGCACAGACGATTGGCGCCTGCTGCGTTTGATTGTGCGCAGCGATTTTGAGAACCAGCAGATTAACCTGGTGCGCACCCAGTCTGGTGAGTGGCCGCCTGCACAGGGCTCGATTCTCCTTGAGCGCTCTTCGCTGGCGATGACTGGCCTGGCGTTGGGCGATGATCTGGTTATTCAACTGCCCACAGGCCAGGAACGCAGCCTGACACTCAGCGGGACTGTTTATGATATTAACCAGGTCTCCACAATCTTCTCCAATATTGCTTATGGGTACATTACCCCGGAAACTTATCGCGCCCTGACCACACTGAGCGGCTTTAACGCCCTGGACATTGTTGTCCGAGACCCTGAAGACCCGGAACTGCCTGCCAGCGATAAGGCCTACATTAAGGATGTGGTGGAAGAGGTCTCAGCTCTGTTGAAAGCGGAAAACCTGATTATCAGCGAAAAGCGCATTCCGGTTCCGCTGCGCCACCCCCTGGACAATATCATCCAATCGGTTTTGTTGTTGATGGGGGCATTGGCTTTTCTGGCGATCTTCCTGAGCGCTTTCCTGGTCATCAATGCGATTTCGGCCCTCATCGCCCAGCAGATACGCCAGATCGGCACGATCAAGGCGATTGGCGGGCGGAGCGGTACGATTGGCTGGCTGTACATCAATACTATTTTGATTATGGGTGTTCTGGCTGGGCTGCTGGCGATCCCGCTTGGGGCGCTGACAGCCTACTTTGCGGCGGTGATTATCGCCGGGCTGATTAATTTTGAAATTACTTCCTACACCACCCCAGGGTA
>Ga0268298_10001293_pt1 | contig 29952 bp, 25 predicted proteins | sample WWTPWeurt_MetaG_FD_194462 | JGI IMG/M metagenome (GOLD analysis project Ga0268298, IMG submission 194462) | Activated sludge microbial communities from WWTP in Nijmegen, Gelderland, Netherland - WWTP Weurt | ecosystem: Engineered > WWTP > Aerobic digester > Activated sludge | place... | reverse complement strand
CCAATCATAATAAGGAGAATGATGCAATGAATCTAAAGAAACTATTAGTTTTGCTCGGTGTGATGATCGTTGTCGGCGCAGTTTTAGTCGCCTGCGGCGGCCAAGCGGCCACCACCGAAGCGGCGACAGAAGCAGCAGCAACTGAAGAAGCCCCTGTTGTGCCTGTCCCTGATACCCCATACCTTGCTGACTGGCAAGGCTCCGGCCACGCTGATGTAGCTGGCGAGCCCTTCCGTCACTGGGATGATGCTGCTGAGAATCCTGATGGTGTGCCCACCACCTGCGCCAAGTGCCATACCAGCGCTGGTTACCAGGATTACCTCGGCGTGGACGGCTCTGAAGCCAACAAAGTCGATGCCGCAGTGCCTGCTGCCGATGCTCAGGGCGTTCAGTGCGTGGCCTGTCACAACTCCGGCACCATTTCCAAGACAACCGTCATCTTCCCCTCCGGCGTCGAGATCAAAGCCGGTGATGATGTCCGTTGTATGGAATGCCATCAGGGACGCGAGTCCAAGGTGAGCGTGGATGGACTGATCGCCAAGTTCGGCGAAGATGTCGACCCGGATGCCGTGCCCGCTCCTGTCAAGGATGAACAGGGCAACGATGTGAAACTCGGCTTCCGCAATGTTCACTACTATGCTGCGGCTGCCACCCTCTACGGCGGCATGACCCACGGCGGTTATGAATATGATGGCAAGACCTATGATGCCAAGAACACCCATGTCGATGGCTACGATTCCTGCACCGGCTGTCACAACCCGCACACCCTTGAGGTGAAGGTTGAGCAATGTGCAATGTGCCATGAAGGCGTTGCGACCGTGGATGATCTCAAGAACATCCGCATGGTCTCCTCCAACCCCGACTATGACGGCGATGGCGATGCTGAAGAAGGCATGTACTACGAGATCCAGGGCCTGCAGGAAACTCTGATGGCCAAGATCACCGAGTATGCCGCCGGAACCGCTGGCGCTGAGATCAAGTACGATGCCGCCACCTACCCCTACTTCATGGGTGCAGACGGCAAGGCTTACCCGAACTGGACTCCCCGCCTCCTCAAGGCTGCCTACAACTACCAGGTTTCCATGAAGGATCCCGGTGCGTTCGCCCACGGCAACAAGTACATCGTGCAGTTGCTCTTCGACTCGATCGAAGACCTCGGTGGTGATGTCAGCACCCTCGCCCGCACCGATGCCGGTCACTTCGCTGGCGACACCATGCCCTTCCGCGATTGGGACTTCGATGCAGATGGCAACCCCAGCTACACTGTTCCGTTCGGCTGTGTGAAGTGCCACACTGCTGATGGTCTGCCCACCTTCCTCAAAGACGGCGGCTCCACAGTGGTGACCGGTACCGGCACCACCGTGACAACCGGCCTGGCCAGCATGCCCTCCGCCAACGGCTTCAAGTGCGTCACCTGCCACAATGAAGAAGCCTTCCCCGAACGCTATAGCATTGCCTCCGTTACCTTCCCCTCCGGCAAGACAGTCAGCTTGGGTGGCAAGGATGCCGATGGCAAGTTCGTTGCGGACGATGCCAACCTTTGTATCTCCTGCCATATGGGTCGCGAATCCACCACCAGCATGAACAATGCTCTGCGTGGAAAAGATGCCGATGTGGTTGATCCATCTGTTCGCTTCAAGAACATCCACTACCTCGCGGCTGGAGCTACCCTCTTCGGTGGCGATACCCAGGGCGCCTACCAGTACGAAGGCAAGACCTACGTTGGTCAGAATATGCATGCTGACGAAAACGGCAAGATGAACAAGTGCACCGACTGTCACGATGTCCATGCGCTTGAACCCAAAGTCGAAGCCTGCGAAACCTGCCACGACACCCAGGATCCTGAAGCCATTCGCGAAAGCGATGTGGACTACGATGGTGATGGCGACGTGACCGAAGGTATCAAGGGCGAAGTCGACACCCTCGCTGAAGCCCTCTTTGCCCAGATGCAAGCCTATGCTGAAGCCAATGGTGGCGCGATCACGTACGATGCCCATGCCTATCCGTACTTCTACGGTGCTGATGGCAAGGCTTTCGCGACCTGGACCCCGCGCCTCGTCAAAGCTGCCTTCAACTACCAGTACACCCAGAAGGACCCCGGCTCGTTTGTTCACAATCCGAAATACATCATCCAGATCTTGATCGACTCGATCGAAGACCTCGGTGGTGATGTGAGCAAGTACACACGCCCGGAAGTTCCGGCAGCCCAGTAAGATAAAAGCAATAAAAAAGGCGGCGGGTGAAGAACCCGCCGCCTTTTTTGATTCTTCCGTAAAGCGGTATGAATGACATTTATTATCCTCATTTGTGACGGTTTTCACTTACTTAACCTGGCATTAACCTGTAATATCACCCTTGTATGAATCTTTTTGTTTACACGGGAGAATGTGAACAATGAATAAAAACCAAAAATTGCTTGTATCGTTTGCCGCCCTCTTTTTTGTCGTTCTTGCCGCTCTGGTATTAATGCCTTCTCAAAAGGTATCTGCCATAGAACCGGCAAAACAGGACTTAAAGGACTGTCTTGTGTGTCACGATCAAGCCGCCAAGTTATGGGAAGACAGCCATCACAAGGAAGGCAATGTGAGTTGTATTGTCTGCCATAAACTGGCCGATACCGGCGGGGAACATCCAGACAATGCAAAATACACAGTGGAAAGCGAAGAGACCACCTGCCTGGTCTGTCACGCCGAGGTTGCGGGCGAGAATATAGCGGGCCAATTGGCCATCAGCCAGCACGGGCAGGTGGGGCTGACCTGCATCAGCTGCCATGAACAACACTCGCAGGGCCTGAAACTGGCAGAAGGTTCAAAGACCGTCTGTGAGAATTGTCATAAGAGCGAGATGAGATCGATGCTTGAGTCGACCCATTTTGCGGCCGGACTGAGCTGCGTCAACTGCCACATGGGCGAGGATAAAAATCACACGCTCATTGTTGCCGTGGCCACCTGTGATGAATGCCATAAGGACCTGCACGAGGCCAAACGCATGCTGGATGCGGGCCTTGAGGTCAAGGTTATGGATTCGCCTGAAGCCATGGCCGAAGTGACCCCGGCCCCGGTCGAGGCGGAAGCAACAGAAGCCCCATCCACCAAAGGCGGGGTCCAGATGCCGCCGTGGACGCTGGTGTTCGCCGGTATGCTCATCGGTGGTGTCATCGCCTGGGCGCTGGTCGGAAAAGATCCCGGCAAGCCCACAAACGGCGAATAGCCCCTGGTTCCATAGAACATAACGGAGGCTGATTATGAGCGAAATTGAAAACGAACAATCCGTCGCGAAAAAGAGCCAAACATCCCGGCGCGATTTCCTAAAGCTGACCGGTGCGTTGGCCGGTGCAGCAGGCGTGACCCAACTTGTAATGGGTAATATGAGTGCAAGCGCCAGCGTGGAATCCGGTAATGAGGAAGGCACTGGCCCGCAATGGGGCATGTTGATCGATATCAACCTGTGCATTGGCTGCCAATACTGCACTTTTTCCTGTGAAGCCATCAATAACCTTGCGGATGATATGCGCTATTGCGTGGTCACAGAGGAAACGACCCAGTCGGGTGATAAATTCTTCCTCTCGCGCCCCTGCATGCACTGCCAGGAAGCGCCCTGTGTTCATGTGTGCCCTGTCGGCGCCACGTACAAGCGCCCTGATGGGATCGTGGCAATGAACTATGACCGCTGCATTGGATGCCGCTACTGTCAGGTGGCCTGCCCGTACGATGCGCGCGTCTTCAACTGGAGGGAACCCATTGCCCTCAGCCCCCAGTCACCGGACTTTGGATATCAGGAAGTTCCGAACCGGCCGCGCGGCGTGGTGGAGAAATGCACTTTCTGCTCACACCGCATCGATGCCGGACTGGAGAGGGATCTTGTTCCCGGGGTCGATCCTCAGGCGACACCGGCCTGTGTCAACGCCTGCCCCACCAAGGCCCGCATCTTTGGCGACCTGAGCAACCCTGAAAGCCCGATCTCTGTTGCGCTTTCAGATGCGAAGACCACTTTGCGACTGCGCGAAGAACTCAGCACAGAACCGCGCGTCTTCTATATTCCGCCAAAACAAGGCGCGGAAAATCGTTTCCAAGGGAGTTAGGTATGCAAACCACCATTCACTACCCAAAACTCCGTTTCGGCAGCAAGTATGTCGATATCTTCCCGTACTGGATTGGTCTTCTGTTGGCAGGCGTCCTATTCGGGTTAGTAGGCGTATTCTTCGTTCTGCGCGATGGATTGCAGGTCACCGGCCTTTCGAACAAGGTCCCATGGGGGTTGTGGATCTCGATCGATCTCTCTTCCATCTCACTGGGCGGGTCGGCTTTCGTATTCGGTGTGATCGTCTACCTCCTGCGCCTGAAACGCTTCGAGGTTATCGGCAAACTGGCTGTGCTGCTCGGCTTTTTAGGATATTCCACGGCAGGCATGGTGCTGCTATTCGACCTTGGCCAGCCGCTGCGCTTCTGGCATCCGATTGTTTACTGGCAGGTACACTCCCTGTTGTGGGAAGTGACCATGTGTGTGGTGCTTTACCTTACCGTGCTTGTGGCTGAATTGCTGCCCATAATCATTGAGCACCCGTTCTTCGAGCAGCATGAATTGCACGAGAAGTATCCCATCATTAAGAAGGTTGCCGCATTTGCCAAGTCGCTGTCTCACTGGCTGCACAAAGCCGGGCCGGTCCTGGCCATCGTCGGCTTGACGCTGTCGTTGTTGCACCAGGCTTCGTTGGGCGCCACCTATTCGGTCCTGTTCGGACGCGGCGTCTGGTTCAATCCCAGCGCCCCGGTACAATTCGTTTTCTCAGCCATGAGCGGCGGCATTGCGCTGTTGTTCTTCATGGGCACCTTGATCTTCCGTGTGATGCGCCCGGGTCTGGTCAGCGATGATGTTCTCTACGATGTCGCCCGCATTGCAGGCGGGATCACCCTTCTGCTCACTTACCTGCGTATTTGGGATTGGGCGGTTACCAACTACTATTCGTTCGACCGAAACATTCACCTGCAAACCGAGGCGCTGAACGCTGTTGCACCCTATTCATTGGCATTCTGGCTTGGGCAGGCTCTTTTGCCCGCCATCGCCGGAGCAGTCCTTCTTTCGGCGAAATCGGTAAAGAATTTCCGCTATTTGATGGCGTTCTCGGTCATCCCCATTTTTGCCGCCATTCTGACCCGCTGGAACTACAACTTTGCGGGGCTAATCGCCTCTTCCACCTATGACCCGTACACTCCGGTCATTCGCATCAGTTCCTACGCCCCAACCTGGGTGGAGTTTGCAGTGGCCTCTCTTGTCATCTCGTACTGGCTGCTCATGTTCAGCTTTGCTGCCCGTTACTTGCCCTTCCAAAGCAAACATAGCGAACACTAACTTAAAAAGCCCCCAATTTTCGCCCCGAACTGAACAAGTTCGGGGCTTTTTTGTTATAAATCCTGAAAATTAAGCGGGTGGTCACGCCAGTAACAACAAAAATCATGACAATTATCAAGTTACAGATTGCATCCCTTTGGGATTATACTTATCAAAAATTAATCTAAGTTTTTCTTGGAGACGCGATGCTGATGACCGATGTTACACACATTTGGGTACTCCAACCCTGGAGGGCGAGACAATGAACGAACCTTCGACCAGCCCCATTATCATGGGTTTGTTGTTCGTTTTACGATGTTTGATTCCGCTGGGCATTTTGTTCGGTATTTCATACCTGCTCCGCCGCCTGGAATTGGTCGTTGACCAGGTTGAGGAGGAAGAAGTGGAATCAGGCCAACTTGAATCGCAACAACCCACTTCACAGGCGGCCGCTTTACCTGTGGAAGAACCACTTGCTCCCGCCCCTGTTAAAAAACCAAAAAGTGTAAAGAAGAAAAAACCTGCCACTCCCAAGAAGAAGGAGTCTTAACCCATGACCATGCGCAATCTGCAACGTCAGGCACCGTGGTTGATCCTGGCAGGCGTGATCGTCCTGCTATTTAGTTTTTTCACAGTATTTCCCGTCAATGCCCGGCCCGCCGCACAGGAGACGGAAAAATACTGTCTTTCCTGTCACAGTGACTCCACCCTGAGCATGACCCTTCCCAGTGGTGAGGAAGTTTCCCTGTATGTATCACAGGACGAGTTGGATCACTCGGTGCACAGCAACAAGGGGATTGAATGCGAAGCCTGCCATAACAATATCTCCACATACCCCCACCCCAAGATCCAATATGAGACCAAGCGCGAACTTTCCCTTAATTATTATCAGACCTGCGAAAAATGCCATTCTGCCAATTACCAAAAAACACAGGATAGCATGCACGCCCAGGCTGCCGTAGAAGGAAATCAGGATGCGCCGGTCTGCACCGACTGTCACGGACATCACGACACCAGCGCACCGGACGAGCCCCGTTCGTTGATCTCTGAAACCTGCAGCAAGTGCCACACTGATATTGTGGATACGTATAAGCAAAGTGTTCACGGAGCCGCTCTGCTTGAAGAGAACAACCCGGATGTTCCCGTTTGTACCGATTGCCATGGTGTGCATAACATTCAGGATCCGCGCACTGAAGAGTTCCGCGTCCAAAGCCCGGAACTTTGCGCAGGCTGCCATGCCAACAAAGAACTAATGGACAAGTACGACCTTTCCTCCGATGTGTATAGCATCTACAAACGCTCCTGGCACGGTGTGGATATTTCTGTTTACAAGGCGCGCTGGGGAGCGGTCTGGCACGACAGTGCGGTCTGCACGGACTGTCACGGTGTGCATGATATGCGCAAGACGGACGACCCGCTCTCAAAGGTCAACCCCGATAATCTGCTTGCCACCTGTCAGCAATGCCACCCCACAGCCGGCCCGAATTGGACCGACGCCTGGACGGGTCATAACGAGATCAGTCTCGAACGCACACCCTTCCTGTTTTATGTAGATAAGTTCTACACATCCTTCACCCCCTTTATATTGTGGGCCTGTATCATTTACGTTGTCCTGCAGATCATCCGCTCCATTGTGGACCGCGTGAGGAGTACCCTGTCATGAGTGGAAAGAACGCCAACAACCGTGCATTCGCACAACAAGAAAAGACCTTTGCACGCTTCTCGCTCGGACAACGCTGGGAACATGCGGTTCTCATCCTTAGCACGCTCACCCTGCTGCTGACCGGCCTGCCGCAAAAATATCGCGATATGTCCTGGAGCCAGGACCTGCTCTCCACCCCGGAACGACTGGACCTGGTCCGTCAGATCCACCACATCGCAGCAGTTGTCCTCGCAATGGAAGCGTTGTATCATATCGGGCGCGCCATTTATCTCATGTCACACCGCAAATTATCCGCCGCCATGTTCCCCAACATGCAGGATGTTCGCGACGCCTGGCACATGCTGCAATATCTACTGTTCCTGCGCAAGGAAAAGCCCGCCTTCGGTAAATACAACTTCGAACAAAAGGTGACCTACTGGTTCCTGTTCTTCGGTTTTGCGCTGATGGGCATCAGCGGTTTCATCATCTGGTTCCCGGTGCAGTTCACTCACTTCCTGCCGGGTGGGGTTGTCCCCGCCTCCAAAATGGCACATAGCACCGAGGCAGTGGTGGCCGGAATCTTCATCCTCGTGTGGCATTTCTACCACGTCCACATTGAGCGCCTGAACCTGAGCATCTTCACCGGCCGCCTGAGCGAAAAAGAAATGCGTGAATTCCATGCCAGCGAATACGAACGCGTAACCGGCCAGCCTGCTTCAGACAAAAAAGAATAACCCGCCTTTCAAGGCCAAAGGACAATGGCGAGCGCGTCAGCGCCCGCTATTGTTTAGTAGTAAGACTATAATTGCGCACAACTTCCTTTCTATAGGAGAACTTTAATGAGCCTTAGGAACAACATCCCCTCGAACCGCCTCATTCCCATCTTTAGCGTGATTCTCGGACTGGGGATTTTAGCGTACGCTCTGGCTTCCATGGTCACACCGGTCCAGGCTGCCCCATACGTTTTTCGGCAGCAGCAGGATGACAAACCGGGCAATGATTTCTGTCTGGCCTGCCACCAGGAAGAGGGTCTCGATAAGACCCTGGGCAAGGAATCGCTCCCGGTTACGATCAACCCCACAGAATTCAAGAACTCCGTTCACGCTTCAGAAGGGCTGCGCTGTGTGGATTGCCACACAGACATCAGCGATTACCCACACCCGGATGTAAAAGTTAAAAATACGCGTGACTTCACCCTGACCTTTACAGAAACCTGCAAGGAATGTCACGAAGAACAATACCTGAAGACTCACGACAGCGTTCACCAAAAAGCTTTGGACGAAGGCAATAAGAATGCCGCCGTTTGTATGGACTGTCATAACCCGCACACACAAACCCGCCTGACCGGCAAGACCAGCGGCGAGTTAACTCCATCCGCCCGCCTCCACATCCCTGAGACCTGCGCCAAATGTCACAGCGTCATCTACAACACCTACAGAGAGAGCGTACACGGTAACGCTCTGACCGAAGAAGGCAACACAGATGTGCCCACCTGTATCGACTGTCACGGCGTGCACAATATCCAGGCTCCCACCTCGGTCACCTTCCGCAACAGCACCCCCTTCCTTTGCGCAAAGTGTCATACCGATTCATCCATTATGGATAAATACGGTATCTCAACCAATGTGCTCGACTCCTATGTGGCCGATTTCCACGGTACAACCGTCAAACTCTTTGAAGAACAATTCCCCGACCAGCCCACCAACAAACCCGTTTGCACCGATTGTCACGGCGTACACGATATCTCCAAAGTGAATAATCCCAGTACCGGCATCGCCCTGCGCGAGAACCTGCTGCTCAAATGCCAGCGCTGTCACCCTGATGCCACAGCAAACTTCCCTGATGCATGGATGAGCCACTATACTCCGAGCCCGCAGAACTTCCCCATCGTATATGCGGTCAATCTGTTCTATAAATTCTTCATCCCCGCTGTGCTTGGCGGTATGATCTTCTATGTTCTCACCGATATTTACCGGAGAATCATCAATCGAATCAAAGGAGTCAAGCACTCATGAGCAAACAGACCGCTGAAAAACCCGTCCAGTATGAGCGCTTCCCCATCTGGCGCCGCATTGAACACATCATCATGGTGCTTTCGTTTAGCACCCTTGGCCTGACCGGCCTGCCCCAAAAATTCCCAACCGCCGAACTGGCTGTCACCTTCGTACAGGCGCTCGGCGGCATCGAAAACCTGCGCGCCATTCATCACACCGCAGCCATCATCATGATGTTCGGTACTGCCTACCACCTGATCTACATGGGTTACAGCGTCATCGTCCTGCGCGATAAAATGTCCATGCTGCCTTCGCTTCAAGACGCCAAAGACGGCCTGCAAGCCCTGCTTTATAATGTTGGTTTCGCAAAGGAATACCCTAAAATGGGGCGGTATACTTTTGAGGAAAAGATGGAATATTGGGCCTTTGTGTGGGGCGCGGCCGTCATGGGCGCCACTGGCTTCATGATGTGGAACCCGATCACCGCCACAAAATTCCTGCCCGGCGAGTTCGTTCCCGCCGCAAAAGCAGCACATGGTGGCGAAGCAGTGCTGGCCGTTCTGGCCATTATCATCTGGCACATGTATGGTGTTCACATCAAACGATTTAACAAGGCCATGTTCACCGGCATGCAGACCGAAGCAGAAATGCTGCACGAACACCCCCTCGAACTGGAAGAGATCAAATCCGGTAGGATGCATCGCCACCCCGACCCGAAGACTCTTCGCAAGCGCCAGATGATCTACTTCCCCATCGCTGCCGTCCTGACCCTTGCCATGCTCGGCGGAATCTATGGCTTTATCAACGCTGAAGAAACTTCGCTCACCACCATCGACCCGCTGACCGAAACGCAGATCTACGTCCCGCAAACCCCGCAACCTTAAGCGCCACAAACCGCAGGACCTGTTTTGTGTTCTGCGGTTTGCCGTTAATCACTCGCCAAAGAAATGGAGCAGATATGAAATTAGGTGAAAGAATCAAAAAGTTTTTTTACCCCGAACCAGGTTCCCCTCGTTGGATGTTCTTCCTTCCATACGTTGTGTTGATCCTGATCTTTATCGGGGCCGTGTTCGGCGGCATCCATACCTGGGAATACACCAATTCACCCGTGTTCTGTGGAACAGCCTGCCATACCATGCCGCCACAGGATACCGTCTATAAAGAATCACCGCATGCGAATGTGACCTGCGAGGAATGCCATATCGGGCGGGCCTCTTTTATGGACCAGGCCATGCGTAAGACGCAGGGTATCAAGGAAACCTATTACGAGGTATTCAAACTCTACGAATATCCCATCCGCGCCAAGGCCCTGCGCCCCTCGCTGGACACCTGCGAAAAATGTCACCGACCCGAGACCTTCTCTGACGATAGTCTAAGGCAGGTTAATCATTATGCCAGCGACCTCGATAATACCGCCTCCAGCGTATATCTGATCATGAAGACTGGCGGCGGCGACAATCGTCAGGGGAACGCCCGCGGCATCCACTGGCACATCACCAGCAAGGTGCTCTATTATTCAAACGATGAACTCAGCCAGGATATCCCGTACGTGCGCGTGTACAATGACGATGGTACCTATACAGAATACACTGATGTTGAATCCGGCTTCGACCCCACCACAGTGGACGAAAGCCAGCTCAAGCAAATGGACTGCGTCACCTGCCACAATCGTGTGACCCACAACTTCAAGGAACCCTCCAGGTCTGTGGATGAATCCATGGCCAGTGGGTTGATCGACCCGACCATTCCGTTCATTCACCAAAAGGCCGTGGCCGCCCTCACTGCAGGTTACGCTTCGCGTGATGAGGCCATGCAGGCTATTGCCGCCATTGAAGACCAGTACAAGAGCAATCTGTTCGACTATTACAGCCAGAACGGCGACAAAATCAAGTCAGCCATCTCTGAGATCCAGGCGATCTATGACCGCACCGTGTTCCACGACCAGAAGATCGACTGGACCACGTATCCGAACAATCTGGGGCACATTGACGCTCCAGGGTGTTTCCGTTGTCACGATGGCAAGCATCTCAACGCGGAGTTCGAAGCGGTCCGGCTTGAATGCAATATCTGTCATGCCATCCCGGTTGTTGCCAAGGCAGATGATTTTGTCACCAAGATCGAGATCAGCCGCGGGCCGGAGCCGGAAACCCACCTCAACCCGAACTGGATCAGCATGCACAACCAGGCCATTGGGCCATCCTGTGCGAACTGCCATACCACCAAGGACCCCGGCGGCGTGAGCAACACTTCGTTCTGTTCCAACACTGCCTGCCATGGCAATGTGTTCACCTATGCCGGTTTCGATGCGCCTGCGTTGCGCGAGATCATTAAGAGTCAGTTGCCTCCTCCGGAACCCGCACCCGAAATCCCGACCCTGACCGGTGACCCGACGTACGCCAATTACATCGGGGCCCTGTTCACCATCAAATGCACAGGCTGCCATACCGAAGGCGAGGCTGCGCCCGAGGGTCTGGACCTCTCCACCTATGCCGCCATGATGAAGGGCAGTGAAAATGGAGCGGTCATCAACCCTGGCGACTCTGCCAACAGCTTGTTGATCCAGATCCAGTCGGCGGACCATTTCTCCAATTTCACCCCCGAGGAACTGAACAACGTTATTCAGTGGATCGATAACGGCGCGCCGGAAAATTAATTTAAGCAATAGAAGTAAAACGAGTCGCCAGATGGCGACTCGTTTTTTGTTTAATTGTCTTCCGCAAAGTATTTATTCTTCCTGATGTCGCAGGCGTGCACCACAGGTGCGGCAAAAACGATCTGCAGATTTGGCACGTGTACCGCACTGCGGGCAATACGATTCACTTTCGGACTCCCCTTCTTCTGCATGAGAGTGACTGCGACGCCGCGATTTGGAACTCGTCCGCCCGGAGCGCAGGAAGTACAAAACCCCACCGATGATCATCACCACGCCCAGACCGCCGATAATATAGGGCAGGGAATTACTAAGCGAGACCCGACCCGGTGTGTTTTCATCCACTGGCGCGGAAGGTTGAATGCCCTGCGGCGGATTGGCAAGCGTATCGGTGGTCTTGTTGTATTGCATGGTGAGGGTGAATTGTTCGCCGCTTCCCAACTGCACTGGTTTGTTGACATAGGTCTTCAGGTCGCCAGACTGCTCGACAGAAAGCGCGGGCTCGCTGGAGAACGAAGTTGTGTCCACCGGTTCGAGCACGCTGACACTGAAAGAGCCCACCGCATAAGCGCCATCCCAAAGATATGAGAAGAGCCGCTGGTCGCCGTTAAAGGTCAGTGGTTGATAGTACTCAAAACGATACATGGTGCTGGCAGTGACGGGCACCGTAAAGACTTGAAACTCACCCTCCGAGGTTGGGCCTTCAAAATTGGAATTCATCAAATTCCCGTCCGCCGTCTGGGCCGCCACGGCGATGAGATTGGCCTCCTGCGGGATACGGAAAGTCAGGTCAACTGGCAAAGAGGTGTCTGACGCCACCTGAAAACTGACAATGACCAGCATACTGGGCTGATCATATTCGGGCCACAGTTCCACAGTGACATTGGAAAAGGTGGTATTGCTTTGTGCGGATACAAGTGTTGGGAATACAAACAGGATCCCCAGCAATAAGATAGCGATGAACCGGCGCATGGAATCGTCCTCCAAACGATAAGTGATTTTCCTTATCTTACCATGCGCCATTTTGGTTGTGGGAAAGCGCCGTCACGAACCGTCATCGATGAATGTCACCCTTTCGATCAGATCGCCTTCACCAATTGCCAGCAGGCGCGGTTATACGGCGTGTCGATGCCATGTTCTGCACCGCGCTTCGTCACCGCGCCGCAGATGGCATCGATCTCGGTGGGCGCGCCGCGCCGCACATCCTGAAACATGGAGGAAAGGTTCTTTGCAGTTCTACGCGCCACATCCTCCACCGCTTCAATAGGGTTGCTGAACGGCAGGGATACACGCTCTGCCCTCGCCACATCTGCCGCCTCGCGCGCCAACGTCGACATGACCTTGTGAGTCCACGAGTATGAAAGCAACTCCCCATTCGGAACGCGCAGCAGCGCGGTCAACGGGTTGATGGCGGCATTGATGATGAGTTTGCCCCACATCAACGAACGCGCATCCTCGACGATCTGCAGATTGAAATTGGAAGAACGCAGCGCCGCTTCCAGTGGATCGAGAGCCTGATTCTGTTCCAGTGAGAGGATACCCTCACCGCCCACTTTGACAAGGCCCGGCCCCAGCAAAGTGGCTCCAGTGGTGGTAATACCGAGGGCCACCCGCTCAGGCCCAAGGTCCCGCGAGAGCGTTTCGCGGTTACCAAGTCCGTTTTGCAGAGTCAGCGCAATCCCATCGTGGGGGAGAATATCCTTCAACTGACGCGCCACGCGTTCCGTCTGCCATGACTTGACGAGAATGACCACATGTTTGGCGCCCTGCACTTCGCGCGCATCACTCGTGGCATGGACGTTGAAAGCACGTTCTTTCCCATCAGCGTCCACGACCCGGGCGCCCCGCTCGCGCAGCGCAGCCAGACCTTCCTTCCATGTCCCCAGCATGGAAACGGAATGACCGGCTTCGCTCAGGCGTGCCGCAAAAAGCGTAGACAGAGCCCCAGTGCCAACCAGAAGGATATCCTGAGTCATTGAAGTTCCTTTTCGAACTCAGTCCATTCTTCTTTGCTCATCTCAACCGTATGGTCGGCAGATGGGAATCTCCGCGTCTCCACATCATCAATGTATTCGATAAAAGCCTGCTTCATAGTTTCGTGAAGGTTGGCATATTTTTTTACAAATCTGGGTGTAAAGCGGTCGAACAGACCCAGCAAATCGTGGGTCACCAACACCTGACCGTTACAGCCCACCCCCGCGCCAATGCCGATGGTGGGAATGGAAATCTGTTTAGAGATCGCCTCTGCCAGACGGCCAGGCACAGACTCGAGCACAAGGCTGAATGCGCCCGCTTCTTCGAGGATCTTCGCATCCTCAAGCAGGCGTTTTGCAGCCGATGCAGTCTTGCCCTGAGCCCGGAACCCGCCCAACTGATTGACCGATTGCGGGGTCAGTCCGATATGCCCCATGACAGGGATGCCCGCACCAGTGATCGCGCGCACAGCGTCAGCCCGTTCGCGCCCTCCCTCAAGTTTGACCGCATCCATACCGCCCTGCTGCAGAAAGCGCCCGGCGTTTCGGACGGCCTCCTCCACAGAGACCTGATAGGACATGAACGGCATGTCACCGATCAACAAGGCCGATCTCGCGCCGCGGGCCACCGCGCGTGAGTGATGGAGCATTTCCTCCATGGTGACAGGCAGGGTGTTCTCATAGCCCAGCACCACCATCGCGAGTGAATCGCCCACGAGGATGGCATCAACGCCCGCCTTGTCCATCGCCAGGGCGGTGGGATAATCGTAGGCGGTCAGCATGGTGATCGGCTCGCCGCGCTCCTTCTTTTGGCGGAACACGAGAGTCGTCACTTTTTTTCTTTGTGACGTGGTGGTTGGAATTGCAGTGGTTGACATGGTACCCTCCGGTAAAGGTAGAGTCCGCTTGCGCCGCCCCCGGCATGTGCGCTTGCGTCAATAAGGATTTTTGGTTTTGTGTTACCTGCCGGTCACACAAAACAGGCGCCGTCGCGTTCACAAGGATACACGCGGTAAAACCATTATTCCATAATTTTGTTTTTTCGCCTATAATAAATTTATCAGAACTTTGTCTCAAAAACTATCACGTTTCCACAAGGAGAAACTTCCATGCGTAGAATGTTCGGGTTTTTGATGGGGATTTTCGTGGGCGGGTTGGTCGGTGCTTCGGTGGCACTATTGCTGGCACCCGAATCGGGTGAACGCTTGCGCGGACAATTGCGCGACCGTGGCCAGTCTTTTATGAACGACATCCGTCATTCTGCCGATGCACGCCGTATTGAACTCCGCGAGCGGCTGGATACCCTGCGTACACCCCGGGAAATCTAACTGTCTCTATCTGTCAGGATGGATCTGTAGAACTCCTCCACCCTTTTCATATTCATCCCATACTCCGCCCGCGCGGAGATAATTCCTGCATTCAGACCTGCGGCTTCCCGTCGCAGGTCTTCTCTTTCCAGCCCTAAAAGAATCGCATCAGCGATCGACTGGGGGTTGGTCGCATCCATCAGCAGACCGTTCCGCCCATGGGTGATCCATTCACGGATGGATTCAAGAGCGCCCGCAACAGGGAAACACCCGCAAGCCATCGCCTCAAGTAACGTATTCGGCGTGCCATCGTGGATGCTCGGCGAAACCACGATCTGTGCGGCACGAAACACATCTCCCATCTTTTCATGCGGAAAAGCTGGTAACAGGTTTACAGCGTCTTCAATCCCCAAATCCTTTATCCACTTCAAAGCTAGTGCCTCCCCCTGCATCGAAGCACACAGGAACTTTGTCCCTGGCCGTTTGGACAACACCATCGGAATAGATTTGAAGAACGAATCATTACGGACATAGGGCCGCACCCCGCGCGGATTGATGATGATCGCTTCAGTCACCGGCTCTTGCGGCGGATAAAACACCCCGCTTCGGATTCCGCCGTTGCCGGGTACAACCAGCGCAGGTTTATCCTCGCCCAAGCCCCATTCACAAGCCAGCCGCGCATCGCGGTGGACATCGGCATGCAGCGCGTCTGCCGCCTTCATTGTCTTTTTAGTATACGCTCGCATCAGCGGCGTGGAAGGTGCATGCAGAGTAAGGTCATTGCCCCAAATGGAAACCAGAAACGGAGCCCGAACTGCGAGGCCGCTCAAAGCCTCGGCGGTCAGCATTCCTTCATAAGGAATACGCATGGCATGGATGAGATCCGGCTGCACATCATTAATGAATTTTCGCAATTTGCGCGCGGCAGCGGGAAGGGTCAAGGGGCCGAGCCACTGTCGAATTTTGGTACGCAGGCCCAAGGTCCGGGAGGAAGCGCTGGACGGTGCCGAAGTCCGCTTTTTGGCGAAAGAGAAGGCTGCGGGCGTGAATTCCAACCGCCTGACGGGGAAATCCGGTTCATCGCATTCGAAGGTGGAGGCAATATAGACCTCATCGCCCCGTTCTGCAAAAAATCGGATCCAGTTGCGTGAGATGGGCGAACGGGCATCCGTGACAAAAAGCAGGCGCATGAAGTGATTATACAACCCAAAATCCTGAGATTCGCCCTTGTGGTTTGTAGTATATTTAAGCCATGAGCAAAGGTCGCATCCTTATCGTTGAAGATAATATGGATACATATGAACTTGTAAGATTCATTCTGGAAAAGAACGGGTATGATACTTTTCTAGCGATGAATGGCCGCGACGGCGTCAATGCAGCCAGTAAGCAGAGGCCCGACCTGATCATCATGGATCTCTCCATGCCGGAGATGGATGGCTGGACTGCGACGCGCCTGATCAAGCAGAATACTGACACCTCGCCCATTCCGTTGATCGCACTTACAGCGCATGCCCTGCCGGGAGACCGGCAACGTGCCTTTGACTCCGGGTGTGATGAGTACATCACCAAGCCCATGGATCTGCTCGAACTTGTGGAAACCGTGGATCATTGGATTCGCATCTAACAGACTATAAAGTAATTTTCTTTTGCGTATTCATCCACAGACGATGCGCATCGAAACATGTCATCATGGAAATGCCATTACCTGCGGGTTAAACTCAAAGCAACATCAATATTTTCAAGAGGAGTCCTATGAAACAAATTTGTGTCGTCGGCGTCGGATACGTCGGCCTGGTAACTGCGGCATGTTTTGCCGATCTCGGAAACCGCGTGGTTGCACTGGATGTAAACGAACAACGCGTTGAAAATCTCAAAAAGGGCATCATGCCCATCTACGAACCGGGGCTGGATGAACTGGTCAAGCGCAATGTAAAAGGCGGGCGCATTACCTTCACCACTTCCTACAAGGAAGCCATGCAGGGCGCGGAATATGCTTTCATCGCGGTGGGCACCCCCTCCGGGTCGGATGGTTCAGCGGATCTGCAATATGTAGCGGCTGCCGCCAAATCCATCGCGGAGAATATGGCAGCCCCGCTCGTCATTATCAACAAGTCCACGGTTCCGATCGGGACCGGTGACTGGGTGGCCGATATCGTAAAGGGTGCCCAGCCGAAGCCGATCAATTTCTCAGTGGTCTCCTGCCCCGAATTCCTGCGTGAAGGTTCGGCCATCGGCGATTTCATGAGCCCGCACCGCACGGTCATCGGCTCATTGGACCGCGATGCTGCCAACAAAGTGGCACAGCTACACCTGCCGCTGCGCGCCCCTATCGTCATTACCGACCTGCGCACCGCAGAAATGATCAAGTACGCCAGCAACGCCTTCCTCGCCACCAAGATTTCCTTCATCAATGAACTGGCTGACCTGTGCGAACTCGTCGGTGCAGATGTGAAGGAAGTGGCCGCGGGTATGGGTTACGACGCACGCATTGGCCGCCACTTTTTGGATGCCGGTCTCGGCTGGGGCGGCTCCTGCTTCCCCAAGGATGTGGAAGCACTGGCCTTCATGGCCAAAGAAAAGGGCCTTGAACCCGCGATCCTCAACAGCGTCATGGATGTCAATTATATGCGCCGCAAGGGCGCGGTCAAAAGCGTGGAAGCCATGGTGGGCGGCAGCCTAAAAGGTAAGACGGTCGGCCTGCTCGGACTGGCCTTCAAACCCAATACCGATGATATGCGCGATGCCCCGGCCATCACCATCGCCGAGACTCTGCTCGAAGCAGGCGCAAAAGTTCGTGCGTACGACCCGGTCGCAATGGAAGTGGCTCGACCCATCCTCCCGGCGGTGGATATGTTCGATGAACCGTATAAACTTGCAGAGGGGTGTGATGCGCTGATGGTCGTCACCGAGTGGAACGAGTTCAAGCAGCTCGATCTCGATAAGGTCAAAAGCCTGCTCAAGACCCCTGTCATCTATGATGGCCGCAACATATACGAACCCGGCCGCATGAAGGGGATGGGCTTCACATACCGCGCCATCGGTCGATAGCCAAGCAATCGTCAGGTACAAAGTCGGATAGTTGGGTACAATTACCCGACTATCCGACTTTTCTTTTCCAAACCATTATGACAAATCCTCCTGTTTGCAACTACGAAGGCTCCGATTACCAGCAATCCTTTTGGGAACAGGGCGGGCGCGAATACGAAGATCGCGCTGAAGCCATTGCTCTAAAACGGTTGCTCCCCAAAAGCGGGAAACTCATGCTCGAACTTGGTGCAGGCGCAGGGCGTAACACCCCGCGGTACGCCGGGTTTGAGCGCATCGTCGTCCTGGATTATTCGACCACCCAGCTGGCACAAGCCCAGGAGCGCCTTGGCCGCTCAGACAAATATATTTATGTTGCTGCAGATGTCTACCGCCTCCCTTTTCGGGATCGGTTATTTGACTCTGCCACGATGATCCGGGTGCTGCACCATATGGCAGATGCCCCCAAAGCGTTGGCCCAGATCAGGAACGCACTTCAGTCTGGCGGGGTCTTCATCCTTGAATTCGCCAACAAACTGAATATAAAGGCCATCCTGCGTTACTGGTTAGGCAGGCAAACCTGGAGTCCGTTCACGCGGGAGCCCGTGGAGTTTGTGGCATTAAACTTCGATTTTCACCCCGCGGCCATTCGACAGTGGCTCGGCAATCTCGGGTTCTCCATTGAAAATACGCGGACGGTGTCGCACTTTCGGTTAGGGTTTCTTAAACGCACAATCCCTGCCGCGTGGCTGGCAGCCTTGGATGGACTCTTCCAGCCTACAGGCAATTTATTTCAGTTCACACCAAGCGTATTCGTGAGGGCCAGGGTCAATTCCCAACCTCAGCCTTTAATGCAAGTCCCGTCAAATGTGATACATTTGTTTAAATGTCCCGATTGTGGGGGCAATGATCTTCAAGAGAAGATCGACCATCTTTTATGCCCCAGCTGCAATTCCTGCTGGGCTGTTCGAGATGGAATATATGATTTTCGTGAGAAACTGTAAATCATTTTAAAAAGTTGGAGATGCGTTCATGACGACCCCGCCAGACCAACTTCCGCATGTTCCGCCATTCACACAACCCAAACCCCAACCACCACGCAAGAATAGCGTGGATACTCGCGGTATGCTTAGCATTGTCACCATGCTGGTAAGCCTGACCGCATTAACCGTTTCGATCCTCGGCGCGGGGAAACTGGTATTCATGATCTTCAATGATGGACTGGCCAACAGCATGGATGGCCTGTTTGTAAAATTAGTGGTTCTGGGCCTGGCCTTTATTTTCGGCTGGGGGATCGGTCTTGTCAGCATTCGGGGGTTTGGGAATCTGGTCTACCCGATGATCATCAATATCTATGCCTGGGGCTGCCTCGTTGCGGTGAACATTCTATATATAAAAGTGATCCAAAAACTTTTTATGCAGCAATATTCCGCCCCAAAGTTCTGGGCTTACCTTATTATTTTGCTGGGAGGCTTGTTCGTCCTAATCTGCCTGCATCTTTTAGTGGAGGAACACGACCTGCGCCCATTTGCAATTCCATTGCTGATCACCAGCGTGATCCAGCTGGGCATCATTGTGTATCGCTATATCTTCACAAATGATGCGAATGGCTGGATGGTCATCAGCGATTTTACGGTATTTCTGATTATGATCTCCATCTCCGCCCTGATGCTCGTGCATATCGGTATCCTTGAGCCGTTGCGCGAACAGATCAACGACTTCTTCGTAGGCAAAAAACATCCGCGGCAGGAAAACCATTACGAGTAATATTAAATCAAAAACACACCCGGTCAGGTGTGTTTTTGATTCTACGCCTTTGCCAGCGGCAACCGGATAATGAAGGTGCTGCCGGGACAGGTCTCTTCATCCCGTCTTTCACTCGCGACACGGATGGTGCCGTGCATGGCCTTGATGATCCCAGAGGCGATTGCCAGTCCCAGCCCCGCGCCGCCACCTTTAAAGTTGGTACGGCCCGACGAATGCAGCTGCACCTCCCCCAGTTGATAGAGTTTGTCAAAAATGACTTTGTGATGCTCCGGGTCAATGCCTATACCGGTATCCTGGACGTGGATCTCGACCATCGCACCCTGTCGCGGATCCTCTACCGCCAAGGCAGAGACTTTTACCGCGCCACCATCAGGGGTGAATTTTATGGCGTTGATAATGATATGGTCGAGCGCCTTCTTTAGCAGGTCTGGGTCCGCTGCGAGCGGAGGAATGGCCTGAATGGTCTCGTCGAGCGTAAAGGTCAGGCGTCGGGAGGCGAGGTCTTCCACATAATCCTTGTAAATAAGGCGCAGCACCAATCCCAGATTGATCGCTTCAAAGTGCGGGATGATCACCTGGCTGTCGAGGCGGGCAACGTCCAGCATGCTATCCACGATCTGGTGCAGACGGTTCGTCCCACGCAGCACGCCATTGAGCGCCTCCAGCAGGGTGGGATTAGTCTGAATCCCAGCATCGCCCTTCATCATGCCAAGGTAACCTTTGATGACCGTCAACGGTGTGCGTAACTCGTGCGCCGCCACCTGGATGAAAGCAGACTTGTTCTTATCATGCTTGGCCAGCGTCGTATAGGCCTTGTTCAGTTCCTCCACACGCTCGGTGACCATACGCTCCATGAATTGGTTAAGACTTGTCACCTCGGTATAAAGACGGGCATTATCCAACGCTACTGTTGCCTGTATTGCAAAGGTGGTGGCCAACAGCGCATCGTCTTCGGTAAATGGGCGGGTTGAACGGCTAAGAGCCAACAGCCCGATGACTTTATCCTTCGAATACAACGGCACGCCCAGCCAGGATTTATCCCGCGGCAGCCAATCCGGCTGTGCCCAGCCATTCACAGCATCGATATCACGTACAAGCAGGGTCTCTCCTTTACGCGAAACCACCGCATAAAGGTCTCCGCCCATGATCTTCAGTTCAAAGGCTTGCATATCGGCATTTTCGGGCATGGCATGATGCGCACGAACCTGCGGGATGCCATCTACATCCTCCATGAGAAAAACTCCACGCTCGTAAGGCAGCACCTGCAATAGTTGATCCAGGATCTGGTCGTGCAGTTTTTCAACGTTGGTCAAGGAGGACAGCTGGCGCACTGAACGTGCCAGCGCCTCGGCTCCTCTACGTCGTTCCTGTTCAGACTCAAAAAGTTTTGCGTTCTGTGCCGCTGTTTTCTCCGCCACATCACGAGCGCGCGCCAACTCAGCCGCCCGCTCGCGCGCTTCATTCAACAGTCGCTCCACTTCGCGCTGCGCCATCTCGCGCTGCTGGACGAGCATGATCCGCAGCATGGCGCTGCTAAGCAGATTCTTCACCCGCACATATACATCCCAGTCGTTGGGACCCATCTCCGCCCACATAAAACCAAAGCGGTTATTCGCCAGCGCCAGCGGCATGACTACCGCATCATAACGATGTTCATCCGGAGACATCCCGCGCGGTAAGAGTCTTCCGGTAACGAGCAAAGACCTTTCCTGCGGAACCGTGAATTGACGCTTGTCATATTGCATCAAAAGATGATAGTTCTGTGGCTGCGGGGTGAGGGTGGAGCCTGGCGCGCTGACATCGTTATAGAACATCACATGCCAGCGTTCCAAACCCAACTTGGGGAAATGTTTGATGATGGCATCGCCAACCGCCTCAAAGGACATGGCAGATGCCATCGAAAAGCTGAAGTTATTCAGCAGTTCTTCCTGCTTTTGGAATTGCAGCCTGCGATAAGCCTGCGCACGTTGGGAAAGTTCTCCCACCAAAATACGTGCTTGTTGGAAAAGATTCTCCGCGCGCAGCATGGTCGTATGGCTGGAAATACCGCCCAGGGCATACCGCCTGAATGTGGACAATACATTATGGCAGGCATTGAAATCATATTCACCCTGTTGAAGAATCTCCACCATGGTCTGGACGGTTTTCAGGAAGGCGTCGCTTTTATCTGATTCGCGCAGGCTGGCCAGGAACACATCCCACATGCGGCCAAAAGCGTCTTCATATAAGGATCGGGATGTATCCTGAAGCGGAATGCCTGCCGCCCCCATCAACGCACGAATGGCCGTCACACGTTTGTTTTCCAGACGTCCAGTGTGAGCCACCTCTCTTGGCAGGACGATGGCCTGCTGCACATTTCCCGGCAGGCAGCCACAGGACCAGCGCACCACCAAATTCGAAGGGATCAGAGTGACATCCTCCATCGGTTGGCCGCTGATGCGCCTCATCAAACCCTCGAACGCCCGTTGCCCCAGTACGTGAAAGGATTGGTGCGCCGTCGTTAGCGGCACCCCCATGGATTCCGACTCGCTGACATCATCAAAGCCTGTTAGGGCGATCTGGTCCGGTACGTGCAAGCCGCGCTGCTGAAGGGCTTCCAGCACACCGAAAGCCACCCGGTCATTCGAGGTGACGATGGCCTGCAATTTCATACCGCGTTCATCGAGCAGAGTTCGCACGGCAGCCCGGCCGCTCTCCGGGGTATGCTCACCATCCACCACCAGATATTCTTCAAACAGGAGGTTATGCGACTTCAATTCCTCCCTGTAGATGTTATAACGTTGGTCGGCTTCCAACTGACCTTGGGGGCCGCGCACAAAGCCGATGCGGGTGTAACGGTGCTCTTCGATCAAATGACGCAGGATGGCGCGCATCCCGCCTTCGTTATCCGTCATGAAACAGGAAACGCCCCTGGCCGGAACCGCGATCGAGACGATTGGCAGGGGCGCGAAAGAACGACAAAACTCTTCGATCTCATCTTTTGAAAGGCCGTAGGCCACGTCGGCGGCAAGCAAAACGCCGTCCACCTGCTCCGGCCGGATAAGATCATACAGGCCATGTGAAACCCCGCCATTCGTGGTGGCAATGGCGACCGGCTGCCCACCGGCCAGGCAGATCACATTCACATCCTGCGCTCGGGCAGATTCCAACACGCCTGAAATGAACTCGCTGCCCTCCGACCGTGAAAATTTTGCGCCCAGCACAGCAATGGTTTTGCGTCTAATTTCGGCCATAATGAATGAAAATTATAAGATACGAAGATAAAACTCAAGATTGCAATTTTGATAGAAAAACGATTTAAAATCATTATTGCATCCAGCGAACTGGCGTCGTTGGATGCAATTCAAGATCACTTGACCTCGATCTGATACGAAGCCAGTTGCCGGGTGTATCGCGTCATACCCGAAACGATCAGATACGCAGTCTCCCCGGGCTTTAACGAAATGGGGATCTCCGCCGTTCCGCCTGCAGAGAAGGGGATCGCCGTCACACTATTGTCGCTCGAGAGAAGCAGAGACAGGCCAAAGGTCTGTGGAAGCGCATTTTGGATTCGGGCAAAGCCCTCCGCAATCCAGCCGCCGTCGTCCGCCTCAAAATCGGACCGGTAGCCTGTCGCTTCCACTGAAACATCATCCACCAAAAAGCCCTCCCCGTTGACTGCCCCATCCGTGACATACTCAAAGCGGATGAAGATCTTTTTCCCGGCGTACTGTGAAAGATCAACCGTTTCCTCCACCCAATCTCCGGAAGAGCCGGTGTAACCCCATCCAAGGGAATTACCGATCGGGTCATCGCCTGTACCGGAAGGTGTGAGCAGAAGATCCCAATTCTGACCGTCCTGCGAAGCCTCGACGTAGACATAATCCCAATCTCTTTCGATGTCGAACCAGGCTCGGTAGGACAGATCAACCTTCCCACTGATACTAGTCAAGTCGAACTCCCGCGTCAGTTTCATTTCCCCATCATCCCCTTTATTAGACCAGAAGGCATATTCGCCGGAATATGGGTCGACAGGCAGGATTTTCACCGAGCTCGAACCGGCAAAACGAACCGTGTGATTGCCCGCACAGTCGATGGCAATGTAATCCACACCGTATTGATGTACCGTATTCAACGACGGTTCCTTCGGACAAGTGGAAATCTTCTCTGTCACCACGGTGCGCTGCGCATCGGAAGAGTTCTTATATACATAACGCCCATCGCCCACGGAGGGATCAAGCACAAAATTGGTCACGGCCCAATCCATGAAGAAAGCATCAGACGTGATCGGTTGCCTGGTCTGAGGGTTGGTCGCGTTGATCTGCGAGAGGACATTCTCCACCGCATCAAATTCGTTGGCAGGTTCCTGAACCAGCATGCGGGTGGCATCCTCTCCGAAGCGATCGAGGAAATATTTCAGGTACAGGTAAGCGGCGCCGTAATGCGGAATAGTGGACTCCTGATAGGGCCAGTCGTTGAGTTGCAGATCGGCATTTGCCAGGTAGGCTTGTTCATGCCCGCCGGTGGGATAACCGTTCAGGAACATGGCCAGGTCCGAGAAGCCTTCATCCATCCACGGAGATTCGTTGATATCCAGATTCCAGTGGATCATGTGCTGGAATTCATGCGCCAGCACACCATGTGTATATGAACTACCCAATTGAACTTTGTCTGAGTTAAAGAAGAACATCTCGTGCCCGTTGGAATATTCAGAGACCAGCGGATGGCGCTCATCACCTGAGGAGAAGTATCCACCTACAGACGAGCCCAAACCGCCCGCGTACAAAATATAGATATGCTCATCTCCATCAATACCGGGTGACCATTCCTGCCCGAAGAATTCATGGTTTTTTGGATAGATCTTCGTTTCGAAAGTTTCGACCAGAGCCTGAATATCGGCTTCGTTCACATTCAAACCGTTCTCCACCCAGAAATAAACATGCGGAGTAATATACCGTAAGGTGGCCTCCACCTCACGGTTTGAATTCGTATCAAGATTGGTGGTCCAAAATTTTCCGACATCCCCTGTCGCACGAGGAATTGCCGAGGTGGCCATAACCTGTGGCACATCACAAACCTTATTCAAGCGGCAGGCCAGATCGTATGGATCAGCAAAAGGGATGGCCGTATTTTTCAAAACATCCAACGGCTCGACAGAAACAGGCTCGGTGGTAAACGGGGTCGGGGCTTCGGTGGCTTCCACCACCGGGGGGATAAGCGTGGCAAACTCCACCGGAAGAGTCACTGCTGATGGCTGGCTGCGGAGAAAGAAATATCCGCCCGCTCCTAAAACGATCAGGCAGATACACAGCAAAACGACCGCCCCGATCAATACACCGGCAAAGCCGGATCTTTTCTCATTGGTTTCCATGAAGTCAGTTTCCTTTGGCAAAAATATCTCCCCATCATATCCCCCACACCTGAAAAGCGGATTAGGACATTTTGGGGATGAAAACGCCCCCGAACATTTCTATTCGAGGGCGTTGGTCATGTTACGCTTCCACTTTCTCTTTGGTTTTTTTCTTCGTTGTCGGTGCCGAGGTCTGGAAGACGATCTTATTCGCTTCCGTATCGACATCCACGCTCACAGCAGCGCCATCTTTGAACTTGCCGCCGAGCAATTCCATCGAAAGCGGACTCTCAACATATTTTTGGATGGCCCTGCGCAACGGGCGTGCTCCAAAGGCTGGGTCGTAGCCTTCCTTGGCAAGCCAGGCACGCGCGGCATCGGTCAACTGGACGGTGATATTGTGTTCGTTAAGGCGGTCCTGCACTTCCTTCATTTGAAGGACTACAATGTGTTCCATCTCTTCGACGGTGAGCGGCGAGAACATGATGATCTCGTCAATACGGTTGATGAATTCGGGACGGAAGGCGGCCTTGAGCGCCTTGTCGATCTTATCGTGCGCTTCGCGGTCGGAACTGTCGGCCTTTTGCGGTAAAAAGCCGAGGGTGCCGCCTTTTCTCACATATTCGGTACCCAGGTTCGAGGTCATGATAAGAACCGTGTTGCGGAAATCCACCACATTGCCCTGACCATCGGTCAGGCGGCCATCATCCAGAATTTGCAACAAGGCGTTCCACACTTCGGGGTGGGCTTTTTCGATCTCGTCAAAAAGCACCACGCGGTAGGGTCGGCGACGTACTGCTTCAGTCAGTTGACCGCCTTCTTCGTAGCCGACATATCCTGGAGGCGCGCCAAAGAGGCGGCTGACGGTATGCTGCTCACGATACTCAGACATATCAATGCGCACGAGGGCATCTTCATCATCGAACATGAACCAGGCAAGGGCTTTCGCCAACTCGGTCTTGCCAACACCGGAAGGGCCAATAAAGATGAACGAACCGATCGGGCGGGCCGGGTCTTTGAGGCCGGAGCGCGCACGGCGGATGGCGTCAGAGATGGCGTGGATGGCTTCTTCCTGACCGATGATGCGTTCATGCAAGCGCGCTTCCATGTGCAACAGTTTCTCAGACTCGGTCTCGAGCATCTGAGTAACAGGAATGCCCGTCCATTGATTCACAACCGCAGCGATATCGTTCACATCCACCACTTCATCAAGGTGGTGCTCGGCTTCCCATTGATCACGCTTGGTGGCGTATTCCTGGTCGAGGCGCAGGCGCTCAGCCTTCTTTTGCGCAGCGCGTTCATAGTCGCGGTTAAGACCGGACTGTTCTTCTTCGGCCTGTAATTTGTCGATCTCCGTTTTAAGGGCCTTGAGATCGGGCGGCATGGAATACAAAGCCACACGCAATTTTGCAGCGGCTTCATCCATCAGGTCAATGGCTTTATCAGGCAGGTGACGGTCCGTTACATAGCGGTCAGCCAGGTTGGCGGCAGCCTCAAGGGCCTCGTCGGAGAAGCGCACCTTGTGATGCGCCTCATAGCGATCTCGCAATCCGTGCAGCATCTTGATGGTATCTTCCACGGTCGGCTCATCCACATAGATGGGCGCAAAGCGACGCTCCAGTGCGGCGTCTTTTTCAATATGCTTGTGGAACTCATCCAGCGTGGTCGCGCCGATGCATTGCAACTCGCCGCGAGCCAGCGCAGGCTTGAGCATGTTGCTCGCATCCATCGCGCCCTGGGCGGCTCCTGCACCGACAACGGTGTGCAACTCGTCGATCATCAGGATCACATCACCTTTTGCGCGCTGGACTTCCTCCATTACCGCCTTGAGACGTTCTTCGAACTCGCCTCTAAACCGGGACCCGGCGATCATAGCGCCCAAGTCGAGCGCCACCACCTTTTTACCGGAGAGGATCTCCGGAACATCGTTGCTGGCGATCTTTTGCGCCAGCCCTTCAGCGATGGCGGTCTTGCCTACGCCTGCTTCGCCGATGAGCACAGGGTTGTTCTTCGTGCGGCGGGAGAGGATCTGGATCAGGCGCAGGATCTCTTTATCGCGCCCGATAACGGGGTCGAGTTTGCCTTCGCGCGCCAGTTGTGTCAGGTCACGCGAGTATTTTTCGAGCGTGCGGTATTTCGTCTCAGCTTGCGGGTCGGTCACACGCTGGCCGCCGCGCAGGTCTTGAACGGCATCATAGACACGGTCGCGCGTCAGCCCGGCGGATTCTAAAATACGAGCCGCAGGCGTATTGCGTTCAGTGAGGATGGCCAAAAAGATATGCTCGGTCGAGATGTACTCATCCTTCAAACGATTGGCTTCTTCATTGGCGAGATCGATAATGCGCTTGACACGCGGGGTGATAAAGATCTGCCCTGCGCCTCCGCCAAAAATATTGGCCTTTGGGCTGGCACGCAAGGTAGCATCAAGTCTCTCGGTCAGGGCTGCCGCGCTGACATTCAATTTTTCAAGGATCTGGGGGATGACCCCACCGGGCTGCTCGATCAGCGCCAGCAGGATGTGCTCTGTATCGATCTGGTTATGCCCATAGCGTTGGATGATCTCCGCTGCGCGCTGGGCGGCTTCCTGGGCTCTCTCTGTAAAACGGTCAAATCGCATCATGGTAGAAACTCCTGTAAGACCGACTTACCAGCAAGGTGCTTCGCGGGTCGGTCTTATCAATGCGGGCATTATAACAAAGGCCGCATCGCTGGAATGTCAACGCGGCGTAAGAGGAGTATTAGATTTCAGGCCGGTGCAAGGAGTATCTGCTTTTGCTCTATCACCACTTCGGGATAAAACAGGCGGATATTCGCCTCAATGCCTGTCAACTGCTCCTCAACCGCTTCTGCTGGGACACCCGCCGGGGCGTAGACAACATACAGGGCATGCTCAGTTAACGGGGAGATCGGAGAACGGTCATCCTGGCCGTGAATGATCGAGCAGCACAGGCCGAGAGCATCGCGCATGACCATGTCTCCCACCAGCGCAGATCTGACCGCCCCACCCATCTGTGTGAACTGGTCGCCTGGGCACGCTACATCCATGACGATGGGAGCAGTCAATTTGGCGACATCATGTCCGGCGGTCAGCGCGAGCGTCTCCACTTCAGCGATGAAATTGGAATCCACCAGCGGCGAGACATCCGGCAGACTTTTACCTTTCAGCACAATGGATTCCAATTGTAAAAGCACGTGATAGGTCTTGCTGAACCGCTTGTAATATTTTTGATAAGCCGCCATGGCCGGAAGGGCAACAAGATCGGAACGGGAGAACTCCTTGTACTGAAGCCGCAGACGAGACTCCACTTCACGCTTGAGGTTGTTCAAGGCGGGGGAAGAAGCGCCGTTGTTCATCACGCCAGAGACCTCCAGGAGGCCGATCATCGCGCCGGGGTGAGTTGTTTTCCATTCTTCCGTAGTAGAAACAGAAAGCATGACCATTCCTATACTGTGAATTTATTTTGAGAGTGCGCAACGGAATCCGACAAAATCGTAGGTGTCATCCAGCGCAAACCAAAGACGGTAGGCCGAGCGACCGAGGCCGAAGTTCATCTTCCACGCGCCACCACGCATGACGCGATAGACCGTTATGGCAGGGTCAACGCCGGGCGGGTTGGAGGAAGGCGAAGTGGCGTAGTAGTTCTGACGCTCGCCATATGGGTCGGTTTCTATGAATGCATCGTTGACCCATTCCCAGGCATTGCCGCCCATATCGAGCACGCCATAAGCGCTGGCACCCTCTGGAAAACTGCCGACCGGGGCTGTGTTCTCATAGGGGTCACAGTCGGCGCCATTGAAATTGCCTTTCTTGCAATCGAACTCATCCCCCCACGGGTAGATACGCTTGGTCCCGGTTGCCGGGTTCCAGCTTGCGGCCTTCTCCCATTCGGCTTCGGTGGGCAGGCGGCGGCCGGACCATTCACAGTAGTTCTTTGCATCCACCCAGGTGACCGCCACCACAGGATGATCAGCATAGGCAGGGTCATCATAAAATTTTGTAAGGGTGGGCATGTTGCATTTCGCGGCCGCGACACATTTAGCATATAAGGCGTTGGTGACCTCGGTCTTGTCGATCCAGAACGCATCGAGGAAGACTTTGTGCGCTGGCTGCTCATCGGTCAGGCCTTTCTCGCTGCCCATAATGAAATCACCTTCGGGGATCAGGATCATCCCCCCGGTTTTGGATGCACACCCGCCGAGCAGAACCGCCAGCAGCAACACGACAAATCCCCTGTGGATATGTTTTGACATTCATGCCTCCTGTACCAATAAATTCCTGCGCTTCAACCTTTGACGTAAGATAGTTTCTCGTAGATCCGTCCTTCCCGCACCTGAAAGATATCCACCCCGCGAACATGACCGGCGGCATCGCCCCAGGAGTATTTCCAACGCATGATGCAGCGATTCCCAAAGCCAAAGACCTCTTCGATATCGATATGTGCCTGTGGCGACTCGCGGAAGAAATCCTCCCAAAAACGGGTCACCGCCTCTTTACCGGTATAGGCCGTTCCATCCGGCGCGGGCCAGGTGTTCTCGAAGATACAATCCTCGCTCATTAGACGCATCATGCCGGGAACGTCATGCCGATTGAAGGCCTCGTTGAATTCCAGTACCAGTCTGGCGGCTGACTCCACTTTCGACATTTTGGCAGGGCTCATACGACCTCCTAGTATTAATTGTGCCACGTTAGTAGTTTTTCTTGCTATTAATTAGTAAACATTAAAAACGTGATAAAAAACATTACACAAAATAATATTAGCGCAAGAATTGCAAGCGAGACAAGAATTGCTATTTGAAAATTAGAAAATTGTTTTATTAGACCTCTTGCAAAAGTCAGTTTGAGTTGAGTTCAAGATTGTAAATGGCAGCAATCAGATTGAAGCGTAAGGCAAATCTCTTCCTGCGATTGCGATACCTTTCACTCAAGATGCGAAATAC
>Ga0268298_10001292_pt1 | contig 29958 bp, 24 predicted proteins | sample WWTPWeurt_MetaG_FD_194462 | JGI IMG/M metagenome (GOLD analysis project Ga0268298, IMG submission 194462) | Activated sludge microbial communities from WWTP in Nijmegen, Gelderland, Netherland - WWTP Weurt | ecosystem: Engineered > WWTP > Aerobic digester > Activated sludge | place... | reverse complement strand
GGAGCACTGTGGTGTGAACCCTGTCTCCAGTTTAATGAGAAGATGGACAAAGACCCGGCCCTGCAAACCGCGCTCTCTGGAGCGGTGCTTGTGAGAATCATGGATACGGATCCTACCTTTGAGTCTTACTCCTCAAGAAAGGGATATGAAGCACTGGCAGATGGACTTCCATTCTTTGTCATTGAATCACGCGGAGAAATCAAACTGGCCAGTCACGAATGGAAAAATACAGCAGCCATTGCCCGGGCGATCAAAGGCCGTTAGCGCGATACTCTCGCATCACAGCCACTGTGAGCATGTGATAGCAATCCAGAGCCATGTGCGCTCCGTCTACGAAGGTGTTACACGACACATCGCGGTCATGCCGCAAATCCAGATAAGGCACAGAAAAATCCTTCTGTTCTTTCTTCAGCCGCACTTCCCACTCAGCCAGAGGTGCTGCCAGACGAGAGTCTTCGTCCAGCTGTCTTTGCATCGTGGAAGACACCTGGGGACGAAGCAGCAAAACAGGCACTTGACCTGACCGGGCATCGCGCAGAAGCATTTCCAAAAACCCGAATTGCCTTTCAGACAATTCAAAATTTCCGTACAACCAGGAAATGGTGTGACGCGAAGAAAGCTCAAGCCTCGCGAAGTCTCTCTCATACCAGTTTTCGCGCGGAATAATCGATCTGCCTGCTCCGCGATTCTCTCTCTGGTACTTGTCCAATTCATTCAAGGCAAGAAGCCAGCGATCGTTCGGGTCGCGAGCGCGCGAAGCGATTGCCTGAAGATCCGGAGGATATTTGTAACCCGCGAACAAGAATCGAGCCAGGAAGAATGAAATTTCCGAATTCTTAAAAAGATCGTGATGCTTCAAAATGAAAGGCAAATCAAAACTGTACGCCAGGTTGGATCTTACAAAATGATCGGATCCATCATTGTATTGAAGCGGATCTACTTCCACGACCACATAATCAGGCTTCACTCCTCTCTCTAGAATGCGTTCGAATATGTACGCATAATACGCCGGAGAGGTTACAGGCGCGCTGAAATTGAACAATTCCCAGTCAGGATAGTTGCGATGAAAACGCGCAGTATCAAAGTACAATAGCCTGGAACTGCCGAGGATGATGAGGGTTTTCTTCCTGACTCCGGAAACGAAGTTTTCAGGCTTTTGATTTGCTTTGTGAATCTTCTCTACCTGATCGATCAAATCAGTCTTATAATCGAAGTATAGATAGGTTGCGTCTGGCTGAGATAGCTTCTTCATTTGAGGAAGAAGGCAGGTCTTGTCCAGACCAAAGTAAACGAGAAACAGGATTAAGGGGAAATAAACAACGCGAAGGTTGGATTTCATGGAGCGCTCCGCGGCGCAAACTTTACCACTTCAGGCATCACGCTAGAGTAAAACTCCTGGTTGAGCCTGGCTGCACCTTCGCATTCATAGTGAACCTGCTCTATGAACAGTTTCACCGGATAGTACGGATCCGGGAAGCGTACAATTCGTGCACCCGGGTACTTGCTTACAATCTGAGCGAGTCTTTCAAAATAAATTTTGTGATATCGAACGGTTCGCATAGGTTCAACGGCCGGCACATCTGAGAAAACAATCTTGATATCATGCTTTGCAGCTGTGCGGATCAAATCTTCCACTGGCTTCATTTCAGGCTCTTCGCGCGAAAACCAGTCCACCTGATGCTCGACTGCAGTGTCTCGCATTTGATAGTAGTTGAATCTTTGTGCCGGATCGAGTCTGTCCCCCAGGTTGACTCCACCATAGTTTTTCTCAATCAGTGCGTCCAGTTTCTGATTATCCTCTACCCTGGAATAATCCGGATGACATTCAGCGCGAACCAGGCCAGAACATGCATTGCAGAAATCAGGCAGGTCATGTTTGCGAAACGAATTGGCCCTGAGGTCAAACGTGTACTGTCTGATTCCATCTCTATATCTATAGAGGTAAAAAGCGTTGGGGATGCTTTCACGAAGCATGAAGATTCGCTCTGCACCAGTGTACTGTTCCATCATGTCTGAAACACTAAATAAGTGCAAATATCTGTGTGAGAAGACTTCCCATACCATCGCACCAAACTGATCCCTCTGGTCGGGATATTTGCCCGCTTTCAGGTATTGAATTCTCTTGTGAAACCTGGACCAGAGGTAATGCCCCAGACCCTCCTCTACAGAATCCGCGTAAATCATCTTCGAATCATGATTGGGCGTATACCAGCTTCTCTGAAAAAGACCAGGATCTCCGGCAAAAACGACGGCTGCTGGTTTGTGCTTACGATTGTGTAAATATTTCTCTAAGTAGTACTGAAAGTATCTCGGACCCATGGCCGGTATGCTCAGATTATAAACTGTGTAGGGTTCCTTGTCTGTTCGCGGATGGCCGTTCAGACTGAGACTGCGCGAATCGCCCAGAATTATATAGTCATACTCAGGAGAAGAAGCCTCTATGAGGGCGCGTCTCTTTTCAGTCAGAAAGATTCCAGCGCCCGAAGTGTACTCAAGAGGAATGATTCGAGCTGCGATCTCGAGAATCGCAATGACCACCACGGCGCCCAGGAGTGCCGGATACTTAAAACGCAAAATAGATGACATCTTTGCCAAACTCCCCGAGGATCAGAACGAAAAAGAAAAGCACAGAATACAGAGTGATGCGAACCCACACCGGACGATCAAAAATCCAGTAAAGAGATCCAGTGCGATAGGCCATGAAGTCAATCACAAGCAAGACGATCAGTTTCTTGACCAGTGCCCAGAGGAAATCGCCCGCACCCATCACTCCATGAACAGGCGAAAGCGAGTAGCTGGAAATATCCAGAATCGATTTCCAGAGCTCACCTGTTTGATGAATGTCATAGGCGCGAAAGCAAGTGGCAGAAAGCCCGAACACACCGAACGTGGCCGCCATTTTCAAAGCCTTCACTGTCCCCTTCTTCCAGGCAGGCGCCCCTTCAGAAAGCTTTGGAAGATAATCGCGGAAGATCTGGTGTGCGATCAGCCACGCTCCCATGAAACCACCCCAGACAAAAAATGTCCAGCTTGCTCCGTGCCACAGGCCCATCAGCAACATGGCGACAAAGAGATTCACATATTTGCGAACAACTCCGAGCCTGCTTCCTCCAAGAGGAATGTAAATGTAGTCGGTGACCCAGCGATTGAGAGTGATGTGCCAGCGCCTCCAGAGATCCGCTGGATTCTCCGCCATTTGCGGCGCATTGAAGTTCTGAGTGAGCTTGAATCCCAGAAATAGAGCGGAGCCCATGGCGATCGCGGAGTATCCCCAGAAGTCAGAATAGATCTGAAACGCAAACCCTACACTTGCAAGAATTACCTGCAACCCGCCGTGCCCGCTTGCAGCGAGTGGATTCTGGTGATATGCGAATTTGTGATCCAGATACACCAGGTTGACGAGCGGAGAAATATTATCTGCAACGTAGGTCTTCATGTAGAAACCGAGCAAAATCATCCATGCACCGTTTCTCATGTTTTCCCAGGTAAACTGACGATTGTTCTTCATCTGAACCAGCAGATCGCCGGCTCTCTCAATGGGACCCGCTACAAGTTGTGGGAAAAAACAAACAAAAGAAGCGAAATCGAGGAAGTTGCGCTCCGCGCGAACCTGTCTTCTGTACACATCCACAGTATAAGCCATGCTCTGGAAAGTATAGAAGCTAATCCCTACGGGCAAAATCGCATTCAGCAAGAGGTGGGCTCCTCCATCCGGGAATGCGCCTGGATCGAACTGCCTGACCATCGAAATGAAACTGGTGATAAAGAAATCGTAATATTTAAAAATCCCAAGTATTGTAAGATTGCACGAGATGGAGAAGGTGATCAGCAGTTTTCGCTTTCTCTCAGACGTAAGGCTATCAAGGCCAATCCCAACAAAATAATCCAGAGTTGTGGACGCAAAAATCAAAACAAGATAGAGCCAGTCCCACCATCCGTAAAAAAAATACGAAGACAAAAGAAGAACAGTATTCTGTGCGCGATGCGCGCCCCTCGGCAGTCGCGAAACGGCCCAGTAGATGGTGAATACTGCGATGAGAAAGTAAATATAGACGCCGGAATTAAATACCATCGGCCGGTCTCCTGTTCGACGCAATTACGAGCCATGCCAGATAGAGCGCCTGAAAACAAACGCCGAATGTAAAAATGGAATAGAGGGCCAGACCTTCGCGCAAATGCGAACCCATCACCAGTGGTCCAAGCGAAAAGAATGCAGTAAACGCAATGGCTACCTTTTCCCCGAGCAGAAGCTTCTCGCCGGAAAACACCTGGACAAATCTAAGAAACCAGGGAAGTAGAAGAACACAGTACGCATGATACCAGGACACTCCTGCAGTCACGAGAGAAACGAGGGTCACAAGCCACAAGAGTCTCACCATAGAAACATCTTCAAAAAAAGCAGGGCGCGCATCGAAACTGCCGAACACAGATCGAACCAGACTCTGAAAGCCATTCTTAAAGAGGCGAATCGCACTGACAACGCTGGCAATGCCCGTAATTCCCAGAAGGAAAGCGTTGATGCCTTTGACGAGCAGCCCCAGAGAAGTATACATTTGCTTATCCGGCAGCCCTCCGATCAGTGGAAGACCATACTCGCTTTGTTTGAGATCACTGCCTGGCAAAAATAACTTACCGATCATTCCAGAAATCGTCTGGTTGTTTGCCCAGGGTCTGAGGAACACATACTTATTGTAGGTTTCAAGAATCAGGTTGTACCAACCCTGCAACAATGCCAGATTGCGATCCCAGCCCAGACCAAGAGCAGGAAGAAAGATCCCGAGGCCAATCCCAAGGCCCACTCCCACGAGTGCATACACGCGAATCGAAGCGGCAAGCACCAGAACCAGAAACACCGGAGTCACCTTCATCACTGCCGCCGTGCCAATGAGCATGCCACCTGCCACCTGGGCCCACCATTTGTCCGAAAAGGAATAGTAAATCCCGGGCCCCGTAAGAAGCAAAAGGAAAAACGCTATGTTGCCATTGGCCGCGTTTTCGCTGAGGAAACCACCTAACAATGAGAAGGCGGCAAGAAGTGGGAGAGTAAACTCTCTTTCTGTGATGAGAGGCCTGTCTCGTCGGAGAGAGCGATACAAGAATGCAAGAAAGGCAACGAACGCAAAAATAGACAGAAATTGAAAAATGCCAGCAGCTACTTTGTAATCCAGGCCAGACAAAGGAAGAAGAACAAACGCTGTGAAGGGCAGATACAGATAGGTGCCCAGCCCCTTAAAGCGACTCATGAGCTCGATGAGCTTCGCAGGATTGAGAAGATCCTCCGGGCGAAAGCTCCTGGGTAGCTCCATGATCCCCTGCAATTGCTCCACGCGATATGGATCTTCCCCTCTTCCGACCATGCCAGACGCGGTGTAGTAATCATCGAAATCGCTTCTACTGGAAGCGATCAGACCAGACGAAGAAGGATCTTTGATGATTCTAAGAGAAGTCACGGCAACTGCCAGTAGCAAAAGGCACAGGCAGCCGATCCTGACCGCGCGAGAAGTGGAGAAAAGATCGCCCAGTCTTTGCAGGGTGCGCTTCCAGGTGCCCATCGTCCAATTTTCCTGATCATACGAGCTTTTGAAATGAAAATTCTCCTGGGCACAGAAGGTCTTCCTCGAACTCTAGCCCGGTGACAGACGCTGAATTTCAGGCTGTGCTTGAGGAATACTCCTTTGATCTGCCCGAAGACCTGATCGCCAGGCATCCTCCCAGGGAGAGAGACGCAGCGAGGCTCCTGCTCGTCGATCCAGTGCGGGGCGAATTTCGCGAGGAATCATTTCGCAACCTGCCGAACCTTCTTCAACCTCGCGATTGTCTGGTTCTCAACCGCAGCAAAGTTTCATTTCGCAGGCTCCACGTACAAAGACGGGACCGGACCTTCGAGCCTTTGTTCTGTTCCATGAAGGAAGGCGCCTGGCGAGTCCTCGTATATGGAGCCGCGAAGTTAAAAACAGGAGATGAGCTGCGACACGAAAGCGGTCGCCTGTTCAAAGTGATCGGCAGAGACGAAGAATTTGTTTTGCTCGAGCCGGATGTTGATTGGTCCAGAGAATCCTGGGAAGATTTTTTTGAGCGATTCGGGCGTGTGCCTATCCCACCCTACTTTGGGCGCGAAGACAACGAAGAAGATAGAATTCGATACAGGACCATTTACGGACAATCAGGCGAAAGCCTGGCCGCCCCCACAGCAGGTCTGCATTTCACACAGGAAATTCTGGATAGACTCGCTCTAAAACAGATCGATGTAGCGGCCCTCGATTTGCATGTAGGATTTGGCACTTTTGCTCCTCTCAAACCCTGGAACTTTGAAGAACACAGGCTTCACCTGGAATCATTCGAAATAGATGACTCATGCGCCACTGCAATCGAGAATGCCTCGCGAGTCATTGCGGTCGGCACAACAACTGCTCGGGCTCTTGAATCAGTCACCAGGCGACACGGCAAAATCCAGAAGGCAAACGAAGACACGGATCTTTTTATTTTTCCGCCCGATTCTCTAAAATCGGTCCAGGGACTTATCACAAATTTTCATCTCCCTTCCTCCTCTCTCTTTATGCTGGTTTGCGCCTTTGGCGGCAGACAGCTCATGCATCGCGCGTATCAATTTGCGATAGAACAACGATTTCGCTTTTTCAGTTACGGAGATGCGATGATGATACTGCCCGGAATTTGATTGACCGGCGTCGTTGCGCAAGGGACATTGAAAGGCATGGAAAACTTCGACAAGATCGGTCAAACCGAGATGATGAAAGTTCCTCATTTTCATCTAGATGAATTCCAGACGCGCGTGCTCAATAACCTGCACCTGGAATTCTTCCTGAAGAAATGCAGATTCATCATCACGCCTGATTACCGCTATTTGCTGACTGGAGAAGCAGATGAAAAGGAAACAGGCATCCTGGATTACAAAATCCCGGAAAAGCGCGAAGCCCTCGAGAAACTAAAGCTACTCCTGATCTACGATCTCTCCCTCTATTCCGCCCTGCTCGAAACTAATTCGTACTACATAGCTTCCAACGGACATCTGCTTATTTGCAGGTTCAATACCGTGAAGGATCATCCGGAAGCGTTTGAGCTCAAACTCTATACAATCAGCCGCGACGATCTTCCGGAAAACTACAAAGATAAGATTTACCTGGGCCGCGACTACATTTCCATTAAGAACCTGCGCAAAGAACACTTTGGCCTCCGCTACATGCGGAACTCTTTGATTGAACAGCTCATGCATTTGCGCGCCCGCATGATGGAGCTACTTCCCGAAGAAACTCGGGAAGACCTGGAAGAAGAGTTTCTATCAGAAGTAGAAGAACTCATAGGTGAATTCGCAGAGGCATCCAACAGGATCATGGAAAAGTTTCCGGTGGAAATCAACACTCGTACTCTGGAGAGAGAATCCCTGGTTCAGGCAAACGCTCAATTCCGCAATCTCAAGCACATTCTTATGGAAATAGAAGAGTCCCTTCGCGAAATGGAACAAAACCTCTTTGAAAAAGACAGCCCCCGTGCGGTTCGCTATGTGACCAAATTCAAGAAAGACGTGGTCAATGACATCAATACGATCATGTTCAAGATCAACGGTCGAATCAGTGATGCCGTGAATGGTATTCACGGCTAATCCAATCAGACATATAATCTGAAAACTCACCGGCGCCGTACCACGTAAGATGGTGATAGTCGTAGAATTTTCGCGCCGGTAAAACGGAGCTTGCGTCCACGAATTTTCCCGGAGCCGCAATCGCCTGAAGATACTTCACATAGTCGCGATAGTAGCGCGTCTGCCCGTACATCGAAAGAGTCAAAGGATTCTCCGGAAAGTTCAAGACGATTGTGTCCGCCGGCATTCGCCGCACGAAATCTCCAACACCCGCGATAGCAGGAAGATCAGGATCAAACGCCCGAGTGCCCCATACCTTCTTTGCATCGTATAGAGCCTTTAAATACTGATAGCCTGGTTTCTCAAATGCCAGATTGCGAATTTGAAACGATTTTCTGTATGTCGCGTCATCCATTCTATCCAGTAGTTCATCTTCGCGGCGACGCGGCCTGGGCCCCGCAAGCAAAGGCTGATCCGTTGCGAAATTGCGCGTGAGTCTGGCCGCATAACGGTCATCAAATACATCCATGTACACAGACGTAGAAATTTGAACCTGCAAAACATCGCCGACGGTTCCCAGGCCTTTCAAATCAAAATGAACCCAGCCCCGCGAGACCTGAACTTCCTTTTTGAGTGACTTGAGAGAATTCCGAATAGCAACAACCGAACCATCCTGCATGATCTCCAGATCCATTCCTCTGGCTATCTGGTTAGGTGTGATTCTAAAGGCGAAGTTCGAAGGAACATGCCCGCGATGGGTAACCGCAACCTCTCCATTGTATTCTACTCTACCGCCCGCGAATCGGTCGTAGCTCTTCCCGCGCGAAAAGCGATTGTCAAAGAAAGTGGAAGCAGGACCAGGCAGAAATAGCTTCAATCTACAACCTTCGCACAGGCCGAAAAGCCCCACCTTGCCGATCTGCAGCACATTCAGGTGCCTGCCATAGTGCTCGACCATCCCCTGGCCTGCCAGAGGGAGCACCGCATACATGCCTGCCAGATCGCGATACAGGATATCCAGCGCTTCCTTTCTCCTGGTGCCTCCCAGATCCTCCATCAAACTCATGAGAATGGGACGCTCCAGCCTCAGGTCGACCATATTGACGGGCAAAATCACGAGATCCGGTTTCAATGCCGCATAACGGTCCGTAAGGGCCGCCAGTTCCAATCCATGCATCCCCTGATGAGCAACGATGAACACTTTGACTTTCTTTCCGGGCGCAAGCCCGGACATTCGCTCTTCCATTCTCTCGTACAGAAATCCGTACATTGCCAGAGAGCTCCCCACAATCAGGATTCGAAACTCATCCGGAGATTTAGTCCGCAGATGGTGCATTGCTGATTCAAGGTTGTAGAATGGTTCCGTTTCCCACGCACTTTCATTGGGAAGCGTGTAGATGCCCGCGCGGAATATGAGGGAATCCGCCGCAAAAAACACGGTCAGCACCAGAATGATCCAGTAAACGGGACGCAACAATTACGGATTTTTAGACGTGGCGGACATTGCAACTTCAATCACATCGCTCCAGTCCCCGGGACCTGATTCGTTTGCTGCGCGAACACGATAGGCGCTGAGCCCCGTCAGTGGATGATCAATCAAAACCGTGTTCTGGACAAAGCCATTTACCATCGTCCAGCGACCCTCGCCTTTGCGAATCACCTGATAAACCGCCGCAGTGTCTACGCCTTCCCAGCTCAAACGAAGAGCGTCATCCACGCGGGATGCGGTAAGTCCCACAACACGCGCGGGACGTGGCGGCTTGTGAATCGCCTCAGTCGAAGTAACCGTATCGCGATTTCCGATTTCGCGGGCGCGCGCACGTGCAAGCTCCAGAATGTGTGCGGAGAAATCCGGATAGTGCTCTACGATTCCGTTGAACGTTTCTTTTTCCAGAGAATACAAATCGCAAAAATCGACAGCGCGAATACTTGCAGTCCGGGGCATACTCATGAGCAGAGCAATTTCACCGAAGAAGTTCCCCTCACTCAGTGTTGCAAATACGGTTTTGCCGTCGTCTCCTACGACCTGCACCTCACCCTTACCGATGAAGTACATCGTCCCACCCATATCTCCCTTTCTAAATATGTAGTCTCCCGGTGTGTAGACCTCTGGCTTGAGTGCGATTACGATCTGGCGAATCAGGTCTTCGTTTGCACCTTTGAAAATCGGAACCTTCTCAATCATCTGCTGAAGCAGATACATGGAGACTTTTTCAACAATTGGTTTTGGTAGATCGACCAGAACCTGGCTTTCGTCATAGCCCCGTCGAGTATCCCAGAGATAGGTATAATAATTGCGAACTTCCTGCTGCATAGCATGCGGAAGTTTCTTAAACTTCATGTACGTCCCAATCTTCTCAAGCTTCTCCAGGTATTGAGCACGAGCTACGTCCAGGTTCGCAATCAAGCTGGCGATGTTACCAATGACGTAACCGTAAAGGCCCGCACCTGTGAGCTGAATGAGCATGGTGAAGATAGTCTGCTTTGTAGTCCCAGGCGTCAGATCGCCATATCCAATGGTGGTGATCGTTGTGGTCGCCCAGTAAAGAGAGCGAACATAGATCGTAAGAAGCGAATTCTTCTCATCGTCTGGAACGCCGCCTATCGTTCCTCCCAGAGCAATCCACACACAGGCAGACCAGTGCGCCACCATGAGAACCCAGAACGTCAAGAAAAGCATTCGCAAGACGCTGATATTGATGATATCTGCCTGGGCCAGTTTTCGCATGAACTGTGCGATACGAGCCATGCGTGCGAGGCGAAGCAGACGAAATACTCTCGCTGTGTCCGAAAGAGTTGCAAGGGCTCCCACAAAGACCATGTCCAGAGGAACCGCGGCGAGAAAGTCGATCAAAAACCATCCCTTCAAGTAGGTGATGGCGATGACTTTCTTATCTGTAACCAGGACACCATTGACGTATTCCGCCGTGAAGAAATTGATTACGACGTCGACCATGAAGCAGACTGTGATGAAAACATCAATGGCAAAGAGCCAGCCACCAATATGATAGCCGAGCGCCATACGCATCGGGATTTCGATGGCAAAAAACAATGTGCAGACCAGAATGAGCGCATTCCACGCCTGCTTAAAAAATCCCTCTGGATGGATCATACCCGCTATTAAAATCGGGCAATGAAGGCTCGTTCTTGAAAGGGCTCTGAGGTTTTAGAGCAGACCATCCAGAGAGAGTACCGATTTCTCGGCTGTTTCGCCTCCCTGGGTCTTTCTATAAGAATGAATCTGGCTCTTAAGCGGCAACCAGCGGTTGTTGTATACCTGAGCCAGTCGGAAGACTTCTTCTTTATCTCGTCCAGGCAAAGTCCGAACCTCCAGGTTGTAGCTCCACTCGCGAAGGCCTTTGTCCATGACGAAGATCGGATCTGCAATTTGCTGAGCGAAGATGCGAGTGTACAGCAGCATGAAAGACCCAATGATGGAAAGGATGCACAAAAGAACGATGATATTCAGGCGCGCATGCTCTGCGTCTGCGCCGTGAAAAGAAAGATTTACCTGAGCGTCCGTACCTGGAATGACAATCGAATCCGGATAGGCGGTGAACATCAAATCATGGCTTTCGCCGGGATCCGCTTCGAACACCACTTCACCGTTTGCGCGCTTGATCTTGATCACGTCTCCCTTGCCTTCCGCGCGAATCATCTTTTGAATCCCACTGCTTCTATCCACACCTTCCGGGAACGCACTGGCTGCCTGAAAGAGAGAAGACAATTCGGATACACGACGCTGGCGATAGGCCTCATGATCCCCTATATGCAAGAACGGCACGAACTGGGCAATCACCAGAACACTGACGAGAGAAACAACAGCAATGGTAGAAATCGTCGCAACATGGCGATTGGTCATTTGAGATTCTGTATTCTGAATCTTACCAAAAATCTTGATCACCCGAATCAATCGCAGCACGCGTGTTACGCGAATCGCTTTCGCAGTTTTCAGGATGATCAAGAAACTAAAGAAAGCACCTTCCGCATGCGCATCCGTCAGGTAAACCACCAGGGCCGGACCCGAAACAAGCAGAAGAAGCGGAAAAGAAGTGAGGGCATCGATCCACCCCCTCTCTTGCGTTACGTAGTGCTTGAAATGACCATGCTTCAGAGTGATGATAGAACGTGCTGCAAACTCAGCGGTGAAAATCAAATCAAATACAAATCCAGCAACTGTCAGATAGAACATCCATCGATGGTCCCAGTGATAAATCACTGCAATGTCTTCCGTAATTGTGTGCCCGATCACCAGGATGATCAGTAAGATAATGCCGGTCTCGATGAAACCAGGAAGGTGATCCGGATTGTATGCCTTCTTCCAGCTGCTCATACTCACCACGCCTCTTCGCTTGCAATCTGATAGAGTTCGTCCAGATAGCGTGCGTCGTATCCGTAATACTTTGCTGTTTTCTTATGAATATGAAACCAGGATTTGTCGGGACTTTCCGCGCCGCGGTCCTGTTTCTGGGTCGGATCAAATTCAGCGGCGCGTGCCACTAGAATCCCGATCAGCCGCGCAGATCCACCGGTGTCCGGATGCTCTTCTGCATTCATGCAGCTTTCGAGCCCCACCCGCAGAATTCGATCCGGAACTCCGCCCATCTCTTGAACCAGAAACGCATTGAGGAATTTATAAGTGGAATCGAACATCCTGGGATCTTTCGCAACGGCCGCCAGGTTCAACTGATTGTTAGACGCTGTGGCCACTTTCTGCCAGTAGAGGGGACGAAACAGAGAGCACAGTTGCAGATAGGCAATCATGATGGGCGCCGGAAGACTCAATCGATCCTTTCTATAGAATTCATTGTGGATCACTTTGTGCCTTGCGAGTGCTTTGGGTACGTAGCGATCATAGAGGCCGTAGGAAATCGTTTCCAGCACGGCAATATATGGGTCGCGAGTTGCTTTGTTTCGAAGACCTTTGAGTATAAAATCCTTGATGCGTTCGCGGTCCACTTCCTGGGGTCTGATTTCCAGCTGCGGCAATACTTCCGGGTTCAAAAGAGCGCCAAGGATCTTGTCCAGGCGTGGTTCTACGGAATCTACGATTAGATCCGTGAGTACAGAAAACAGAAGCCGGATAGAGCCGTCCCAGCCCAGATCCGGGAAATAACCCGGTTTGGCGAATGCCTGTTGCAGCTGCGTCTGGTTTTCCCGAATGAAGCTGAGGATCTGGTTTTCGCGGCGGACGACCGAGGCACCTGCCAGGGCAGGATTTGCCCAGAGCTTGCCCACGAATTCCGACATTATCTTTTTTTCTTCACTCATGGAACGACGATACTATACTATCGGTTTGTGATGGCAATTTTTCGCGCAATAGGCAAAAGTTACTTGAAAAGCATAGAAATCGGGCGCAATCAAAAAAATCTGACCGTCTAACCTATTAGTCGTGCGAATACGTGAAACCTTACTAATCCTGATGCTCGCTTCATCGCCTGCTCTCGCTCAGCCAGCTCCCCTCACGGGGATGGTAGGAGCGGGTATGGGTTACTATGAGCGCCGCACATCAGACCAGTCCATTCGCGCCTACACCGTACCCGTTTTCCTGCCACTCGAAGCCACCCTGGGAAGGTTCTACCTCACTGGCTCCCTGGAGTACGCCAGACGCGAGATGGAAGGCGCCACTGAGGCATCTTCAGAGGGGCTGAATTTCGTGAATATGGAAGGCCGCTTTCGCGCCATCGATTCCAGAAACCTCAGACTGACTTTTATGGAGATCGCGGGAGTATCTACAGCCAGGGGTTCCTCCAGTCTCCCGCCCGAGTCGCGCCTGGCAGATGGATACAGATTTGACTCTGCCATGAGTCTGCAATATCGCATTGAAAGGCTCAGCTTCGAATTGAAGGGCGGTCAAATTGCAAATCGCACCAGAGGGGACTTTCGTCCAGGAGATATCAGATCCGGTGGCCTGTCGATGGGATTTGGTCTGGGTGCCTACAACAATGAGGCATGGCCCGTGAACCTGGTTCTTGGCGTCACTTCGCAGTTTTATGGCGCGGATCGTTTCGCAGGCGAAGATCTGCCTGGAACTGAATACGGAACTGTTTTTTTCTCCCCCGGCCTCATGCTCTCCGGAAAATCCCTGGCACTCAGAGCAGGACTTGACTTCCCGATTCGGCACCTGGGAGCAGAAGATGCATACCGCGACAAAGTGCGCGCAAACATTGGCCTGCGTTACTTTCTACAATAACGGCTTCAACCTCCAGGACCAGAATTAGAAGCACGTCTAAAGTCTACGGGCACTCCGTATCGTTTTCTGATTCTACTGTTGATTGCGTTTCGATTTTTCAAATCCAGAACCATCATTCTTCCATTGGATAATTCAAGAGTGAGCGTAGCGTCCTTCTTCGCGGCCGCTTCCATGATGTCATGAAGGTGATTGACGCTCTTCACTGTTTCATTTCCAGCGCGAAGAACTTGCGCTCCTCCGAGAGATTCATAGCCCAGGGTCATATCATCCGGCAGAACGCGCGCAATGATTACAATGCGATCATCTCCTGGCTGATCCCGGAAGCGTTTGCTCTGGTAAAGATAGGCGAGCTCAGGCGCAGAAGTGGCATACGTTGCTCCAAACTGGCTTTGCAAAAAAAACAGAGACAAATTCAAGAACACTACGCCGCCTTCCACAAGAAAGCCCTGCTCTCTTTCGCGGATCGGCACCCGCACCGCATTTCCCTCATTTCGAATCAATTTAAACGATACGTCCATTCGCCTGGCCGCGCGAATGATCCGAATGGGCACAGTATCTCCAATTTTGCGAGTCACGCCACCTTTCGCGTACAACAGAAGTTCGATTCTCTGCCTTCCGTTCTTTCCGTCTTCGAAAAAGCCCCTCTCATCCAGCACGACTCCGTCGACGGCAAGAATGATGTCTCCTTTCTGTAACACACCGTAGGCGCTCGTTCCTGGGTAGATGCGAGTGACCATTGGTCCACTTCTCCCTTCCACACCTGCGTTGCGTCTGAGTACAGGATCCACCAGAGATTCGTAGTCAAAGCCTGCTGAACCTGGCGCACCCCCGGCCAGAAACTGGTGAATGTATCCCGGCAATAGAAAGTCAATCCGCCTGCCGTTGGATCGATCATGAACAAAACCTGCCAGCTTGCCTTTCGAAATCAGAATTCCGCCTTCAGGAAAAGGCTCAAGCGATGCCACGTTGCCTACAGGGAAGGCAGTGAACCCTGTAGCGGTGGTCACTTCGATTTCTGAAAACTGAACTTCATTTCTCTGAAGACGAAACAAACCTCCGTCCACACGAATCGACTCAAGCGTTTCACCCACCACAGGATCTGGCCCGGCAGGAATTGGATTCAAATCCTGCGCAAAGTCAGCGGGAACAGAGAGAATGGCTAAATCCGTTTCGCGATCCGAACGTTCAATCGTCGCAGTCACCGCTTCCGTGGAAGAATGCTTTCGCACTTCTACAATCGCCGCTCCGCGCACTTCGCTTTCAAGGGCAAGGATCTTGCCTTTTCCAACGACCAGTCCCAGCCTCTGAAATGGAGTGCCCTGGTCTTTGATCCAGGGTCTGGTGGCATCTTCCACAACAGGAGTGATCGTAAGCAGGACAATGCCCCGGCGAACGTCCGCGTCTGGCAAAGAAACACCCGGAATCAGAAGAAACAGAGAAAACAGGCTGCGAATCATTTCTTTTCTCCGGGAACAAAATTCAACGATGTAAGTCCGTACGCTTTGCGAATCCTTTCGTTTGTTTGCGAAAGAGAAGCCGTCTCGAGAACCAATGGAACTGCAGAGTCACGAAAACGAATCGTAATCTTAGGCTCTTTGTGAGCCGCGGCCATAAGCGATGAGAAATGCGTGAAACTTTTTACTTTCTCTCCATTCACAGACTCTACGACCTGCGAAACAAAACGATCGTTATAAATGTTGGAAGGATCCGCCAGACGTTGAGTCAGCATCACAAAGCCATCTACAGATCGATAAATGCCTGCACTCAGAAAGTTGTTGTAGTAATATGTAAGATCCGCCCTTCCTTCGCGCGCCCAGTTTCGCGAATTTTGCTGCATCAGGTTTGCATCCAGAGGCTGAAACACATGACCCGCTTCGATCCAGTAAGGCGGAGCGGTATCATAGTTGATTCGCAGTGCATCTACCACCTTCGATTTCCTGGCAGGGAATTTTACAGTTACCTTCTTCCCTTTTCTCAGAAGTTCCACTTCAATGATGGTTCCGGATGCAAGATTATCAAGCATCTCAATGTACGGGTGCAGACCTCCGTTCCAGTCCACCTCTCCCTCGAAGGATAGCTTCTTGCCATTCACCTGCAGCAAAACGTCACCGCGTTCTATAAAGCCATCCGCGGAACTTCCCTGCAGCACATCATACACGAGCACACCTGTATCCACACTGTCTGCATCGAGGCCAAGGGCAGATCGAAGAATTGGATTCTTCGTAGTCATGTCCATTGTGCCAAAGTCAATGTATCCGTCATATCGACCATCAGACACATCCGTCAGGAACTTTCGAATGACCTCCGGAGGAATCAAATACCCCAGGTTCTCACCGCGAGTTAGAGACTGAAATGCAACACCGATTACTTTATCATTTTGAAGTGCCGGACCGCCAGAGTTTCCTGGATTGATCGCCGCATCCACCTGGATCGTCGCATGCGAATCCACAGTACTGTGCGCATATGTGTCCATGTCTTTGCGCGAAACTACACCTCTCGTGATGGAAACTCTGTCCCCTCCGATCGGAAAACCAACTACGACGACTGGAGAATTGAGTTCCGGCGAAACCCCGATCTCCAGGGGCTGCGTATCTTTATAGAAAGCATCATCATCCGCTTCGAGCAATGCAAGATCGCAATCATGTGCAATGAATACAATGTGTGCTGGATAGTCCTGGCGCTGGTCTGGTCTGTGAAGACGGATGGTATTGGACTGACTGACCACATGAGCATTCGTCAGAATGCGCTTGCCTGCAATGATAAATCCAGTTCCACTCGCACGTCTGACTGCAGGCGCTCGATAGGGAGTGTCATAAGAATACTCAAAAAAACTGATGTCAATGCGAACCACCGCTCGCCTGGCCACAGCTACGTCCTCTGCCTGGATGGAACCGGACAGGAACAGAATCAGAATCGATGCAACAACGCTCGCGAAGCTACGAGCCTCAGGTATACAGATCTTCTTTGAGAGAAGAGAGCTGTTCCTGCGAAATGCTCTGCCGATAACTGCAGGCCGGATGAGTTGTAACAAGTTCCACATCATTGGTGGACAGGAAAGCTTCCGCCGCTTTTTCTCCCAGCGGAAAATGAATGTACTGGACGCTCGACAACTTGTCCGGATCCATCTGTTTCTCATCAAAAACAGCTGAAATCACGTAATCCCGGTCAATCACCAGGCTAACGTGCTTTTCCAGGCCAACGAGTTCCTTAAGCTTCACCCTGCGTGTGGCCTCATCTGCAAATTCAATCATCAAAGTAGCGCGCAATTCGCAGGGTCCCGGTACCAGTTCGTTGTATGTGTTGATTTCGTGCTGGATTGCTTCTTCTGCGCGAATTCCCTCTGCTCGCATCATTTCCTGCACCTGATAAAGCATGGTTTCGCGATTTTCAAAAAGAAACATCAAGTACGGTCCTACTGCGATGCGCCGCGGCTCCTTGATTCGCAGAATCTTTGAACGAAAGCTGTCCCGAATCTTCTCGTATTCTGTGTTCGGAATTACGTCTGCCATTTCAAGTTTCTTCATGGTGCGCTCCTTGTTTACGAACCAGTCTGACCATTCTCTTCAGATGAAATCGCATCCGGGAAACCTCCGTCCTCCGGTTTACGATAAGCACGCGCAAGAATCTGAACTGGATGATCCGGTCTCTCACCCAGACCCATACCCTGCTCAATCTGAATCGCCGCCAGGGGGCAGTCCGTTGCAATGTGTGAGGCCTCTTTTTCTTTGAGCCCATCAAATGCACGCTTCCCTGCTTCAAGACTCATTTCAAAATATTCTTCCTTCATAGCCCAGGTTCCGTTGTGACCACAGCATTCATCCACAACGGCAATTTCAGCTCCCGGAATCAGCCGAAGAATATCCCGTGACCTGTACCCAATGTTCTGCGCGCGTAAATGGCATGGCACATGATAGCCCACCTTGCCCGGTGAACTGTTGAAATCGCGATTGAGCTTCTCCTGCTTCTTGAGCTCAAACAAATACTCGTGCACATCCATGGTCGCACTGGCCACTGCCTGCGCTTTTTCTTTTAGCTCAGGCGGAAGAAAGCTTACGTATTCCTTTTTCAAGGTAAGCGAGCAAGTAGGGTTGATTGCAAGAATGCGATACCCTTCCTTAGCATAAGGATACAGGCTTTCCACATTCTTCTTCATTTTTGAGATAGCCCAGTCTAGATCCCCGCTGTTTAAACCGGGCATACCGCAACAATTTTGCTCCGGGCAATCCACATGCACTTGATTCTTCTCGAGCACTTCTACTGTGTCACGACCAAGCTGCGGATTGTTGTAATTTACGAAACATGTTGAAAAGAGAACTACTTTCTCCTGGCCGGCCTGAACAGGAACTGCGGGCTTCTTTTTGAACCAGCGCATGAAGCTGGTGGAATGGAACTCCGGCATTCGTTTGTTGCGATGAATCCCAAGAATTGCTTCCATAATGCGACGATGGAAATTGCTCTTCATCGCTTTGTTTGCAAGACCGGAAAGTAAACCCGCAGTCTTCCCTGCAAAATCAGAGTTGGCCAGAAACTTGTCGCGAAATGGAACTCCTTCCTTCCTTGCCTTTACATGAACCGCACGCTGTAGGAGAGCAGGATAGTCCAGATTGAATTTATGATGATCACGATCTGTGTAAGGACATTTGACATAGCAGATTTTGCACTGATAGCATTCCCCGACGATCTTGTCCTTGTCCTCTGCACTCAATGCGAAGACGTCCTGCTTCTCATCCATCAGTTGAAAGAGAGTTGGGAAAGAGGGGCAGTATTTGAAACACATCCGGCAGCCATTGCATAGATCAAATGCACGCGCCAGCTCACGATCCGTCGAATCCACATCCCAGTAGAGAGAATTGCCTGGATCATACACCGTATCAGATGTATTCTCATAATTAATACGCGCGTTCATGAAAGACTCCGGAAAAATTCTGCGCCTGTCCTGAGGACAGGCGCTCTTAGTGTGATCAGTTATACGAGAGTTTTCAGACCCTGTTCAAAGCGGCCTGCGTGAGACTTTTCTGCTTTCGCGAGAGTTTCAAACCAATCTGCGATTTCAGTGAATCCTTCTTCGCGCGCTGTCTTAGCCATACCAGGATACATATCCGTGTATTCATGCGTTTCGCCCGCGATTGCTGATTTGAGATTCAGAGCAGTGTCGCCAATCGGCATGCCAGTAGCTGGATCCCCAACCTTTCTCATGTATTCCAGGTGACCGTGTGCGTGTCCGGTTTCACCTTCTGCTGTGTCGCGGAAAAGACCTGCCAGATCAGGATATCCTTCTACGTCCGCTTGCTTTGCAAAGTACAGGTAACGCCTGTTCGCCTGGGATTCCCCGGCAAATGCGGCCTTCAGGTTCTCATGTGTTTTTGAGCCTTTGAGATTCGACATTCAGTCCTCCGATCACTCATTTAGAGTAATTCTTGATTTGGAATAAATCCAAAGCCGGTTTATTGTCCAGCTAATTTTTTATCCTGCATCAACCAGGAGCGGCTTTGCGATCTGTCTAAGCTTTTTTGTGCGAATCTCGTCGAGCGCTTCCGCGATAAAGGCATCGAGCGAAATCTCTGTCTTTTCGCGCGAGAAATAATCCCGGCTGTTCAACACATTTTTCTGCTTCTCTACATCTCCGATCACTACCATGCGAGGGATCTTCATTTTCTCAGCGTTTCGAATGCGTTTCCCCAGAGTTTCTCCGGAATCATCGAGCGTGACTCGGAGCCCTGCCTTTTTGCAGGCGGAGGCGAGCTCCTGACAATAAGCATGCACGTTTTCGCTCACCGGCAGAATCCGAACCTGCTCGGGCGCTAGCCACAATGGAAAGGCCCCGCCGAAATGCTCGATGAGAAATCCAACAAAGCGCTCATGCGTGCCCAGTGGACTCCTGTGAAGACAGGCCGGCCGTTTCATGCTGCCGTCTTTGTCCACGAACTTGAGATCAAACTTTTCAGGCATGAAAAGATCCAGCTGGCAAGTGCTCGCTGTGAACTCTCTTCCTATAGAAGAAACTATCTGAAAATCGACCTTTGGCCCATAGAAGGCAGCGCCATCGTTCTCCACCTCATAGGCGATTCCGGACGTTTCCATAGCCTTACGAGTCAGAGCTTCGGCTCTCGCCCACATTTCTGAATCGCCGTGGTACTTGTCGTTCTTTGGATTGCGAAGCGCCAGCACCATATGATACTTTTCTATCCCCAGAGTGCGATAGTAGTACTCATGGAGCTTTAGAACTTCGAGAAATTCCTCCACCGCGTCATCTTCTGAACAATAGATGTGCGCATCGTTCATAGACATTCCCCGAACGCGCATCAGGCCCATGAGGGAACCGGAGTCTTCATACCTGTGACACAGACCATATTCAGCAATGCGAAGAGGTAGTTCACGATAGCTTCGTGGACGCATGGAAAAGATCGTATGATGAAACGGACAGTTCATCGGCTTGATGTAGTAATTCTCTTCATCCAATCTCATCGGAGGAAACATAGACTCCTTGTAATGAGGAAGGTGTTCACTGGTATAGAAGAGATCTTCCTTGGTAATCACCGGAGTCGTGACTCTCTGATAGCCGTGTTTCTCCTCTGTGTCCTTGGCCCATCCCTCGAGCTCTTCTTTGATCACGTTACCGCGTGGAAGCCACAAAATCAAACCAGGCCCAATCTTCTCTGATGTAGTAAAGAGCTCTAGATCCACGCCCAGTCTTCTATGATCGCGCTTCTTGGCTTCCTCCACATTCCTTTCATGAGTACGCAGTTCTTCCTCTGTGGCAAACAAGTAGCCTGCAATCCGTTGCAGTTGAGGCTGATCTGTTCTCCCTTTCCAGTAAGCCCCAGACACACTCACCAGTTTGAACGCGCCTAGCTGTCCGGTACCCTCCACATGAGGTCCGTTGCACATGTCTACGAAGACCGCCGATTTCTCGGCACCGCCCTGCTTCACAGTATTCTCGTAGAAAGACAGCTCAGTTTCGCCCTGGGCCTTGAGGTCGCGCGCCATTTCCACCTTATAACCCTGACCTTCTTTCTCCAATCTCTCGATCGCCTCATCAATGGGCAGGTAGAATCTTTCGAATTTCTGATTCGCTTTGACGATTCGCTTCATTCTCTTTTCAAGATCAGGCAGATCTTCGCTTCGGAGCGGCGGATCCACCATCACGTCATAGAAAAATCCATGATCCGTATCCGGCCCGATGGCCAGATCCACTTTCGGAAACTTCTCCCGTAGAGCCTGAGCCAGGACATGAGCAGCACTGTGTCGCATGGTGCTTACAGGAATTTCAGCAGGTTGTTTCGCTTTGGCCATATAGAGCCAGGAAAATCATAAGGCGGGCAGGGATCGACCACATTCCACTTCAGGCAACCGGACACCCCGTCATCCGGAACGATCCAAAGCAAGAATGGGCCAATTCCATGACTGCCCAATTTTCATCATACATTATACTTATTTCTAACCGTACATTTCGGGCATATGCACGTGACCTCTCCCTTTACCACCCGTTTCCCCTTGGAATTGATCACCTTCCCGATTGCCACGAAGTCAAAAGGCACCCCCTCGCCCACATAGTGACCCTCTCCGTATTTCGCAGTTCCCTCGATCATATATCCGCATGCGTGACATTGCACGCGCAACTTCAGAGCCTGAGCCATACTCTCTTATCGGCCTCGGACAACCTGACATGCACACCTCGTCCGACATACACATGACAGACCCGGACCCGCCGCCGATTCCAGAACTGATGAGCCTTGCCATGCCGCAGCAGGGCCAACACAAGCCAAACCCTCGGAAGAGACCGGAACAGGGAACACGTCGCAGTCGCGCAGGGGAACGCCCTCCGGCCGATAGTGGGATCCCTGACATGAAGTGCTTAAGATTTGGCATAATGACGCATTGAATGCGGTCAGAATTAGTGAGTGAAAATGAGCAATATGGTAAAATGCTTATTGCTGGTTTATGGGCGGATGGCGATCATTTGCGAGTCTTCTTGCGGGCGGACGACTTCGTAGGCCTGGAATCCCCTGCCCCCTCGATCTCTTCTTTCTGGGAACGACGGACCATATACAGATAGTGGCGAATGTACTGGGTGTAGGGTTCTGGGACTTCCCGGGGGTCAAAGTCGGGGGGTAGATCAATGATGCGACGAGCAAGCGCTGGAGAAAAGTCGTCTTTCTCGGAGTTCATGAGAATCTCCAGCTTTCTGCATACCTCGTGATCGTTTACTTCAACGCTCAACTTGCGCATTGCGGAGAGCAGCTTATTGATGCTTGGCTTGCCTCGTGCCATGGGCAGCCAGAATCAAATCAGGAGTTGTGCGGGCAAGCAAAAGCAACGGGCGAAATGAAGAGGATTATGGTGCCTGGATCGGCGCCATTAGGAACTCCAGGCAGGATACGATGTGGGAGAGCGCCAAGCGCGGACTCCTGGGAAATCGGGACGGCTGTCTCGGAAGCACCATGGACCGACCTCACAGTCTGGGGTCAGAGACCAGACGCCATGGATTGTGCCTGAACCCGCAGCGCAATGTAGTACTTGAGAAACTGAGAATGAAAAGGAATGGAGCGGCAGTCTGGCCACAGCAAGCGAATGAGGGAACAAAGGGAAGGCGGCGCTTATCCGGGTGCGAGCGCCAGACAGGCTGGCCTGTGGCCCGGTAGATGCGAAGGCCAGATGGACCTTCCCCGGGTCGGGCAGCTTCGCCGGCAGAAGTTGCCCTCCTCTCGCCTGGAAAGCAAGATGCCCTGAAAGGTAGGGCAAACGGTTGGCTGCAAAGGGATTCGATGACCCCTTGTTTGTGAGATGCCGTGAAATGGACTGGCGCGGCTCGACCCTGAGGGCACTGGTAACCGAGGTACAATTGTGTACGGAAGCAAAGGATGTGTCACCCGTACGAACTGGAGAGGCAACGGCAGTCATACCAGTGAGAACGGTTCGCACGGGAGCTACGGCAGTAGAAATGGACGCGCCGATGGCGGCATGCTTAAAATTAAGCATGGCATCCTTCGATTGAACTCCTGACAGGGCAGTCGAAGCGGCAAGAGCAATGGCTCCCAGTGTTTCCAGGCCGGTCATGCGGCCAGAGTATCGGCTATCTACTGGATTTCAAGCAGTTTTTTCTGCAATCTTACTCAGTCTAAACTCACATTCCCAGAAGTAAATCTGATCCTCTTTCTCCGGTGCGGCCGTCCTTCTCTTCTGCACCAGGCCGAGCAAGTCGCGAGCGATCGCCGGATTCATGCGATCCATCTCCTGATCGAACATGTCTCTCATCCCCTGCTCTAACAACGACGCCATCCTAAACAATTCGTCCAGGTGCTTCAAGGCGGAGGCCACTTTTGCCAGATCTGCTTGCTTACGATCATTTCGAATCATGATCTGCAGAAAAGTCCGCACAAAGTCGAGCTCCTCTGCAGTCATTGGAAAATCCGTGACCAGCCTCTTGACTTGATCTAATTCTAGATTTCGAAGGTGAAGACGAGCGAGGAAGACTGGATTTTGAGCCAGCTGCTCTGCTTTCCCCTGGCTGACCAGGTCCGTCGCACGAACTCGCCTGTGATCCTCCTCCTCGGTATGATGCACCGGATGGAGCACCAGAGTCTGAAGGGAAGGGAATTTGACCTTGAGGGACATGAGATCAATCCTGGGGATTCCCTCATCGAGCACCACTGTCCACGAAGCCTTTCTGGGATCCACGGTATTTAGAAAATCACGCACGTCCGGATGGTAGCTGCGAAGTACGGGTGCCTGGTCAATATCCGCCACCGGACTTGTGATCTGAAGGATCCTGTCCTCAGATTCCGAGAGCAAGCGGTAACGAACCAACAGCTTCCCTTTCTTGATGGGCACAAGCTGGTGCCCGGAGGCTCCCACAGCAAAAGTCTGGCCGATCATAGCCAGGCGCGGCAGCGAAAATTGCCTCCCGGATCCACCCGGTTGCACGGCCTCTACGGCGCCAGAATCGGCCACTGTAATCTTCACACCGGACGGAGTCTGAAACTCTGGGGGCATGCGGGCAGGGTGCCCTACCCTCCCCTATTGTAAACCGTATTTGGCCAGCTTGTATTGGAGCGAGCCCCTCGATATTCCCAGAGCCCTGGCCATATGAACCTGGTTGCCTGCGTGAAGGGAGTATGCCTCTAGAATCAATCTGCGCTCCAGATCCGCAGTCCTCCGCCGCAGGTTGAGGGTATCCGGCTCCTCCCCCCCGTGATCTCCGAGCCGCAACTCAGCTTCGCCAATCACTCCTTCATGGCAGAGCAAATACGCAGTCTCGAGACTCTGCTTGAGCTCATCCCAGTTCCCCGGCCAGTCATAACGCAATAGTCGATTCATAGCGGCTTCGCTGACCTCAACCCTTCGGCCATATTGCACGCGAAGACCTTCGAGGATGCGCTCAATTTCTTCCGAAAGAAACTGACTCATCTTCCTCAAAGGCGGAACGACAAACTGGCGGGTGGAAAGGAAACTCCAGAAGGCAGGGGAAAACTGTCCCTCGGAGGAAAGCAAGGCCAGATCACTCGAAGTGCTCAATACCCAGAAGATGCTATCCCCTCGTACGAGATGATCGAGCAACCGTGACTGTGCCGCCGGTTTCAGGTCTGCTACCTCTTCAATGACGATGGCATCTGCGCCCCGGTCCACCAGCGGGACTACAGCGCCCTCTCCGCCGAGTCTCTGGCCCGCGGAATCGCCAAACAATTCACGCAGCTGAACCGGCCCGGAAAGCCGACCGGGGTGAAAAAACTCTGCGGCCTTCGAGTCCCCGAATCTCTCGAAAAGCACAGCCTCAATCAACTGACTGCGCCCCGACCCCGGCTCAGAAACTATCAAAAGAGGAGAGGGCCGATTGCGAATTTCCCCGAGCATTCTCAAGATCCAGGGCGGCCCGGACGCGGGCAAACGGGCCTGAGCCATCAACCTGTGAAGCAGTGCCCCCGGCCCACTCTCACGAGGAATTTCCGCGACCAGAACACGAACCGGATCGCCGATGGGATCAACAGCAACCCAGACTTCACAATCTGACCTGGACCCCCTCGCCTCGATCCTTTGCTGGCCAAGCTCCATGGCGCCGGCCCAGGTATCCGGATCGGCCAGGAATTCGTACACGAAAGGAGAATCATACCCCGACCTTTCGACCACGCGAAAGGCCTGCCCGTCTCTAGCAAACAGGGTATATGGGCCGGGAAGATAGCGCACCAGGTCGGTCAAGAAGCGCCCCTATGTCGGACATCCGACAGAATCCCGGCCCCATGAGTCGGACATCCGACATATTTTTCAGGATGATTCCTTTTTCTGGTTGACATCATTGCTTCCTTTATTATGTCACATCAGAGCATGAAGATTACAGCCATTGCCGTGGCCAACCAGAAGGGAGGGGAGGGAAAAACAACTACCGCCATCAATCTCGCGTACGGACTGGCTAGACGCAAACACATGACCCTCCTCGTGGACCTGGACCCCCAGGCCAATACAACTGGCATATTTGCGCATCCCGATCAGCTTGAAAAGTCTTTGTACGATGTGTTCGTAGGAAGAGCCAGGCTTTCCGAAATTCTCTTGCAGACCCCGGACCCGATGCTCAAGGTAGCGCCCGCCAGAATCAGCCTCGCTGAATTCGAAGCTTTGCACAACAACGTAGACGCGCCCTTCGTAATGCGTGACGCAATTCAGACTCTCAGCGGATTTGAGTTCATTGTAATGGATAGCCCGCCCAGCCTGGCCCTCCTCACGATCAACGCTCTGGCAGCGGCCACCCATGTCATCATTCCGACCCAACCGGAAAAGTTCTCGATCGACGGGATGAAGGCTCTGCAGGCCACGATCAACTCCATCAAAAACAGGATCAACCCGAACCTCCAGATCCTGGGGGCGCTCATCACTCAAATGAAATCAAAGACAGTCCTCACCAAAACGATATTGCCGGTCATTTCGCAATTTTTCCCGGTCTTTGACCAGACGGTCAGTGACGGAGTAGCGGTTGGAGAAAGTCACCTGGCGCGCAAAAGTATTTATGAATATGCACCGGACTCAAAGCAGGCCAAAGAATACACAGACTTCATAACGGAGATGCTCCGTGAGCTCAAAAAATAAAGACATTGGACTACTCGCCGACGTCTTCCGCAGGGAGACTCTCGACGGCACCATCACAAGACTCAGACTGGATCAGCTGAAGCCTTCTGAATATCAACCCAGACAGGATCGTCTGCGGGAGATCGACGAACTGGCGGCCAGTATCAAGAGGGACGGCCTCCTCCACCCTATCACGGTCACAAAGGAGGGAGACTCATACAGAATCATCTCGGGGGAAAGACGATTCCACGCACTGAATAGCATAGGCGCAAAAGAAGCAGAGTGCCGCATTCTATCACGCGAAGGGCGAGACTTGCAGAGAATCGCCATCATTGAGAACCTGCAGAGAGTGGACCTGACTGCTCAAGAAGAAGCGGTTGCACTTCTAAAGTTGAAGAGAGCAGAGAGCTACAGCGATCAGGATCTGGCTGAAAAAGTAGGGAAGTCCAGAAATTATGTAACTGAGATTCTGGGGATCGCGGGATTGCCTGGGGATGTGCTCAAGGAATGCTTGAATGCCGGCATCAATAACAAGAACTTGATGATCCAGGTGGTGCAAGCTTACAAGAGGGGAGAGTACAAAGCATTCCTGAATCAGTTCAAAGCCGGGCAGATTCAGACTGTCAAAGAAGCAAAAGAATTCAATCGACCGGCTGGACACACAGCATTAAGAAAGCCAGCGTCGACACCCGGCCCAACTGCCGGCGGCACCCGGATCCAGGTGGAAAAGAATACGATCAAGATTCACTTCTCATCGGAAGAGGCGGCGAAGGAAGCAGCGAAGAAGATCCGGCGACTTTTTGGGTGACCAGGAAAAAGCAGTTTTAAAAACAACACAACCCGACAAGCGCAAGAATCCAATTAGTATGTAATACATACTAATTGCCTGGATTTTTTTAAGAAAATGATTTGACGTACCCGTAATGTGACATAATATTTTGGATGTCTCTTTTCGTCAGGAATGAGACACGCGAAAGCGTAAAAAAAAGCCCTCCGCTGGAACGGAGGGCCGGGGTTTCAAGATTATGTCACATAAATACCTGCTGTACCACGATTTGTCAACAAATTTGGCTTCTCTACACTGAAATTAGAGAATCCGCATGAAACCAGACAATCTGCCTTTCACCAAGCTGGTGGTGGCTCTGTTTGACTCCGGCCTGTGGGCCAGGATGTCTGCGGCAGCCAGAACGCTCTATCCCGTCTTACTCCGTTTTTCGGACGGCAAGTTCAAACCCGTTTTTCCTGGGACAGCCTTGCTGTTAAAACTGACCGGGTTTAAGCAGAAGCACAGCATCCGCGACGCCAGGAACGAACTCGTTGAGCTAGGGCTCATCGCCATCACAAAGGGATCCGGCCAGAAGAACACGTACTATCATTTCAGATTTGAATGGGCGGGGGGTCCCCCGGTCACCCAGGGGGGATCTCCCGGCTACCCCACCGAGGGGCTGGAGGCCGCCTCTCCGGGGGGTACCGAACTGTTCTCGAGAGGGGCAGGGGACGGTTCCCCGCATAACCAGATTCATATAACCATAACCAATCATCTAGAGAATAGGCTTCCCGGGGAACTCGAAGCAATGATTAAAAAATTCGGTGAAGACAAAGTGCGTGGAGCCGTCACTGAGCTAACTCTGGCCGGTTTGCCTGCCAACGCGGCGAACGTAGAAGGTGTCATCCAGCACGCAAATCACGCATGGACATCTCTCAGAGAAAAACTTACGGGCTCCCTGTCTCGAGAAAGCATTCGCTTGCTAGACCAGGCGTGGATGGGAGAAACGAATGGAAAGCTGTGCTTTCGTGATGACCTCCCCGGGCATCTGAAAAAAATTGTAACTCGCCATGGAAGTGGCGTAGAATTTGTTCAATCTGCAGTTCAGACGGCAGCCACCAGATGAGTTCACTCCTAAAGATTTCACATCCCGAAACATTACTTTTTGCCCAATGGCAAGCACCCGGCAGTACCGATGAGTCGGGTGGTCGCATCCTGTCCTGGCAAGGCCCCGTCATGGAGAGCCCGGGACTGCTTGCCTGCGTCGGGACTTTTGATACAATTCGTTCTTTTAATTCAATCAAGCTGAAGTTCCATTCTCATCTAAAGGAATTTCTTCCAAACACATTTAGATTTGAAATCTCCAATGATGGAGTCGTATGGGAACCCATCCTGCACGAAGCGAATTTTCATGGCAGCTGGATGGATGAAGCAATCTGGCACTTTTCCCTCATATCCGCTCGCATGATTAAGTTTCTGTTCCTCGTGGACAGGCAGGATTCATCCGGACACTATCTGGCTGCCTTTGGAGAATTTGCGGTCATGGTTTCGGGAATTGTCCAGGTGGATGTGTCCAGTGAACTGGATCGACTGTGGGTGAAAGACAATCTCGTAGACCAGAGAAAGGACTACGGCTGGTCTTCCGCTCTTCGCCTGAAGAAGCAACCTGAATTTATTCATCTGGATCTTGGATCCATCAATCGTGTTGGAGAAATACGACTCTTATCAAAGAACGATCGCGAAACATTTTTTCCTGAAGCGTTCAGGCTATCTTACAGCGAAGACAATATTACGTATCATCATCTTATAGAAGAAACCGGATTCATGGCGGAGCCCGGCACCTGGTATAAATGGAGATTCCTTCCGACGAACATTCGTTTCTTGCGCATTGACATTACGGAAGGTGCAAAGACGCGCGAAGGGAAGTACGTATCTCAAATCATCGAAGTGGAATTGTATGCTGTTCCGGATCTTGTAGACAAGACAGAAAAGAGTCTTCCTGAACCCATCCCTTATGCTTCTGTTTTACGAAGCGGAATTATGCGCTTCGCCGTGGACGGAGAAGTAAAGGAAGGGGTGGCTGTTCAGGCAAGCGATAGACGACTTCGCGATTCCACCACAGAGGCCCGCGGCATTGTAGAGCTTGCCTCAGACGGGGAAGACTCTCCGGGAGTGGCTGTTCAGGGTAGCGATCGAAGGTTGAAATATGCAACGGAAGATCTTCCTGGAATTGTGAGACTGGCGCGCGACGGAGAAACACGTACGGGTCACGCGGTTCAGGGAAGCGATCGCAGGCTTCGCCTGGCGAGTGAAGAAGAAGCAGGTCTTGTAGAGCTCGCAGCCGATGGGGAAAACAGACCTGGAGTTGTGGTGCAAGGCAGCGATAGTCGCCTCAGATATGCAACAGAGAAGGCTCACGGCATTGTCAAGCTTGCAGCCATTGGTGCGAGCAATCCTGGCGAAAGCGTTCAGGCGAATGATCCCAGGTTGCGCGATGCAACGGAAGAAGCGAAGGGGATCGTTCGTCTGGCACGAAGCGGTGAGGCCGCCGGAGACGCCGCCGTTCAAGGGGATGATCCGCGCCTTCGTGCAGCGTCCACAGAGAATCTCGGGATTGTGGAGCTGGCCCGTGATGGAGAAGTGAAGGAAGGGGCCGTCGTTCAGAGTCATGACAAACGACTTCATCCGGCTACAGAATCATCCCCTGGAATTATGGAATTTTGTGCCCCGGGCAATTCAATCGCCGGGCGCGCAGTGCAAGGACACGATCCTCGTCTTTCAGATGCACGGGATCCAAAGCCGCATAACCACGATTATGCGCCGCGAGTTCACAATCACTCAGATCATGAAGGAAGTTTGCATATTCGCGTTGAAGGGGGGACTGCGATCAAGAAGATCGTTTCTCCGCCTCCTTCGAATGCACCTGTAACAGGGCAGAGTACGGGAGCAGGTTCTGGGATACTCGGAATCGGAGAAAGAGACGGAGTGGCGGGCGCCGGAAAATCGGCAGGTGTGCTCGGGCTTGGTTTAACTCAGGGCGCCGGTGTGATTGGCGCAGCGCAGAACGGGTCAGGTGGCTGGTTTGTATCCGAGAGAGGCTATGGACTTGTGGCAGGAGGAATGGCAGCTTCGCATGATATTCATTCCTCTCCTTATGCACTATTGTCTCGGGGTCTGTCTGGCTTTCTCGACTCGATGGTGGTGGCCAATCCCGAACTGGAAGCATGCATTGCAGTGTATTTCCCGGTTGAATCGGGCGATGTAATCAGTCCAGGAGATCTTGTTTCCTCTGGAAAGCCTGGTCACGTGAAGAAATGCAAGACTGCTCAGGATACGGCTGTGGTTGGT
>Ga0268298_10001291_pt1 | contig 29966 bp, 26 predicted proteins | sample WWTPWeurt_MetaG_FD_194462 | JGI IMG/M metagenome (GOLD analysis project Ga0268298, IMG submission 194462) | Activated sludge microbial communities from WWTP in Nijmegen, Gelderland, Netherland - WWTP Weurt | ecosystem: Engineered > WWTP > Aerobic digester > Activated sludge | place... | reverse complement strand
TCCAACGCTGATTTAATTCTTTCAAGTGCTTTATTCAAAACCTCTTCTGATGCAGCATAAGAAATTCTCACACAATTTCCATCTCCAAACGCTTCGCCAGTTACAAGTGCTACCAGTGCTTCATCCAACAGGTACATTGTAAGATCTTCGGCCGTTTTTATAGTTCTTCCGTTAAATGATTTTCCAAAAAAGTAAGAAACATCAGGGAAGAGATAAAATGCTCCCTGAGGCACATTTACTTTTAAACCTTTAATCTCTCTTAGTTTGGCAACACATAAATCTCTTCTTTTGTGAAAAGCGTCTACCATGAATGTTATTTCTTTTGGATCAGCTTCCATTGCAGCTTTTGTTGCGCGTTGTGAAATTGATCCGGTACCTGAAGTGTATTGTCCCTGCAGTTTTGTACAGGCCGCGGCGATTTCTTTTGGTGCACCAATATATCCCACACGCCAGCCGGTCATAGCAAATGCCTTTGCAACTCCATTTACCGTGATAGTTCGGTTATAAACTTCTGGAAACTGAGCAAAACTTTCATTCTTTCCAACAAAATTAATGTGTTCATAAATTTCATCAGAGATCACGTAAAAATTTGGAGTAGCAGCAACCACCTGCGCAATAGCGCGAAGTTCTTCTTTAGAATAGGCTGTTCCCGTTGGGTTGCATGGATTGCTGAATACCATCATTTTGGTTTTGGGTGTGATGGCATTCTTTAATTGTTCCGGAGTAATTTTAAAATCAGAATCGATTGTAGTATGAATCACCACAGGTATTCCGCCGGCCATTTTAACTTGTTCAAAATAAGTAACCCAGTATGGTGCCGGAATGATCACTTCATCTCCCGGATTGATCATACAAAGAATCACATTGATCAAACTTTGTTTTGCTCCGGTTGAAACCACAATCTGATCAGGTGTATACGTTAGTCCGTTGTCTCGTTTAAATTTAAGACAGATAGCTTCACGCAAATCCTGATAACCCTGAACAGGCATGTATGTTGAATAATTATCATCGATTGCCTTTTTTGCGGCTTGTTTGATAAAATCTGGTGTAAAGAAATCTGGTTCACCAAGACTTAAAGAGATGATATCTTTCCCTTGATTTTTAAGTTCACGGCTTCTGGCAGCCATCGCAAGCGTGGCAGATTCTTCCAGTTCATTAACGCGGTCAGAAAGTTGAATCATTGATTCGGTTTTTGGCAAATTTAGCTATTTCCGAAGATTAAAGACAGATATCCTATATTCCAAAGTAATCTCGGGTCATTCCGCTCTTTTCATAAGGGTATGCGTTGAAAGTTCCGGTTCCGATTGCCACTTTTTCGCCCGATTTTTCATTGATTATTTCACCCTGAGCAATGATAATTCTTTTACCATTGGAAATCACCTTGCCCTTACCTATTAAGATATCACCCAGCCTGACAGGTTTCAGGTAATTAATTTTAAACTCAACCGTTGATACCAGGCAGGCATTTTCTGATGATGCATATAAAGCCGCAAGTCCGAGCACACCGTCCATATAAGCAGCAATTAAACCACCATGGGCTGTTGTCGGAGTGGCAAGATGTTCTTTTTTTACTTCAAGTTTATAAACAATTTCGTCCGCTTCAAATTTGATCAGATCCATTCCGTGAAGCTTACCAAACTCATTGGTTTGCTGATATATTTTGATGAGAATTTCCCTGAAGTTGGTCATGATCAATTATCTTGAGACAAATTTAAGCCGATTCATTCAAAGAATTATTCTTTTTTCAAAGATGTAGCAAGATACTTGTATATTTGCATCAGAATTATATTGAAGGTTGCGGGAATAGCTCAGTTGGTAGAGCATCAGCCTTCCAAGCTGAGGGTCGCGAGTTCGAGTCTCGTTTCCCGCTCATTAAAGCTGGTCATTACTAGATCAGCTTTTTTTTTGGAATTGTTTAAGAAATCAATTGTTTTCGTCCGAAATTCAGCAAAGTTTCAGGAGCTAGTTTCCACGGTATTAATTCTATTACTCTTGATGGGCTAGTTACAATGCTAGCAAATTTGAAAAACTAAAAAGGCTGTCAGTTTAGACAGCCTTTTTAGTTTATTATTTGGGTGGAAGATCGGGTTCGAACCGACGACCCTCAGAACCACAATCTGATGCTCTAACCAACTGAGCTACAACCACCGTTTAAATTTGCTTTTTTACCGCAAATCAGAGTGCAAATATAGCTAGTTTTTCACAAACCAAAAAATTCCGGTCCGATTATGCTGTCTTTTTTCTGAATTTGATCTTGCTGAACAGTTTCTCTGTTCCATCCAGCATTTTCTTCAATACGTCAAAATAAAGCGTGATTGTGAGTAAGATAGACATAAACCAAATGACTAACACATTGGCGGTAAAAGTGTCTACATACATTCCAAAAAAGCGTTTTTGCGGTGCGTAAAAATGTGCTGCAAAAAAACCTTTGTCATACGGATCAAGATAAATCGGGTCAGATTTTTGAATTAAAAACCCATCATCTTCAACTAATTTGGTCAGATCTGTTTTGTTTGTAGCAAATTGTGTGAGAGACTCATTTGTATTATCATCTACCAACTGGTGATAAGCTTCCTCCCCTTGTTCTTTAATTATTTTTTGAGTTTCACGATCAATGAAAACACGATTGCTGTCAACAAGTGACTTGTAGTGCTTTTTCAAAATATTAAAGTAATCGGTCGTTTTATCAATCACTGCTTCGTCAAATTTTTTCGCTTCAAAAGCATCAGCACATCCTTCACATTTCACATTTTGAATATAATTTTCTTCTCTGCGAATTTCGTTGCTGAGAATAGTATAGGCCTTTTCACATTCTGCCTTTGAAAGAGAGTCAGTTTCTGTATTGTTTGTTTTCAGATAATCAAGGCGAGTACTTAAATCCTGCAACCAATAATCTTTTTTCCAGGTGGCGAAACTTTTCTTTTTCTCGAAATTGTAAAAGTGTTTGCTATACGCATTGTCTTTAAAGGTTGTCACAGCCATGCCTTCATAAGCCCAGCGAGATGCCATGACGTTACCGATCAATGGAACACTGCTTTCATCACCAAACAGCGGATTAAGTTTGTCAAATTTTACAATCACACCACTGAACAACAGTTGCGGAATAATCAAAATAGGTATCAGAATGTAAATTACTTTAACTGAATTGAAACTTGCCGAAATATTTAATCCAAGCAAATTGGCAAAGCAAGAAAGAGAGAATAAGATCAACCAGTAACTGAACCACATTCCATTTATTTCAAGAATCCAGTTTCCAACTAGTACAAACAACAACATCTGAATAGCTGAAATCAAAAACATAATTGAAATTTTTGACATCAGGTACGAACCTTTACTCAGGTTCAGGAATGATTCACGTTTGAGAATTTTTTGATCTTTTATAATCTCTTCAGCAGCCACTGTTAAACCAATAAACAACGCAACAATTACTGCTATGAACAGAAATTGTGGAATATTCTGATTGGCGCTGTAAATGTATTCCGTTCCACTTTCAAGATTGTAGAATTTCACAAAAAATGCAAGTATGAATGCCAGTGCCGGAGCTTCCAGCAGGTTGATCAGCACGTATTGCGTGTTTGTAAGTTTACTTAAAACATCGCGGACAAAATAGATACCAAGTTGTTTGAAAAATCCAGGTTTTTTGAAGGTACTCTCCGGAATTTCATGAACATCACTAACCGTTGAAATCGGTTTTTCAAGCAAGTCAAGATAATGTGAGTTCCATTCTTTTGGAGATACTTTACGATGCTGTGTCTGATTCCCGTATTCATCAACAACCTTTGATTCAATGATGTTAAAGATTTGTTCGGGATTTACGTTACCGCAGGTATGACATTCGCTCTCATCACTCTTGACATGATTGATTCGTTTTTTGAAATACATGATTGCGTCAACCGGGTTACCATTATAAATCGGATATCCTCCCTGATCGAGAATCAATAACTTATCAAACATTTTGAAAATGTCAGAAGATGGCTGGTGAATAACCACAAAAATGAGTTTGCCTTTCAAAGCAAGCTCCTTCAGCAAGTCCATGATATTTTCAGAGTCGCGTGAAGACAAACCAGACGTAGGCTCATCAACAAACATGACAGACGGTTCGCGAATTAATTCCAAACCAATATTCAATCTCTTTCTTTGTCCGCCGGAAATTGTTTTTTCAAGCGGTGAACCCACTTTAAGATCTTTGGTTTCATAAAGACCGAGAGCGGAAAGTGTTCGCAATACTTTTTTAGCAATTTGCTTATCGCTCAATCCGCCAAAACATAATTTGGCATTGTAAAATAGGTTTTGGAATACTGTAAGCTCTTCAATCAACAAGTCATCTTGCGAAACGTATCCGATAACACCTTCTATTTGCGCTTTACTGCGGTGAATATCAACCCCGTTAATCGTTACTTTTCCACTGGTTGGAGGATAATTTCCGTTGAGAATATTTAATAACGTCGATTTACCAGCACCTGATCCTCCCATAATCCCAAGAAGGGAGCCAGACTCTTCTGCAAAATTGAATTTATGTAAACCAATTTTACCACCTTTAAACATGTATTCAATGTTGTCTGTTTTGAATACAATTTTTGTCTGAGCCTGATCTGATAGGAATTTAGCGATGATGTCGCTGTAATAAATTGGTTGTACTCTTGAAGATCGAATAGACGATCCTTGATTGAGAATGATATGGCGACCCGGCATCAGCGGTTGTCCGTTCAGGCTCAAATCTGAATTACCTAAATATTTAAAGAAGTAAAAGTTAACACTTGGTATTTTAAGTACTCGGATTTCTCCTTCGATTCCTTCAGAAAAAATATGTTTTGCCTGCTGAAAATTTTCAGATTTTGTACTGGTTACATACAGCCAGTTTGGATCATCCTCTCTTTTTGTAAGCGGTAATTCTACAAAGCTGCGGATACGGTTATATTCATCCATATCCACGTTAAATGTGTCTGCCACTGTCTGAGCAAACTCCTGTTCTTGTTCTGCTACAACGTCATTTGCATTGATAAACTCAAGAATTCTGACGAGCACGATGATTTTTTGACGTTGCGCTAGTTCTTCATTGATTTGAGTACAAATACGCAACACTTTAACCGAGTGTACAGAAGTTTTTTTGCGTTGTCCGTCTTTTTTGCCTGATGCGCCCTGATGAGAAATTAAAAATTCATCGAATAAATTAAGATATTCCTGAACAGCGGCTGAACCAAGCTCTTGTTTCAGAAATGCTTCAACAATCGTACGACCCGCTCCGGAGGTTACTGGCTTGGTGCTGTCAATTTCTTCATCAACCCTTGCGATAATTGCAAAGAGTTGCATTAAGGCTTTTAATATTCTTTCACTCATTTAGTCAGTAAATTTTAGGGGTAACCAATTATTTCTGGAATCCAATCAGCAGAACCAAACAACCTGATACTTTTTTGTCAATGTCCAGATATGCTTCAACATAACAGTCAAGTGTATTGTCTATTTTAAAATCCCAATAAGGATGATTGCCATTATCACCGCTGTTGGTAAACAACAGATTACGTTCCTGATCATACACGTTGAAAATTACGTAGTTATCTTCAGAACCAGCAGTAGTCGCAATTCTGTACAACGAACCTCCGTAGAAAGTTACTTTAAATTCACAGGCTTGTTCCGCATCAACAAATGCCTGATAAACTTGTCCGTCTGAGATAAAAACTTTGCCTGATTTAGAGTCAGCAGACAAATGTTTGTAACAGATATTGACAAGGGAATCACATTCCTGACCAATCAGGTTAGAACATGCAAAAAGGATGGTAAAAGCGGCTAATATCTTTTTCATAATTTCTAGCTGATTAATCCGTTGCGAATATTTTTTACTTTGGTAATAATGCTGGTAAGAACTGCCTCGTCAATGTTTACAGAGGATTTACTCTTAATTGTTGTTTGATGATTTTGTGCATCATGCACCGGTTCTATGAAAGTGTAGTTGAATTTGATGGATGCAAAATCAGTTTGCAGATCTTTTAATTGATCAATCAGATTGGTATAATGCTCGTCCGTGTTGAAATCGGTCAGAAGCTCAATGATTGTTTTCAAACCAGTTTTCTGTTCACCGATGCGGTCAGCCAGGGCCTGATCTTTAGAATTTTCATAACTCACCACGGCAAAATACAAACCTTCAATCCATCCGCCTGTCAGAATGAGCGTGGCAATATCATGCTGCTCATTGTCTTTCAGGAATTTATCTCCCTCACGATAGCCTTCTGACATGATGGTCAGCATGGAATCAGGATTGTTTCCATTCTCGATAAATCGTTCCAGCAAATTTTGATTGAATGCACCTGCAATTCCCAATTCATCGGACAATTTTTCTATGGAGGACAAATATGAAACAGCTTTCGTGTTGTTTTCATAAATCGTTGCATAACCCAGGTCGGCTCCATAAACCCCCATGTTAATTGCACGTTTAAAGTTGGTTGTGAAAGAAGAAACAGTTTCAGGATCTGTAAGCAATTTCTCATTATAAACGCCAACTTTTGATTTAATCAGTGTGGCCATTTGAATGGGTGAAGGAATGCTGAACATTCTTCCATTAATCATATTAACCATACCTGATGTCGAATCAAGCACACGATCAGATACTATTGTTACATCCGAATCATCTCCGTTACTATCACCATCGGTCGCTTCCCCGCCACATGAAATCACAAAAGTTATCAGAAAAACGGGCAGTAAGGCCCTTAAGAAAAAATGCATAGTTTTCAATTTGCTTCAAAACTAAAAAAATTATTCAATTAAAAACGCTAAAAAGTCAGATGAAGGTTAAAATTTTTGGAACAAACTGGCCAAAACAGTCTACCAATCAAAATAATGTCGTTTATAGGTTAAGAATCTTAATAAAATCAAGTAATGATGGCAAATTCAGCTGTTTTTTTCAAAAATCTTTCAGGGCAGATGAAAACACTTTGGGTTCAATTCGATTTTCCGCTTTCTTATTTCACCTAAATTTGAACAAAAATCTCAATTATGGATCAGAGACCCAGAAGAAACAGAAAAAGCGAAGTCATCAGGAAAATGGTAGAAGAAACCATTGTGCTTCCCTCACATCTGATTTATCCACTGTTTCTGATGGATGGAAAGACCAAATCACAGCCCATTCAGTCATTGCCAGGTATTTCCAGAATGAATCTGGATGACACGATGCGAGAGATTGAAACCAGCATGAAACTTGGTGTTAAGTCATTTGTGATTTTTCCAGCTGTTGCTGATAAATTCAAAGATAAGAAGGCGAGCTACAGTTATTCTTCATCTAATTTCTATCTGAAAGCAATTCAGGTTTTGAAAAAACAATTTCCGGATGCGGTTTTTATGAGTGATACTGCAATGGATCCGTATAGTTCAGATGGTCATGACGGGTACGTAGAAAAAGGCGAAATAGTGAATGACAAAACCTTGCCAATATTGGCGAAGATGGCGGTTGCGCAGGCCGAAGCAGGTTTTGATATTATCGGGCCTTCGGATATGATGGACGGAAGAGTAGGGTATATTCGCAAAGCACTTGATGACAATGGATATGAGAATGTTTCAATCATGTCATATACCGCAAAATACGCAAGCGCTTATTACGGACCATTCAGAGAAGCACTGGATTCAGCACCAAAATCAGGTGACAAAAAAACATATCAGATGAATCCGGCAAATAAACGTGAGGCAATTCGTGAAGCATTGCTTGATGAGCAGGAAGGCGCAGATTTTCTGATGGTGAAACCAGCCTTGTGCTATCTGGACATCATTCACGTATTGAAAGAAGTTTCGGTATTGCCAATATCTGCATACAATGTGAGTGGTGAATATGCCATGCTAAAAGCAGCCGCGGCTAACGGCTGGCTAAATTATGAAGCTGCCATGCATGAGCAACTCTTGTCTATCCGCAGGGCTGGTGCGGATATAGTGCTTACTTATTTTGCAAAAGATTTTGGTAAACTTTATAAAAAATTAAACGGTTGATTAATTTGACTTTGTGTACGAAATCGGGGTTGCCCATGCATCCAGGTTCAAAATAATTTCTCCTCCTTCATAAGCAAGAACAGAAATATCGAACTGTAATTTTTCTTCAACAATACTTCTGCAATTATCTCCATTACTGTTGTGATATAGAAAAACTCCACGTTTTGGAGGTAGTGATTTTTGAATTGCTTTCATGCCTAAAAGTTTAAATTCATGCTCCTGGCAACCACCACTGTATTGCACATCGATATTCATGATATTGCCTTCAATTGCGACATCAGTAATCGAAAAATCGGCATTGTTGCGGTACTCTTCCATATTCTCAACAAGAATAGCAGACGGTATTGATTTGTCATTTTTATCCTGTTTTTTTTCTTTCATGGATTTGCACGACATGCCCGTTAAAATCAGTGCTGACAAAACGAAAAAAGTTATCTGTTTCATATCTTACTTTTAAATTGAATTACAAATGCTATTCCAAAATCAGTTAGTCTGCTTTTTCTTTACTTTGAGTAATATTAATAAAAGAATAAAAATGACCGAAACTCCGGCAATTATCAATATTTGAGGATTAAATGACAATGAGGGTTGATCCGATTTTTTTCTGAGCACCGGAGCGGTTTTTACCAGTGTATCATTTCGTTCATAAATAATTTTTTCTTTGAGCAGTTCATAATCAAATCTCCAGGTTTCAACACGTGGAAAGTGTTTTCTGAAAATAGGAATCCGGTATTTTTTTTCAATCAGTTTTGCTTTTTCTTCCTTGAGGTAACCTAGAATTTCTTTATCCCAGTTATCATAATTGCGGGCAAGGCTGAACGCAATGAAAGCCTCTGTTCGTGAAATATATGCGTCTAATATCCATCCCATTTCCAGGCAGGTCCTGGCAATTACTTCATCATTGTCATAGATATGCCGAATCAATAATTCCAGCACGAAACGAAGATTTTCAAGCGGGGTAATCACTTTTTCACGGAACAATTCGTCGTCTTTATCCAGTAACATGAGTGAGGAATCTATTTCCCATTCAAGAACGCTTCCATGTTTGTGCCATTTGTCATCTTTCAATTGACGGAGTTTTGCGTCACAGATTCTATGAAAGAACCAAAGTTTTGAATGCTCAACCAGTCCAGGTTCCGCTTCTCTGATCATCCTGTTGCAACTATTGAATTCACGCATCAGAAAATGTAATACAAGTCGCTCCCACCAGAATTTTTCTTCTGTTTTATAATCTACTTTGAGATTGTCAAAGTAGTAAGCTGATAGTTCATAATTGCCGGTTTTTTTTGTTACTTCTGCAAAAATCAAACTGTCATTTCTTGTCCAGTATTTTCTCGGTTTTGTTTCAAGTGAATCGAGTTTTTCAGCGAGTGATTCATTTTTAAAGCCTCTTTTGAAAATTCCCAGTTCAAACCAGTCGTTATATTCTGTCCGATAGGGTGAATCAACATGTTGCTGACTTGTACTTTCCTGTGAAAAAGTAATTCCGCAGAAACAAATCAGGAAAATAAAAAAACTAATGGTAAGCCGTGAATGCATATTGAATCAGATTAGCCCCCATTTTTAACGCTTCTTCTCTTTTTTCATCACTGTCTCCATGCACCTCGGCATCCTCCCAGCCATCACCCAAATCACATTCATAGGTATAAATACAAACCAGCCTTCCTTCATGAATGATTCCAAAAGCCTGACTTCGTTTATTATCATGTTCATGAATTTTTGGAAGTCCTGATGGAAAATCAAATTTTTGATGAAATACAGGATGTGAAAAAGGGAGCTCCACCAGTTCATTATCAGGAAATATTTTTTTCAATTCCGGTCGTATGAATTTATCCATGCCGTAATTGTCGTCGATGTGTAAAAAACCTCCGCCAAGCATATAGTTTCTAAGGTTCTCGGCTTCTTCTGCCGAAAAAATAACATTACCGTGACCCGTCATATGAACGAACGGATAATTAAAAATGGAAAGATCTCCTGCCTCAACAGTTTCAATTCTTTCAGAGATTTTAGTTCCAAGATTCTGATTGCAGAATTTGACCAGATTTGGCAATGAAGTTGGATTGGCATACCAGTCTCCGCCTCCTGAATATTTTAGCAATGCAATCTGCAGGCTGCTGTTATTCTGGCTCATTGCGGCAATAGTTCCAATGAGGAAAACAAATAAAACTATATTTTTAAATGTACTGTTAAACATGCTGCAATTCCTGCCGTTTCAGTTCTTAATCTGGAATTTCCAAGAGCCACAGAGCGGAATCCGCTTTGATTTGCTTTGGTAATTTCCTCCTGACTGAAATCACCTTCAGGACCTATCAAAATTACTACATTTTTTGCGGGATATAGTGAATCAGCCAGTTGAATTTTATGAGCATCTTCTGCACAATGTGCAATAAATTTCTGACAATCGTTTGTTTTATGGGATTCAATAAACTGTATGATTGAAGTCAGATTATTCAATTTTGGAAGAAATACATTTCCAGATTGTTTGATCGATGCAATAAGATTCTTTTCCAGTTTTTCTTTTTTGATCTCTTTCCGTTCAGAATTTCTGCAAAGAACCGGCGAGATTTCCGAAATACCAATTTCAGTCACTTTTTCCAGAAAAAATTCAAAGCGGTCAATATTTTTTGTCGGTGCGATAGCAATATGAATTGCTGGCTTGTCCGGTTCAGTTTGATCTTCTTGTTCTATTTGAAAACTCACTCTGTTTTTCGACGACTCCTTAATTCTTGCAATGATTCTTGCTCCTTTACCATTGATGATTTCAATGCGGTCTCCTGAAACAAGACGCAATACCCGGTTGGCGTGTGCAGATTCATCTTCATCCAGAAAACCGGATTCAGGATCTGTGCAAAAAAAACGGTGTTTCGGTGAAATCATACTTGTAAAACGTACTTTTGTAAAATCTCATTCAACTCAAATGACACGGGCAAAAGTAGTTTTTTTATACACTGAAATAGCCGGGTATTTTTTATCCTGTGTAAAGGAGTTGACTATTTCAGCTGATGTATTGATTGTCAGATGGCCGGTTAACAGTGAGGCGCCGTTTGATTTATCAGGGTATTCAGGGTTGCAAATTGTTGACAGAACCAAGGTTGATGAAACCCTGTTACAGCAGAAAGTGAAAGATTTTCATCCGGATATACTCATTTGCAGTGGCTGGATTGACAAGGGATATCTGAAAATTTCAAAATCATTTCAAAAAAAAATTCCTGTTGTTCTTTCATTGGATAATCATTGGAAGGGGACGCTCAAACAACGAATTGCTTCTCTGATTTCACCTTTTTATTTGAAACGAATTTTTACCCATGCTTGGGTGCCAGGTGAGTTGCAGGCTCAATTTGCAAGACATCTTGGATTTGGAAACAATCTGCTGAAAAATTTTTATTGTGCGGATACCGGATTGTTTGAACAGATTTATAAGAATACCTTTAAGCAAAAGGAGTTAAAATTCCCTCACCGGTTTTTATATGTGGCCAGATATGTTGAACATAAAGGCATATTTGAAATGTGGAACGCCTTTCTGAAATTTAAAAATGAAACATCATCTGATTGGGAATTGTGGTGTATAGGTACGGGTAGTGAATGGGAAAATAAAATTATCGGCGAAGGAATTACTCACTTTGGATTTGTTCAGCCAAAGGATTTAGAAAAATATATTTCGGATACCGGAGTTTATATTTTACCCAGTAAGTTTGAGCCGTGGGGTGTAAGTGTGCAAGAATTTGCGATTTGCGGATTTCCCTTGTTGCTGAGCAGTGAAGTCGGATCTTCTGATAAATTTATGGATGAACGAAATGGAATCAAATTTAACGCCGGCGCTGAATCAGAAATATTAAATGCGATGAAAGTTATCGCTGCAAAATCAGATCGCCAGTTGCTTGAAATGGGAAAATTCAGTCATGAAAAAGGAACAGCTCTCAACCAGAAAATCTGGTGCGAAACCATATTAAGTGTTTTAAAGAAAAAGTAAATGGAAAAATTGGCTATCAAGCTATGCATGACCAAAGATATTGGTGTACATGGAAATCTATTTGGTGGAAACATGCTGGCGTGGCTGGATGAAGCGGCTGCTACATGGGCCTGCAGTGTTTGTAAAAATCCAAATATGGTGACTGTCAAAATAGATGAAATGATTTTTGAGCGTCCTGTAAAAAATGGTCATCAGGTAAATATTTATGGTGAAGTAAAGGGAATTGGAACATCTTCAATTTCAATTTATGTAGAAGCCCGAAACGTAAATTTTTACACGGGTGAAGAAAAAATAGTTTGTTCAACATATTTTACTTTCGTTCGGATTGACGATAGCGGAAGCCCTATTCCTATAGATGAATCAATAAGAAGTCAGTACAAACATCTGAAGTAAACTGAAAAAATTCCTCATCATACAAACCGCTTTTATCGGAGATGTGATTCTTGCCACGTCTGCCGTTGAATCAATTAAAAAATTCATTCCTGATTGTGAAATTGATTTTGTGCTGAGAAAAGGTAATGAAGAATTACTTGCAGAAAATCCTCACATAGCTAACCTGATAATCTGGGACAAAAAAAATGGAAAGTATCGTTCACTGCTTAAAACGATCCGAGAAATCAGAAAAGAAAAATACGATGCCGTTTTTAATTTTCATCGATTTGCATCATCAGGATTTATGACGTTGCGAGCGAAATCAAAGGTGAAATGTGGGTTTACCAGCAATCCGTTATCTTTTTTCTTTACCCATAAAATTAAACATGAGTTGCTATCAGGTAAGCATGAAACAGAGAGAAATCTGAACTTGCTCAATACAGTTTTGCCAGAACTGACGCTGGTGAAACCAAAAATTTATACGTCTCAAAAAATTACAGATAAAATTGCGCAGCTGACATATTCAAAATCCTATGTGGTGATGGCTCCATCTTCGGTTTGGTTTACCAAACAATTGCCGGAACATAAATGGGTTGAATTGATCCAAAAGCAACATTTTAACTACACCATTTATCTGATAGGTGCACGCGGTGATCACGATTTATTAGAGCGAATAAAATCGAAAAGTGGAAGTGATCAGGTTGAAAATCTGGCTGGTCAGCTCACGCTTACAGAAAGCGCTGAACTCATCAGAAACGCACGGATGAATTACGTGAATGATTCAGCGCCGCTGCATTTGGCAAGCGCCATGAATGCTCCGGTTACGGCTTATTTCTGTTCAACCGTTCCTCAATTTGGGTTTGGTCCCTTGAGCGAGCATGCTGTTATTATAGAAGCCAATGAGAGGCTTTCCTGCAGGCCATGCGGACTGCATGGCCATAAAAAATGTCCGGAGGGGCATTTTAAATGTGGTAACCAAATTGTTATCATCCCGTAAAATGAGAGGTTAACGGTGACGGTTTGATCATGTTTTTCGATTAAATCCTTATTTTTGCCGATTAACTGCTCTGAAATGAAGATAAAACTTTTTGTGTCGGCTTTTGTTCTGACCTGCGTGAATGCGTTTGGTCAGTCAGATACCACATTTTTTCAGGGCGTAAGAGAGCTTCAGGAAATTTTCAATAAAACCAATTATCAGCCGGTTGAATTTTCAGATACTTCTTTGGCGGTCATTGATGATATTTCAGAGAGGAGAAGTTCTGACACCTATATGGATCGATCGATGTATCTTGAAAAGCAGAAACAGTTGATTGAGCGTGATTACGGAATTTCTATTTCAGGGCAGTATCTTGAAAATATCAATCCAACGTTGGGTGATCTGGAAGACAATCTTTTTTATAGCAGAAAATTTTCGGCAGGCGTAGAGTGGAATGTACTGAATGACGGATTTTTGGAAAACAAGGTGCAGTCGAGAATTCTGGATGAAAAAATTCAGCGCACACGTTTGATGAATGACGCAACGGATGAGTCGTTCCATTATCTTGAGCGATTTGATTATACGATCTTTGTCTTCAATAAAGTAAAAATCGATTTGCTGCTAAAAAGAAAAGCCCAACTTGAAAGTCAATATGATGTCATTGCAGAACTGGTGCTTTTGAAAATGCTGAAGAAAGAAGAAATGATTAATCTTCACACGCGGTTGGCTGAGGTAGAAAGTCTTTTGGGTGTTTATAAAAGTTATAATGAATATCTTGAAGTGACAGACGACAGTCTTTCATTCACGATGGAAAACCTGCCGCTGATTGATTTGAATTATGAATATATTTTTGGTCAGCTTGATATGCAGACTGATAGTTTGCTGGCCACAACTCAGCAAACAGATTATTACAACTGGTATCATGAAATTAATCTGAGTCCGTTTTTGAGGTATAATTATTATGATTTGATTGGTGATTCTTACCGGAATTTCTTTACTGCCGGTGTTAATTTCTCAATGCCTATTCCATTCAACTATAAACTTCAAAATGAAATTGAGGCAGAAAAATGGAAATACGATAATGAGAAATTAGTGCAAAACAGAATTAACCTGAAAGAGGATTTGCTGAATACCGGTTACGAATTCAGGTACAAGTTAAAACAGTTCATTGGCTTTTACCAAAAACGCGAATTATTTATGGAACGATTGCGCGTTGAAAAAGTGAAAGTGCGATTGGGGGATGTAAACGTTGATCCTCTTGGTGCACTTGATTTGTATGATGATTTATTACAGATAGATATTGAACTTGTTGACCTGTTGCAGAATTTATATCTGAAGGCGTTAAAAATTCATTCACGGATTCCTCATTCTGAAATGCGTGATGTTGTTGTTTCAAAATCCACTGAGGAGATGAGTGAATATCTGGACAAAAAGAAAAGACATGTCTACATCTGGAGCAAAACATTTGAAGAGAACAATGCGGTGTTTCTAGCTGAGTATGCTATTTACAACGAATTTAAAACAGCCATCATAGCCGTGCAGGAAGATGATACCCTGATCAAAGAGAAATCTCTGCTGATGAATTATTGCGCTGAAAATGGTGACGTATGGTTTATGTACGGAAATAATAAAATGATGCTTGAGAAAGCACCTCTGAACACCATTGAAAAGACCATGAAACTGTACAACGGATTCAAACCAAAAGGCATTCACCTGGATATTGAACCGCATACGTTTGCTGAATGGGATACAGACAAACAAAGGCTTATTAATCAATATCTTGAATTTGTTGGCAAGGTCAGTACGTATTGCCGTTTGAATGATCTTGAACTGGCGGTTTCTATTCCTCTGCATTACGGATCAGAAGTGGTTGACAAGCTACTTTCGCTGACAGATAAAATATATTTTATGTGTTATGAAAATGTCAAAACAGATTACCTGGTCAGCAAGCTCACAACGTACGTGGACAATGGGTTAGATAAAATTGTAATTGCCTTAAGAACAGAAGATTTTGCGAACCGGATTGAGATGGAAAATAAAATTAATGAGCTGGAAAAGCTAACCGGAATAACCAATTTTGCGTATCATGACCTGAGACGAATGATTTCATTCGACAGGAAAAGTATTGAATAAATGAAAAGTCTTAACTTCAAACGTAAGGAAGATAGCTATCTGCGCTATTTTGATGAGACTCAGAAACGGAGTGTAAAAAAGCCGTTTAACTGGGATCGTTTGATTTATATAGTACTCCTTCTGATTACGCTGTTTTTTGTTGGTAAATTCATAGTTAAAAGATATTTCTACATTGAAGGAGACGGACAAGTGCTTTTTGAAAGTGTTGACATCAGACATACGGATGACATTCGAATTTACAAATTCTTTAAAATGGAAGGGGATGACGTAAAAATCGGGGATACTCTTTTTACCTATTTTCTGGACGAAGATGTTTTTGGAAACGGAGGTGGAGGTGGTGGAAATTCAGTGAGTATTTCTGACGCAAACGGCGATGATTATTCCTGGATTGAACGTGAAATTTATGCCTTGCGGAAAAACATCGATCTCAATGTGGTTAAGATTTCTGATAACAATAAATTACTTGCCATCTACAGAAAGGATCTTGAACGCGTGAGAAATGAAGTCATTCTGGATGCGGTTTCTCATACCAATCTGGAGAACCTCGAATATCAGATAACACGCCTTGAAGCAGACAATAATTTGTTGAATGAACAGAACAGGATTTTCAGAAAACAAATTGGTTATCTGATGGATTTACTTAAAAAAGGTGATGAGGCTGAACGCATTAAAATTAATCAAACCGGTCACGTGATGCTCACCGGTGCTGAAAATGATTCTACTTTCAAAATCTTTACTTCACCCATAGAAGGAAGTATAACTCACATTGAAAAACAACCGTTTGAAGTTGCGCTTAAAACAGAAACAATTCTTTCAATTCATCAGCCTAATTATGTTCATATCAAAGGTTTTTTCAATCAGGAAGATTTGCGTTATCTGAGAGAAGGAGATATTGTCGATATTGAATTTGCAGATGGTACAACCAGTATTGGATATGTAGACCGGTTTTATTCGGCAACGTATATTTTACCAGAAGAATTTCAGAAAAAATTTGAACCAACTACCAGAACACTTGCCGCAGATATTTTACCGCTCACTCCGGATGATTTGCAACGCTGGAAAAAATATTATAAGCTGAGTGTCAAAATTACCAAACGAACTTTCTGATGGAAGAATCAAGACCGTCCAATATTAAAATCACAGATTCGGTAATTGAATATTCCGGCTTTACGTTTTTGTTGATAGACGCGCTGGATAGCCTGAATGTTGATCAGGTTCAGTACAACAATGCCGTCATCATTGATGGAAAAGATCCTGATTTTATTCGTCAGATTGTGCGCAGAATTCGTTCCAGCAATAATCCTGAAATTTATCTTAAACCGGTATTTATTCTGAAGGGAATTAATATTAACGATCCCTTCATTAACCGACTTTGTGACGGAACAATTTTTTCTCTTGAACAAATCGAATTTATCATTCCTACGGTTGAAAAACTGCTTACAAAAGTGAATGATCTTAAATTCACGAATTCAATTTCGTTTGAAGCCCAGATGATTGAAAAGACAATTTCATTCATGTATACCTGTGACGTTTTTGATCTTGAACCGGTGCCATATGTTTATTCCGGAATCAATTATTCCTATCCGATTTTGTCAGTGAATTTCAGACAAACAGAAGAGTATACAGTACTTGATATTCTTGATATTGCAGAACGAGAAGGTATTTTTGAATCAGAGTATGTAGATCGTGTTTATCTGTGTTCAACTTGTTCAAACGGACATTTAACTTATAGAGAGGTTTGTCCAAAATGTGGCAGCTCTAATTCAAGTACTGAAGATATTGTTCACCATTTTCCTTGCGGATATGTTGGACCAATAAGTGATTTTAAAAACGAAATTGATGATCAGCTGGATTGTCCCAAATGTGACAAACGTTTGCGTCATATCGGGGTAGATTATGACAAGCCGTCTGTATTGCATGAGTGTAAAAATTGTGCTCATAAATTTCAGGATTATAACGTGAAAGCCAAATGTCTGAATTGTCTTACGGACAACGGTGTTGAAGTATTGAAGGGAAAAGAAATCAGACGTTATAAATTAACCAAAAAAGGTGAGCTTGCTGCAATTAATGGATTTGTATCCACGTCAAAAGATATTGATGAAATTATTGGAACGGTAAAATTTGACACATTCAAAACAATGCTCAAATATGAGATTGAGCGATTGAGACAAACTGAAGGTTCATCCAATATCTGCGCTATTCACATTACCAATCCATCGCAGGTTTATTCTAAAATCGGAAGTGAGGTTCAGAAAGGTTTATTAAAGGATCTTGTTCGCGTAATACGCAGTAACATCCGTTCTTCTGACGTGATCAGTTTTCAGAGTTCCTCAACAATTATTCTGTCCATGAACGAAATTCCAAACAGAATTGCAAAAAGAATTCTCGAGGAGATTATCAATATGTTGAAGCGTCTTATGAGCACCGCGTTCAAAAACATGGAAGTGAATTTTGAAACCAATGTGATGTCTCTGGATTATAAACTTTCACCCGAATTGCATATCCAGCAATTAACGAAAGACTTTAAGTAGTGTTTGAAGAAATTATAGATAACTACGTCAGGTTTCTTGGCAGTCTTACGGTTGATCATTTTATTCGTTTATTCTGGTTCTTCATTTTCTTTGAGTTTGTCCGTTATTTCCTGATTGAATTTGTTGTGTTGAATTTGTGGCGTCTCAGCAGACATCTCAACAGAGACATTTATGCCAGGGCACGGGAAGAATTCTTCTTTGAAAATCCACTCATTTCTGTCATTATTCCCGGAAAGAATGAAGGTAAGCATATTTATAAGCTCATTAATTCTTTAAAAGAACAAACGTACAATAACATAGAAATTATTGTTGTTGATGATGGATCAGATGATGATACACCGACCATCGGACGTGATCTTGAAAGGGCAGGATTGATTACACTTTTTATCCGAAATGAAATAAGGGGAGGAAAAGCTTCTGCAGCAAATTTTGGTTTACGTTTCACCAAAGGAAAATTTATCATTCACATGGATGCCGATTGTTCTTACGACAACGATGCCATTGAAAAAATCATCATTCCGTTTTATGTAGATAAAGAAGTTGGAGGAGTGGGTGGAAATGTTCAGGTAAGAAATTATGATGAAACACTTGTAACATCGTTGCAGGCAATTGAATATTATGATACCATCAGTATTGGTCGGACAGTAACATCTTATCTGGGAATTTACAGGATTATTTCAGGTGCATTTGGCGCTTTCAGGGCTGATGTACTTGATCAGGTAAAGGGTTGGGATATTGGACCAGGACTGGATGGTGACATCACAGTAAAAATCAGAAAACTCGGTTACAAAATTAAATTTGAGCAAGATGCAATCTGTCTGACATCTGTACCAAACACATTTAAAAAATTAACCAAACAACGGTTGCGGTGGGACAAATCCCTGATTCGTTTCAGGGTGCGAAAACACAAAGATGTTTTGTTCCCCAATCAGGCTTTCAAATTTGCAAACTTCATTGCCTTTGTCGAAAACATCACCTACAATCTCATTCTGAATTTCAAATGGTATTTTTATCTGGTGGATATGGTGGTGAATTACCCGTCTATGATTCTAAACATTATTATCACCAACATACTGCTTTATTCGTTTACCAATTTTCTGAAATTTGTGCTGTATTCACTTTACCGACCAAGAAGCCATACACAATATTCTTATTTTCTGATCTATATTCCTGCATTGGTTTTCTATTTTGGTTATTACTTAAGAATTGTCAGAACCATCGCTTACCTCCAGGAATTCTTCTTTAAATTATCTTACAAGGATCCATGGAACCCGGAGAAAACTTCAGTTCACGCCAAACGTCTCAAGTTATAAAATTGCAGGAAATGTAAAATGATAATGAGTTCCGTTATCAATATGGCGCGACAAGTTTCCGTCAAGCTGTTCGGTAAAAATTTCGATCATTTCCAATCCAAATCCGGAGGATTTTTCCGGGTTATTCCAGATGCCGTCATCGCGGTAATCAAGAGAAATTTTACCATCCGGATTTTTTCGGACTTCAATAGAAATATTTCCTTCGTCTCTTTTTCCAAATGCATGCTTGATAGAATTGGAAACAAGTTCATTGAAAATCAAGGCAACCGGAACAATTGATTTTGGTTCTATTCTGTCCAGGTCTGATTCTATCTGAACTTTAATACTGGTTTTGTTCGCATATGATCTGATCAGATCATCAACAAGTGATTTCAGATAAACCTTCAGGTCAATTTTTGACAGACTTTCACTTTGATACATTTTTTCATGAATCATCGCCATAGCTGATATCCGCTGAACAGAATCTGCAAGATGGTATCTGGTTTTTTCGTCATCTACTTCATTTGACTGAAGCCTTAAAATACTCATAACAACCTGAAGATTATTTTTTACCCGGTGATGAATTTCTTTCATCATGACTGTTTTTTCTTCGTTGATAAAAGACAATTCAGCATTGGCGAGTACATATTGCTCTTCAGCTCTTTTCAGTTCTTTTAAAATGATTATAAAAAAATAACTGAAAGCCGCGGCTGCAATGGTAACATTGATGATGAAATTAATCTCTGCATAATGTGTCATGGCTTTCCACACTCTTTCAATATGCCCGTTTCTTTCCAGATAAAAAATTAATACCACGGTGTAGACATTGACAAACAGATTTATCAATCCCCAGATTTTACCAAGCGTGAAAAACACAAAAACCGAGATGATTACGATCCAGAAAAAATCTACAAAATGCCCAAACGGCGAGGTAACCATAAAATTGTAGCCGTTTAGAACAGCTGCAAGAATCATGGCAACAAAAGCCGCTATGCGATAATTTTTTGTGACGTGAATAACCCACACCACCAATGCAGCAACAACTGAACCTGAAAACATGGCAATCATATTGATATCTCCCTGAATGCTGTTGGCTATACCAAGAATAAAAAGCAATACTGCCAGCATAATTGCCGTATTGCGCGTCACCAGATATTTGGCCCGCTCAAAATGATTCAATTCATTATCAATTATCTTTTGGAGATTATTCATGCAAAAGGAAAAACAACTTACCTAAAACGGTTTTGGGTTGTGACAAAGATAGAAATACTCAATTGATTCCGAGGTGTTTCCAGAAATCAGGATAACTTTTAGAAACACATTCGGCTCCTGAAACGGTTAGACCGTGAGGTGTAAGTTTTGATGCAATGGCTGCCGCCATCGCAATGCGATGATCGTTGTGAGAATGGATCGTACAAGAATCTAATTTTCCAGTGCCGTAAATGATCATCGAATCTTGCTTCAATTCTATTTTTAGACCAGCTTTTGAAAATTCTTGCTGAAGAACAACCGCCCGGTTACTTTCTTTGTTGGCCAGTCTTGAAATGCCCCTGATGGTTGATGTTCCTATAATACCTGCAGCAAGCGCTACAAGCGGCGGAAACAAATCTGGACAATCAGTCGCATCAAACTCAAAAGGATTCAACTTATGTTTAGCGGAAATTTCCAGAGCATCGTTCTTCCATTCCACTTGCGCACAGCAAGATTGTATGACTTTCAAAATTGAGGCATCACCCTGCAGGGAATTTTTTTTCAGTCCTTTTAGTGTGATTTGATTTTTTCCAATTGCACCGGCAACTATCCAGTTAGCAGCGCCGCTGAAATCATTTTCGATCTCATAAACATCGGATGATGAAACATATTTTTGATTTCCGCCAATGTAAAATGTTTCATAATTTTTGTTTTCGATTTGGATGCCGAAATCTTTCAGAACATCCAATGTCAGATCTATGTACGGTTTGCTTTTTAGTCGAATCACTTTCAGTTCAGAATTCTTTTTACAAAGAGGCAAGGCCATCAGCAGACCGGATAAAAACTGAGAACCATCCTCAGCATCCAGCAAGTACTTTCCGCCGTGAAGAATTCCGTTGACGTGAAGCGGTAAAAAATTGTCTCGTGATTTTGTTTTTATACCTGCATCATTGAGAAAAACTTCAGCTGATCGGATATTCCTTTTCATCAATGTTCCCGCTCCGGTTATTTCAAATTCATCACTCAATACACTTAAAACAGGAATCAGCAAACGCAATGCAAGACCCGATTCTCCAACATCAACAACAGATTTTTGAAATTGCAGAGATGGATTTAGTTCCGCAAAATTTGCATTAACTGAAATGCTGCAACCTAATTGTTGAATTACCTTGAGCATGTTTTTTACATCATCAGAATCACCGCAATTGAACAGTCTAATTTTTTTTTGACCTAGTTCTGATGCAAGAATATATCGTTGTGCAATGCTTTTGGAAGCAGGTGTATTAATCTCTTTAACGTGGTATGACGGTGAAACAAATTTATCCATTGTCGTTCATCACCTTGGTTTGAAGGCGGATTGATTCCAGATGTATGGCTTCTAAATATTTTTCAATGAACGCTTCAGATAAGCCAACTTCTTTTGCAATGGAAATGTGTGTTTGTTTGATTTCTTCCCAGCGTTGTGGCTGCAAAATGGTGATCTGATTTTCACCTTTGTATTTTCCAATTTGCTGAACTATCTGCATGCGTTTTAAAAGCAAGTTAATCAGCTCCTGATCGATTGAATTTATTTCAACTCTTAATGCTTCCAGGTTTTTTTTGAAGACTGAATCAGAAGAATATTCTTTACGGAGTATCAGATTCTTAAGCAGCTCATTCAGTTGTTCAGGAGTAACTTGTTGTTGTGCATCACTCCAGGCTTCATCTGGCGTAATGTGTGATTCAATCATCAATCCATCGTAAAGCAAGTCAATGGCTTTTTGAGAAACTTCAGCAAGTAAATCTCTGCGACCGCAAATATGGCTCGGATCGCACAATAATTTAATTTTCGGGAATTCACTTTTTAAAGCCAGAGGTATTTCCCACATCGGTTCATTTCGAAATTTTTTACTCTTAAAAGATGAAAAGCCTCGGTGAACGGCGTGGACATCTTCAATGCCAGAATTTAAAAAACGTTCAACGGCACCAATCCAGAGATTAACATCCGGATTTACCGGATTTTTTACGAGAATTTCAAGATCATTTATTCCCTGAACAGCTTCAGCAATCTCTTGAACGGTAAATGGGTTCACGGTTGTTCTTGCCCCAATCCAGAGTTTTTTAAATCCCGCTTTTAACGCTTGCTCAACATGGAGCGTATTGGCTACTTCAGTAATGGCAGGTAAACCGGTTTCGTTTTGTGCGGCAATCAGCCATGGCAAACCAATCTGACCAACTCCTTCAAATGAGTTCGGGCGGGTACGGGGCTTCCAGATTCCGCCACGAAGCATGTGAACTCGTCCGGTTGTCTTTAATCTCCGCGCAGTTTCCAAAACCTGTTCTTCAGTTTCTACACTGCACGGTCCGGCAATTATGATTGGTTTTTCAATGTCTTTCAGGAAATTCATTGGTACAAATTTACTTTAAAAAATATGGAAATGAACCTTTTTATGCATCAGCTGTAATAAGTGAAAATTGAATGTTATGAAATCAACCCTGACAAAAATCATGAATGTGGCGCTTGTTGTTGTCACAGTTATATACTTCAGTTCTGAAAGCACTTTTGCGCAAGATAAACCTGGAACAATTGAAGGATATACGCTTGTCAAAGCAAATTCAGACACCATACCGTATGTGAATCTGATAATAAAAGACGCTAACGGAAAAGCCACGCCGGGTATGTCTGACATGAACGGTTATTACTCTTTTGCAAATTTATTACCGGGTCAATATGATCTGGAGGCACGGCCTGTTGGATACGAAGTTACGGTGATTAAAGCTATTCAATTAAAAGCCGGTCAAACAATAAATGTGAATATTGAATCTAATGCAGTTATGCTTCAAATTGTGGACGCGATAACAGTAACGGAAGACCTTAAAGTAGAAAAAGAACACAGTTCTTACAGCCCCAAAAAAAATAGTGCATATGGCGGAACAATTTCTACCGGATACTCAACGATTTCTGATGACGGATCCAATACCGAAGCCTACAATGCCGTAAATGAAAACGGATATAAAAATGCAAAACTGAATCCGCTTTCTACTTTTTCGGTGGATGTTGATGCCGCCTCTTATTCAAATGTGAGACGATATATTTCTCAGGGAAATAAGCCACCGGTAGATGCGGTGCGTGTTGAAGAATTCATCAACTATTTTGATTACGATTATCCGGATCCGTCAGACGAACATCCTTTTTCAATTACCACTGAAATTGGCGAATGCCCATGGAATTCAAATAATAAATTAGTACACATTGGTTTGCAGGCTGAACGATTAAAGACAAAAGATCTGCCTGCAAATAATCTTGTTTTTTTACTCGATGTTTCTGGTTCCATGTCGGCTGAAAATAAATTGCCATTACTCAAAAAATCTTTCCGCTTATTGGTCGATGAATTACGCGCTGAAGATAAAGTTGCCATTGTAGTATATGCCGGAGCGGCGGGAGTTGTGCTGGAATCAACTTCCATCTCCAAAGAAAATAAAATTAAAATTCTTGAGTCATTGGATAACTTGCAGGCAGGTGGCTCAACCGCAGGCGGACAAGGAATTCAGCTTGCATATAAAGTAGCTGCTGACAATTTTATTAAAGACGGAAACAACAGAGTAATTCTTGCAACAGACGGAGATTTTAATGTTGGTATGAGCAGTGATGGTGAAATGCAAAGATTGATTGAAGAGAAACGTAATTCAGGAATTTATCTGACATGTCTTGGATATGGAATGGGAAATTACAAAGATTCCAAATTAGAAGTGCTTGCAGATAAAGGAAATGGAAATTACGCATACATCGATAATCTTCTGGAAGCTAAAAAAGTGCTTGTCACTGAAATGGGAGGTACACTTTTAACGCTGGCAAAAGATGTAAAAATTCAGGTAGAATTTAATCCATCAATTGTTGAATCGTATCGACTGGTTGGATATGAAAACCGATTGCTGAATGCTGAAGATTTTAATAATGATAAAGTAGATGCAGGTGAGATTGGCGCCGGACATTCAGTGACCGCGCTGTATGAAATAGTTTTAAAGGGGGACGGTACCGCACCTTCTGTTGATCCATTGAGGTATCAGGACAATGATCCGGCAGAAGGAGCGTTGTCAAATGAAATGCTGACCGTAAAATTCAGATATAAAAAACCAGAATCAGACAGCAGTATTCTGATTGAAAAAAATCTGGCGAATTCGATTACAGGCTGGAACGAGCTTTCAAAAGATTATAAATTTTCTGCTGCGGTTGCCTCATACGGTATGTTATTAAGAAATTCAGAATACCGTGGAACTGCAACGTATGATCAGGTAATCACCTGGGCCAATGAAGGCAAGGGAAGTGATAATAACGGTTACCGTTCTGAATTTATCAGGCTGGTAGAGGTTACAAAATCATTGCCTTAGTAAAAATTATAAAACAAAAAAAAGCCGGAACTTATATTCCGGCTTTTTTTATTTGCTATTTTTTCTTTTTATCCTTCTTAGATTTTTTTGACTTTTTCTCTTTTTTGGATTTGTTTTTTTTGTGCTTTTTCTCCTTTTTGGATTTTGCCTTTTTATCTTTTTTTGTTTTTTTATCTGCTTTTTCTGAATCTGATTTTGATTCTTTTTTTGCCGAAGCCGGTTTCGCTTTTTTTACTTTCTTCTTCGCTTCATCTTTTTCAGATTCCGCTTTTGAAGTAGCTTTTTTAGCGGAAGCTTTTGTGTTCTTTTTTGCAGCTTTCTTTGGTTTTGCTTTATCGGATTTTTCAACCACGTTTACAGACTCTTCTGCCTTAACGATTTTCTTTTCTTTTTTTGGTTTCTCAGAAATTTCCGGTTTTTTATCTTTTGTTGTCATGGTCTTAATTTTGCGGTAAACTTATACAGACAAAAGGAATCTGATATTAAGTTAATGTTAATTCGTTTCCTTTGAATCTTTTACCTCGTTGATTTTTATTCGAAGAATAACCTTTTTAGCAAACCAAATACAGGATAAATCAGCTATGTGTTTCAGGCGGGATTATTGAATAAATCAACGGGTGCATTTTTCTTTCTTTCCAGATTCAATAAAAATCTTTTACGATCTATACCACCGGCATAACCCGTGAGTTTTCCATCTGTACCAATCACACGATGACAAGGAATGATAATCGCCATTTTATTCGCACCATTTGCTTTAGCAACTGCTCTGATAGCCTTAGGATCTCCAAGCTTATCCGTCAGTTCTTTGTACGAAAGTGTCTCTCCAAACCTAATTTTTTTCAATTCAGTCCAAACCTGATTCTGAAATTCTGTACCTGTAAGAACGGTTGGAACCGAAAATACTTCACGTTTCCCGTCAAAATATTCTTTGAGTTGTCTTTTTAATTCGAGTGTGTGTCTGTTTTCGCCAATCTGTAAAACAGCTTCAAAATGTTTTTTCAGGAATTGAATTTCGTCTTCCAGGTCTGTTCTTACATCAAACTCAAGAAGACAAATTCCTCTTTCTGTTGCAAGAATATCCATTTCACCAAGCGGTGTTTCTGTTTTAGTATGAACCAGAATTTTACTCACTCTACTAATACATAAATTAAAATGGCATTCGAAATTCCTGTAATTGAAATTTCATTTGTTGCATCAAAATAAATGGAGTCACCACTGGTCAATGCTTCGCTTTCATTCAGTCCGATTGAACCTTTATAAATGAAAATAAATCCGTGTTTTGCGGTTGTCAGGGTAATTGTTTTTTTCTTGCTGATTTGAATGTGTCTGACAAATCCGGACAGTTCGGGATTTTTTATCATCAGATTAAAATCTTCTGCTTCACCGCCGCTTGTTGTTTCCCAATCACCTTCAAACGAGTCTTTTTCAAATTTTTCAAGAATGGTTGAATGATGTCCTTTGTGTTGAAGTTCCAGCGTACCTTCCAACACCATCAGCGTTCTTTTTACTCCAGGTAAGGCAGTAAATTTTGAGGTTGGAATTTCGATTGTTGCTGTGCTGATTCTGAAATCAAAATCCATGTTTTTATAGCTTGATTTTTCAGGCCAGATAAAAAGTTGCGTGGTTGATCCGCCGCTCCATTCTGCTGTTTTCAGAGATTCAAATGGAATAATTTTCATGAATTAATTTTCGCTTTTGTGAAAGTAAACACTATTGGCCTGTGCAAGTGATGTCACCACCAGATCATTAATGCAAAGATGCGCAGGAAGCGTAGTAGAGTAGTAAATTAATTCAGCGACATCCTGAGCGGTCATTGGTTGATACCCTTTATAAACGGATGTGGCTTTTTCTTTGTCACCATGAAAACGTACCTGAGCAAATTCTGTATTTGCTGCTCCAGGTGCAATCTGCGTTACTTTAATTCCATACCTTAATAAGTCAATCCGCATACCTTTTGTCAGGGCATCAACTGCAAATTTACTGGCACAATACACGTTGCCGTTTGCATATACTTCTTTTCCGGCGGTTGAACCTAAATTGATAATATGTCCAGAATTTCGCGCAGTCATCAGCGGAATAATTTCCTGACTTACATAAAGCAATCCTTTTACGTTAGTATCAATCATTTTTTCCCAGTCTTCCAGATTACCTGATTGGATTGGATCCAGCCCGCTTGCAAGCCCCGCATTGTTTACCAACACATCAATGGATCTCCACGGTTCAGGAATAAAAGCAATCGCTTTTTTTACTTCAGGCTGATTACGCACATCAAAATTTAAAAGAAGAACTTCTGTTCTATATTCTTTTTCAATGCGTTGCTTTAAATTCTCAAGCCGTTCTTTTCTCCTTCCGGTAATGATTACGCGATGTCCGTTTTGAGCAAACTTGAGCGCGGTTGCTTCTCCAAATCCTGAAGTCGCTCCGGTTATTAAGATTGTTTTTACCATGATTTTAGGTTGATCTGCTTTTGTCAGAATACCTGTGGATAAAAGTAAACAGTTTTTGGCCGGCATAAAAAGAGTTTAGCTACTTTTAGACAAATTTTTTTTATGAGCTCCATTGAACATGAAATAGAATCAGGCGTAGGAATTATCCGTTTGAACCGTCCTGAAGTTTTTAATAGTTTTAATCGTGAAATGGCTATTGCCTTTCAGGATATTCTGGATGTTTATGAAGATACTCATGCTGTTCGCGCAATATACATTACGGGTGTGGGCAAAGCATTTTGTGCGGGACAGGATCTGGTTGAGGCTACCGATTTGAAAGGACCAAAATTGCAGACGATTGTAAGACAACATTATAACCCCATCATCGAAAGATTGAGAAATATTGAGAAACCAATAATTTCTGCTGTGAACGGTGTTGCAGCCGGGGCAGGAGCTAATATCGCACTGGCATGTGATATTTGTGTAGCCACTGAATCGTCCAGTTTTATTCAGGCATTCAGTAAAATAGGTTTGATTCCAGATTCAGGCGGAACTTTTATTTTACCACGATTGGTTGGTATGCAAAAAGCTGCGGCACTAATGATGCTTGGTGATAAAGTTGCCGCCAAAGATGCTGAGTCGATGGGGATGATTTATAAATATTTTTCGGATGAAACTTTTGCAGAAGAATCAATGAAAATTGCAAAAACGCTCGCTTCTATGCCTACAAAAGGATTAGGATTAACCAAACGGGCATTGAATTTATCTGCCATTTCTGATTTGTCTGCTCAACTGGAAACGGAAGAAGAATTGCAGACTATGGCAGGTTCTACCTATGATTATAAAGAAGGCGTTGCAGCATTTTTAGAAAAAAGAAAACCCGTTTTTAAAGGAGAGTGAGTTCAAGAGACAGTTGGCAGTTAGCAGTTTTCATTTGACACGCTTTAAGTTTATTAGTCAAAGCTTTGCATTTAAATCATCTGATAAATATATTTCGTGGACTCATTGCCAGCATAGTGATTTAGACATTTAGCTCATTAGAATTTTAGATATTTAAAAAAATTGAATTTATGAGAACAATTGGCGTTTTAGGAGCCGGATCAATGGGGTCAGGTATTGCACAGGTAGCTTCGCAATGCGGACATGAAGTAGTGTTATGCGATACAAACGCTGTTCAGCTTGAAAAAGCAAAAAGCGGTCTTGCCAAAACGCTTGAAAAATTGGTTGAAAAACAAAAAATCGGCGCGGATGAATCAAAACAAATTCAAACAAGAATTCAGTATTCGTCTTCGGTAAATGATTTTGAAAAATGTGACCTCATCATTGAAGCAATTATTGAAAATCTTGAGATTAAAAAAACAGTTTTTTCACAACTTGAAAGTATAGTAAGTGAAGTGTGTATTCTTGCAACCAATACTTCATCACTCTCTGTTGCTTCAATAGCGTCTGCGTGTAAAAATCCACAGCGGGTAATTGGAATACACTTTTTCAACCCTGCTCCACTGATGCCTCTGGTTGAAATTATTCCAGCAGTTCAGACGAGTGAAGCTACTGTTAAAACAGCAAGAGATTTAGTTGATTCATGGAAAAAAGTGACTGTGCTGACCAAAGATACCCCTGGATTTATTGTAAACCGGGTTGCACGTCCTTTTTACGGTGAAGCGCTCAGAATTTATGAAGAAGGCATGGCTGATTTTGCAACCATTGATTGGGCAATGACTGAACTGGGTGGTTTTAAAATGGGACCGTTTACGCTGATGGATTATATTGGTAATGATGTGAACTATGCAGTGACTGAATCGGTGTTTGCTTCGTTCTATTTTGACCCAAGATACAAGCCTTCTTTAACTCAGAAAAGACATGCTGAAGCCGGCTGGTATGGCAGAAAAACAGGAAGAGGATATTATGACTATTCCGCCGGTGCTGTCTTACCAGAACCGTTGAAAGATGAAAGCCTTGGAACAGAAATTCTGAACCGCATTCTGGTGATGCTCATCAACGAAGCAGCTGATGCCGTATTTTTACAAATTGCCTCAGTAAAAGATGTGGATATGGCCATGACCAAAGGGGTGAACTATCCGAAAGGCCTGCTTACCTGGGCAAATGAAATTGGTTTGGATAATGTCCTTAAACAACTGGATGAATTGTACAATGAATACCATGAAGACCGTTACAGGGCGTCCGTTTTGCTTCGCCGTTTGGCTAAAGCCGGTAAAGGTTTCTGACAAGTTGATTACATCTTTTTATTATTTGCTGTCACGGAATGAACTGATTCGGTTATTTTTGCTAAAAAAATGACCCCTATGAAATTTCGTTTGTTTGCTCTTTTGAGTATTGCCTTTTTATCTTTTTCTGTCCGGATAAACGCACAATCTGAAATCATCGATAAAGTTTTTAAAGATAAAGGAGCTGACTTCAAAAGTCAGATTATTCTTGAAGACACTATTGCCATGGATTATTTTTATGCAAGTGAAGAATATGGTGCTCTGTATTCTATAAAATTTGGGCATGAAGATTTTCAGCATTTTATTACCTACAGAAATAAATCAACCAATAAAGTTGGTTTGATTGTTTATGGAACCTCCGTATCAGGTTATTCAGAAGCCCTTGCAGATAGCATCTATTTTCTTCAGAATGGTGAAACTGAAAGCTCTGAATTTTATGATGATTTGGGTAACTATGTTTACAATACAGTAGTTAAATCTACTCAGTTTTATTTTGATTACAATTCAAGTCAGG
>Ga0268298_10001290_pt1 | contig 29979 bp, 22 predicted proteins | sample WWTPWeurt_MetaG_FD_194462 | JGI IMG/M metagenome (GOLD analysis project Ga0268298, IMG submission 194462) | Activated sludge microbial communities from WWTP in Nijmegen, Gelderland, Netherland - WWTP Weurt | ecosystem: Engineered > WWTP > Aerobic digester > Activated sludge | place... | reverse complement strand
CAGCACGTCCCTCGAGGAACTCTCCCGGGTCATCGACCTGACCGAACGCCTGCTCCCATGAGTGATTTCAGCTATCGGGCGATGAACCCCCACGGCCGCATCGTGCGCGGGCGGATGGATGCCGCCAACCCGGGCGATCTCGAACTGCGTCTGCGCCGACTCGGACTGGATCTGGTCCACGGTACGCCGGTGCGGCCGCTGAACTGGCGCCCCAAGCGCAAGATCAGCCGGCGCGAACTGATCAACTTCTGCTTTCACCTTGAGCAGTTCCTGCGGGCTGGCGTACCGATCATCGACAGCCTGGCCGACCTGCGCGACGCCCTGCATCGCGCTCACTTCCGCCAGATCATCGGCGACGTCGTGGAGGCCATCGAAGGCGGACTCAGCTTGTCCCAGGCGCTGCAACGCCACCCCGAGGTCTTCAATGGCGTCTTTTGCAGCCTGGTAAGGGCCGGCGAACACACCGGGCGGCTGCCGGAAGTCCTTCATGCCCTCACCGACGCCCTCAAGCGTGACGATGAGCTGGCCGCCTACGCCCTGCGCATCGCCCTCTACCCGGCCATTGTCAGCCTCGTCATCACCGCAGCAATGGCGGTCGCATTGATCCATGTTGTCCCGGAGCTTGCCCGCCTGTTCCAGAGTGCAGGGCAGACCCTACCCTGGCAAACCCGGGCACTCATCGCCCTGTCCGGCTTCGTCATCGAGCACGGCTGGCTGTTGCTGGTGGGCGCCATCGCCAGCCTGGCGCTGGCACGCCATGCGATCACCACGCGCCCGGCCGTAAGACTGCGCTTCGATGCCGCCCTGCTGCGCCTGCCCATCCTCGGCGCCGTCCGGCGCAAGATCATCCTGGCCCGCTTCACCGGCCTGTTCGCAATGATGTACGCCTCCGGCATCACCGTCATCGACGCCCTCAAGTCTGCAGAGGATGTCGTGGGCAACCGGGCCCTGCGCCAGGGCCTGCAACAAGTCGGGCAGCACATTGCCCAGGGCAGCAAGGTGTCCGACGCCTTCCGCTCCGTCGAGCTGTTTCCACCGCTGGTCACCCGCATGTTGCGGGTCGGCGAGAGCACCGGAGCCCTGGACACGGCCCTCGCCAACGTCAGCTACTTCTACGACCGGGATGTGCGAGAAGCCATCGAAAGACTGCAGGCCAGCATCGAACCCACCCTCACCCTGTTGCTGGGCGGGCTGCTGCTGGCGGTCATGGGCGCCGTCATGATGCCGGTCTACGACATCGTCACCCGGATGAAATTCTGAGCATGCGCGGAACCTACATCCTCCACCTCACCCCCGCCGGCCTCACCGCATTCTCCGTTGGGCGCCACGGGGTCGCCGCAGAGCATGCCTTTCCGCACTCGGCTGAAGGGCATCGGGACTTTGAAACCTTCCTCTCCGGACTGGACGGAGCTGCGCGGATCAGCCTGCTCGTGGATGTGCCGGACGAAGCCCACCATATCGAGCCCCTGCCCTTCGTCAGAGGGCGTGACCGACGGGCCATGCTGAGCCGTCGCCAGGACCACCTCTTCGGCGACACACCTTTCCGCAGCCATCTGTCCCTCGGCCGGGAAAGCGATGGCCGCCGCGACGAAAGGATCCTGTTCGCAGCCTTGACGCGCCCGGCCGCCATCCGGCCATGGCTCCAGCGGATCGTGGCGTCCCCCTGCGTCCTGGCCGAAATGACCAGCACCTCCTTTCTCTCGCAGGCCCTGGCTATTCCCCTTCAACCGGCCTCCAGGCTCTTCCTGTTCGCCCACCTGACACCTGCCGGATTGCGCGTATCCTGCTTCGAGAACAAACACTTACGTTTCAGCCGCCTCACCGTCAGCAGCGCACCCGGCCCTGACTCGGACACTACCTTCCTGGTCGATGAAATCCGGCGCAGCTACGACTACCTGCTCAGCCAGCGCGCCCTGCCGCACGACCGGCCAACGGTAGCATGCATCCTGGTGGCGGACGATGCGGCCCGGGATGCCCTGCAGGCCGCCCAGTTTGCCAGCCCGGGCCTGACACTTCAGCCCGTGCTCATGGCTGAGGCCAGCGCGGCCCTCCGGCTCACGCCCCCCGGCGCGGACGCCAACAGCCTGCCACTGCTGATCCAGACTTTCGCCACCCGCCGGCCGAGGCTCCCCCAGTTTGCCCCCACCGACGCCCTGGCCGGGCAGCGCCTGCAGCGACAAGGACGTATCGCCGGCGCGCTCGCCGCCGCCATCTTCCTGATCTGCCTCGGATCGGCCGGCCTCACACTGCTCGAAGCCCGCGGCAAGCGCAGCCTGGCCGAAAACAGCCTGCGCCAGGCCGCCGTTCTGGAAGCCCGCCTGGTCGACGTCATCGGTCACACACCCGCCTTACCCCAGCCCCTGGAAAACCTGCGCACAACCCTGGACATGCTCCAGGCCCTGGCGGCCAGCAGCATGGGGCCCGAGCCCGCCCTGCACCGGCTTGCCGCCGCCCTCGCCCCGGTCAGTGGTTTCAATTTGCAGGAAATCGAGTGGAGCATCGCAGCCCCCGGTGCAGAACCGCCTGCAATGCGGGCAGCCACCCAGACGCTGCGCGTGCGCTTCGACCTCCCAAGCGGCACGGATCGCGCCCGGGAACGGGCGCACCAGGCACGTTCGATCCTGGCAGCACTCGATACCCTGGCAGGCGCACAGATCCAGATCCTGCGCCAACCCGCCGAAACGTCCGGGTCCGAACCCTTGCGCGTGGCCGCGTCACTCCCCGGCGACACATCGCCCCAGCTTGAAGTCCGGGTCCAACTGCCCTTGAACCCACCATGACACCCCCGGGCCACCCGTATCTGCGGCTACGCGCACCGGTCGTCGTCGGCATCCTGCTGCTGGCCGGCGGCATCGCCATCGTCGCCGGCAGCCGCCACCTGCTTGCCACCGCCGAAAACAGGGCACATTCAGCGGCGCAGACGCTGGCGGATGTGGAGCGCCGGCTTGCCAACGCCGAGCACGTCGCGCTGCTCAGTCGTGAAGCCCTGGCCCATCACGCCCAGATGCAGGCCACAGGCTTCGACCGCCCCACCGACCGAGTCAGGTGGGTCGAGCAGATGGAAGCCCTGCGCAAGGCGATGCCTGTCGTTCAACTCGACTATGAGATCGGCCCGGAACATCCCATGCAGGGTGACCGATCCGAAGGGCCGCCCACCCTGTTCGCCAGCACCCTGCATGTGCAGGCACGCGTCGCCCATGAGGACGCCTTTCTCACCCTCATCCGCCACCTCCGCGAGGCCAGCCCTGCCCTCCGGCCGACCCGCTGCCAACTCTCCCGCCAGACAGACGACTCGGGACAGGAAAGCCTTTCAGTGCGATGCGATGTGGACTGGATCCGCGCCCGCCTCTCCCCCTCCGAGACGGCAAGTCCTTCGAGTGCAGGCCGGGCCATTGGGGGAGGATGAAAGGGGCCCCCACGCTGCGCCGCTACGCCGCTCGCTGCCCCCCAGGGGGGCTGTTTCACCTTGGGACGGCCCGGCGGTGAAAGGTACCCCCACGCTGCGCCGCTACGCCGCTCGCTGCCCCCCAGGGGGGCTGTTTCACCTTGGGGCGGCCCGGCGGTGAAAGGTACCCCCACGCTGCACCGCTACGCGGCTTGCTGCCCCCCAGGGGGCTGTTTCACCTTGGGACGGCCCGGCGGTGAAAGGTACCCCCACGCTGCACCGCTACGCGGCTCGCTGGCCCCGAGGGGGCTGTGTCAGGAGCGATAGTCTGCGTTGATCTTCACGTAGTCGTACGAGAAGTCACAGGACCACAGGGTGGACGCTTGGTCGCCCCGTGCGAGGTCCACCCGAACGGTGATCTCTGCTTCCTTCATTACCCTGGCGCCGGCCTCCTCCCGGTAGGAGGCGGCACGCCCACCCTTCTCGGCCACCAGCACCTCTTCAGTGGAGCTGCCCAGCCAGACCCGAATGCCGGACACGTCAAGGTCATCGATGCCGGCGTAGCCAATGGCTGCCAGAATGCGCCCGAGATTGGGGTCGGAAGCAAAAAAGGCGGTCTTGACCAGGGGCGAATGGCCGATGGCGTAACCAACCTTGCGGCACTCGTCGCGGCTCCGCCCGCCCTCGATCTGCAGGGTGATGAACTTGGTCGCGCCCTCACCGTCCCGGACGATGGCCTGGGCCAGCCAGATGGACAACTCAAGCACGGCAGCCCGGAAGGCAGCGTAGTCGGCGGACAGGCCATCGCTGAGGGTCTCGTTTCCCGCCTGACCGGTGGCCATCAGGATGAAGCTGTCGTTGGTAGAGGTGTCACCATCGACGGTGATGCTGTTGAAAGACACATCCGCCGCCTCCTTGACGAGGGCATCGAGAAGTGGTTGCGCCACGTCGGCATCGGTAGCCAGGAAGCCCAGCATGGTGGCCATGTTGGGCTTGATCATGCCGGCGCCCTTGGACATACCGGTCAGGGTGACCGTCTTGCCGCCAATCTTCACCTGACGGGATGCCGCCTTGGGCACCGTGTCGGTGGTCATGATGCCGTGACAGGCCTCGTACCAGCCATCGGACTTGAGGGCATCACGGGCTGCCGGAAGCCCGGCAATCAGCTTGTCCACGGGCAGCGGCTCAAGAATGACCCCCGTCGAGAACGGCAGTACCTGATTGGCCTGGATGCCAAGCAACCCGGCAACGGCCTCGCAGGTGGCCCGCGCGGTGGCCAGGCCGGGCTCACCCGTACCAGCGTTGGCTACCCCGGTATTGATGACCAGGGCACGCACCTTACCTCCCGTCAGGTGCGTCCTGCACACCTGGACCGGTGCGGCGCAGAAGCGATTCTGGGTGAACACACCGGCCACACGGGTTCCCGGGGCCAGCTCAATCAGCGTGAGATCCTTGCGGTTCAGCTTGCGGATGGCCGCCTCGGTCACACCGAGTCGTACGCCGGGCACCGGCAGCAGGGCATCAGCAACGGGAGGGGAGAGCAAAACGGGCATGACGAGAACTCCAGGGACAGGGCCGATCGGCAAAGTTAGCGATGATAAGCCCGGAGGTGTTTCAGGCGCACCATCCGGACTCACACTCCTTCGACAGAGTGGACGCCAGGCAGCCCTTCACGCAAGATACCGGCAGGGCAAGCTCAGCAGACTCGACACGCCGTGGGCACCCGCATCACCGGGGTTGATCAGCAGGCAGACCGCAGCCATCGACGGCAAGGGGTGCAGGAGGCAACGACTTGACAGTACAAACGAGGCGGCACATGACAATCCCAGATCCCATCCTCAGGATACTCACGCTCGCCCGCTGGGCGCCGAGTGGCGACAACTGCCAGCCCTGGAAATTCGAGGTAGTGAACGCGAGCCATATTGTCGTTCACGGCAGCGACACCCGTGAATGGTGCCTCTATGATTTCGACGGACATGCAAGCCACATTGCCCATGGCGCCTTGATCGAAACGATAAGAATCGCGGCCAGCGCAGAAGACTTGTCGATCTCATGGAAAAGAAGAAACAACACCGCCGAGACAAGCGCGATCTACGACATCCATTTTCAACCGGAAGCGGGACTTCCCGACGACCCTCTGCTGCCATTCATTGAATCACGTGTGGTGCAGCGCCGGATGATGAAGAGGCACCCCCTGTCGAACGAGCAGAAGAGGGCTCTTGCCGATGCAGCGGCCCCCGGCCTTGAAGTCGTCTTTCTTGAAACAGGATCGGACAAGTCGAACATTGCCAAACTGTTATGGCGAAGCGCGTACGTGCGCCTCACCTGCCCAGAGGCCTATGACGTGCATCGTGAGGTCATTGAATGGAACGCACGCTTCAGTAACGACAAGATTCCCGAGGAGGCCGTCGGCGTCGACCCAATGACAGCCAAGCTCATGAGATGGGTGATGCAAAGCTGGACGCGTGTCAACTTTTTCAACAAGTTCCTCTTCGGGACGATCCCGCCAAGAATCCAGCTCGACGTACTCCCTGCGCTTTTCTGCGGCACTCATGCCTTGCTGAAACCGAAGGGGCCACTATCCGGCACCGACGACTATGTTGCCGCAGGCATGTCCATGCAGCGCTTCTGGCTGACCGTCGCATCGCAAGGGCTCTATCTGCAGCCTCAAATGACGCCAGTAATATTCAGGTGGTACGCCCGTCGCGGAAGACCCTTTGCGGCCTCACCGGAATCAATGAAGATCGCCAAGGAAATATCCGGGCAGTTAGAGAAACTGGCAAATATCGACAAACAGGGCGATCTCGCCTTCTTCTGCCGCCTTGGGGAATCCACCCCTCCACGCTCCAGATCCTTACGCAAGAGTCTGGACGACTTGATCATTCGCTCCTGAATCTGCTCCCCCATCTGACACGACACCCTGCTTTCGCCGCTTTCCGCGTTGCGTAGAGGCAAGGGTAGTAGCGCTACCGAAGCTGACACCCCCCAATGGCCCTGGGGCCGAAACGGCCATAGCTACCGCACTTGTTTAACATGAAAGGCCACCCACAACGAACAAGCCGCCACCTGGCGTGACGCACGGGTCAGAGCAAAGACAAGGCGGGAGGAAGTGGAGTTTGACGGTGGCGGGCAGGTGGCCGCACTTGGCGGGCATCCGTAAGCGATGACTCCCGAGCGTTCTCGCCTACCCCGAAAGTTCAAAATGAACAGATCGTAAGGGATTGTCCGCAGAGTGCAGCCTCCACCGCCTTGGGGTGAGCCGGGCCACATCGGCAGCCGGGTGTTGGCCGACGCGCGGGAGGACATTGACCAGATAGGCATAGGGGTTGATTTCATGCCGACGGCAGGTGGCAATCAGGCCTTGGGCAATGCCCCCATATGTGGCCCCAACCTCGATCCAGCAGAAGGGCCAGTTGCTGCACCCCATCGGCACCACGCGCAAGGCGCGCTCCAGGTGATTGGTGTTGATCGACACCTCGGGGTCGGTCAGCTACACCTCAGGGGGGCACGGCGCTCCCGCACATCGACCATGGCGGTGATGAGCGAGGAAGGGCGCCGGGGTTGCCGCTTAACGGCAGGAAGCCACCTGCGGCCTTACGCCCACCCAGCGACGTCTCCGGCCCATTAGACGGCTCGGTGGACTCTTTGGTCGGAAACGAGACGGCGAGCCGGACGTGATAACCGTCTGGCTTGCACTACAGCACGTCAACGACGTTGCCGCCGAACTGCGTCATGCAAGAGGACTCGGCTAGCTTTGAAATGTGTGCAATAAAAATGACAACCGCCGCCATCGCATTTCAGCGACATACCATAGCTGGCACTGATCCGGAAGCATCGACCGTACCGCAATCAATCTGTGTTTGAGACATATTTCACACCGACCGAATGGTCGCTTTTTTCACGAATCGCGAGCGCAATGTCATCGTTAGGCACGCCACACAACGATTGTGTCGATATTTTTTACACTCATTTTTGCAAACTCAACCCTGTGCGTTTCGGGCAAGAAAAAATCTCACAAAATCATGGCTTTAAAAATTTGCAAAAACGTGGCACACCTATTGCTTATTGTCAGCAAGGGCTACGGTAGCCCCACTTTTAACCAAGGAGATTCACAAGTGAAAAATTTCAAGCGTTCCCTCACCGCTCTGGCCGCCGTTGCAGCCCTGTCTTTTGCTGGCGGCGCCAATGCAACCCTGACCAACTGGTGGATTGATTCCGACGGCGCTGCTGGTGCGGGCGCGGCGACACAAGTCAGCGACTATCTGGATCTGAATGGTCAGGCTTTCATCCACATTACGTCTGCTGTGCCGACCCCCCTGGCTCCGAACTACACCTTTAACGAAGCTGGCATCTTCAACACGGTTCTGGCCGACGGCTTCACGCTGCTCCCGTCCGCCCTGCACTCCAACTTCACCGCGAGCGGCTCCGGCAACATCAACACTGCCAAGGTCATTTTCGACGCGGGCGGCGTCCTGACGGTGTTCAATGCCGCCAACACCGCGATTGGTACGTTCAGCCTTATCGTTGGTGATGGTCAGCTGCTCACCGGCACCGTGCTGCCCAATGGCACCTTCAGCCTCATCTTCGAGGCCACGAGCCTGGCTGCCGGCTACTTCTTTGACAGCGCCATGAATGACCTGTCGCTGACCGTTGCCGATGGCCTGACTTTCGGCTTTGCGACCACCAACGCCATTGATCAGACGGATGCTCAAGTTTCCGCCGCCGCCAAAAGCGCTCTGAAAACGGTTTATGACAACGGCTTCGGCACCAACATCACCGTTGTGGACGACAACGTGACCAACCTGCTGGTTAGCAACAACGGCCAGTTCCGCCTGTCGGTTCCGGAACCCGCCTCCATGGCTCTGGTTGGTCTCGGCCTGACCGGTCTGGCTGCTCTGCGTCGTCGTAAGGCTGCCTAATTAACTGGCAGCCGATCACCGAGAGGTGTCGGTCAGCAGCAGTTTGTACGAATTGCCTCCCGTGTCGCCATGGCGGTTCGGGAGTTGCAATAGGAAAAGATCCCTACCCAGCAATCAACGCTGAGTAGGGATCTTTTTTTTCATGGCAACTTCTTGTCGTTTCTGACTCAGCAACGATGGACTAACCTACATCAACGCGCGCGCCAGCACGCAGCGCGTGAAGCAAGGTCGCGGTGGATGGCGCGCCGCCCCCCCGATGATTGAAGTGGCAGGCGGTCAGGACTATTCATGACCAGCAACCAAGACTAAGCCGAAGGTGCGCGCTCAAATTCCCGGGCTGCGTTTTCACACCTGGCGCAGAGTCACCGCGCATGCAAGCACGCAAGCACGCAAGCACGCAAGCACGCAAGGCAGTTTATGCAGACGTGGTCTCGATCCACAACCCCCCGCGCTACCCAAACCCCAGGGCCATTGCAGTTATCTGCCAACCGCGCTCCCGCATGAGGGATCACACTGGCGCCTGACGGGTAAGTGCGATGACTCAGATCGAACAGTCCCTTGCTATGCTATTGACTGTGCGCAACTTATCACTCCGACCTCCATTTGACATATCGCTGATTCAGCAATTGAGTGCAGGCATCTATTGATGCCGCCCCCAGGAATCAACGAACACTTGCCCCTGCTGGATTTCCAAGCCACCATGTGTTCCTTCCCGCCCGTCCATGAACTGCCCGCGCCTCATGTCGACTGACCTCTATCTTCGCGATGTCACCCAGGCCTTAAGAAACATCGTCCGCCAGCGACGGAGGGCGCTGTTCGCGCTCGTCACCATTGTTGGTGGCGTGATGGCCTTTCTTCTGGCGGGGGGCTTTATCCAATGGATACTGCAGGACATGCGCGAAGCTACGATCCGCTCCCAACTCGGACATGTGCAGATCGTTCGCCCTGGCTTCTTCGACAAGGGACTTGCGGACCCGTATGCCTACCTCTTGTCGGGTGCCGATGCGGTCTATGACAGTTTTTCCAAGAGACCCGGCGTCCGCGTGATCACGCCACGCCTGGCATTCACTGGGCTCGCAAGTCACGACGACGCCACCATCTCATTCTCTGGCGAGGGCGTCGATCCGGACAAAGAAGGTGATCTCAGCCGCGCCTTGCAGATCGTCTCAGGAGAACCCCTGTCCTCTACCGAACCGAAGGGCATCATTCTTGGGGAAGGACTTGCCGCCAACATCGGCGTGAAGGTAGGAGATGTCATTGTTCTCCTCGCCACAACGTCCAAAGGCACATTGAACGCGGTCGAATGCCGAGTCCGGGGGATATTTGCCACCATAACAAAAGCCTACGACGACACTTTTCTGCGCGTGCCCTTGTCCGTAGCCAAAACCCTCTCGCGCGCCAACGGCGCCACAAGTTGGGTCGTACTCCTAGACAACACTGACGACACTGACGCGTTCGTGGAAGAGGCTCGCGCAAAGACCTCCGCCAAGGATTTCGAATTCATTCCCTGGCATGATCTCGCAGATTTTTACAACAAGACTGTGCAGCTGTTTACCCGTCAGGTCGGGGTCGTAAAGATTCTCATCGCGCTGATCATCGTCCTTTCAATCTCCAATACCTTATCAATGGCCGTTATCGAGCGGACTGGTGAAATAGGGACAGTCATGGCTCTGGGTCTCAGAAGGACTGGCGTTCTCCGAATGTTCATCACCGAAGGGGCCATGCTCGGAATCATCGGTGGATTGCTGGGGGTAACTCTGGGCCTGATCGCAGCAAGCGCCATATCTGCGGTTGGCATCCCGATGCCGGCACCGCCCGGCATGGCCCGCGGCTATATCGGACAGATTCTGATCACTCCAGGATTGATTGTGGAAGCCCTCACACTGGCTGTTTTCACGACGCTGGTGGCCAGTATCCTGCCAGCATGGAAGGCCTCCCGAATGAACATCGTAGATGCCCTACGCCACCAACGTTGAGAACATTCCATGCTTCTTAAGCTTGCCCTCCGGAACATGCTCCGCCAGAAGGTTCGCAGCGGCATGACACTTGCCGCGATCGTTTTTGGGGTGACCGGGCTCATTCTCGCAGGCGGTTTTGTTCAAGACATCTTCATCCAGCTAGGCGAAGCCATCATCCATTCGCAGACCGGACACATTCAGATTTTCAAGAATGATTTTCTTGAGAAAGGTACTCGATCCCCGGAACGCTTCCTGATCGAACAGCCCGAAAAGCTCGCAGCAGAAATCCGGAAGCACAGCGAAGTTGACGCCGTGATGAGCCGTCTGTTTTTCTCCGGACTACTTAACAATGGCAAGCGCGATCTTGCCATCATCGGCGAAGGGGTCGAGCCAGACAGGGAGGCGAAGCTGGGCAGCTTCATCACGATCGCCGCCGGCCGCCAGTTAGCGGATTCCGATCATGACGGCATTCTCTTGGGCCAAGGCGTTGCCAAGACACTAGGTCTGGCTCCCGGCGATCGGGTGACGCTCGTACTCAATGCTGCCGGAGGCGCGATGAACACGCTGGACTTCGTAGTGATCGGCATATTCCAGAGTTTCTCGAAGGATTTCGATGCCCGAGCCGTTCGCATTCCCCTCAACGCAGCCCAAGAGATCCTGCAGATAAATGGCGCCAACGTACTGGTTGTAGCCTTGCATAAGACCGAAGATACGGCTGCCGTTCACGCAAAATTGCTCTCTGAACTGGGCGGGAAACTGGATGTTCGAACCTGGAATTCACTTTCGGACTTCTATGACAAAGCCGTGCAGCTTTACGATCGCCAATTCGGAGTGCTTCAACTGATCATATTGCTGATGGTGCTGCTGTCGGTCGCAAACAGCGTGAACATGAGCGTATTCGAACGCCAGGGGGAGTTCGGCACCATGCAGGCACTGGGCAACAGATCCCTCGACATCGTAAAGATGGTGGTCCTCGAAAGCACTTTTCTCGGCCTCACCGGTGCGCTGCTCGGCGTGCTGTTGGGCATCACTGCAGCATTGACCATTTCAGCCATCGGTATTCCGATGCCGCCTCCGCCCAATGCCAATCTAGGCTACACCGCCTACATCCGCATCGTGCCGTTCACACTCTTCACGTCAGGGCTAGTAGGGATCGTAGCCACCGTGCTGGCGTCAATCTTGCCAGCCTACAAAGTGACGCGAATGCAAGTGGTCGACTCACTACGCCAGAACATCTGATCTGCCGCAGGGCAGAGCAACGCCACCATGAAGAAGCTGGCGCAGTCGGCATGGTTGTTCGCCTATCTTCGCTGACGATCAGCCTGTGATCGGAAATAATCGCCCGCTATTGCTTTTGCTCTGTCACAAAAATTGCAAATCAATTTCCCGCTTTTTCTTTGCACAGCGTGGGCCGATGAAGGGCTGTTAGCCAACGTCTTAGCGATGATCCACCGTAAATTGAGAACGCGCCGCTGGGCACATAGAACTGCCCCGCCGCACCTGACTCTCGGATAAGGCAGGTTGTGGGTTGAATAAGGCGTTTGTTGGTGTCTTTGTGATGCAGCCGTTCGGCCCACAGTGGTTCCGATGCGCCGCCCGAACATGAACCGCAGCAAAGCACGAAGACAGATCGGTATTGCTCCCGCCCCGCCAGTGATCATGTGTGAGTCCGCGACAGGCGGATCCAAGGCGAGCGCGCCAAGCCTACGGAATGTTGCCCCTGGAAACCCGTGCCATCAATGATCCAGTAGCGTTCGGCACCCGGGCGCGATGACTCCATCAAAATCGCGGCCCGACTTCCTCAAGAATGGCGCCATCGACCCAATCCGATTGGGCCACAAATGCTGCAGCGGCTGGTGCCGTGCCTGGACGAAATGCGGATCGTGATACTCAGCGGTCCCACGCTCCTTCGAACCAGGGCAACGTCAGGCCACGGCAATGGCCCCGCAACCCTTTACGTCGGTCCGCATGTCCGCTGATCTCACAAGATCAGTGGGTCTCACCTGGCCCTTTTTACGAGAGTTTGCCGTGGCAGTGCTTGTACTTCTTGCCGGAACCGCAGGGGCAGGGATCGTTCCTCCCCGCCCGCGGTGCCACGTTGACGGCCGGCTGAGGGGTTTCCCGATCAGGATTGGCCGTCGCCAGCGCCTCGTCGTAATCGGCGTGGTGATACTGGACGTTCTCCAGGCCGGCGGGCGCCTCGACCTCCTCCAGCTGCGCTTCGGAACGGATCTGGACAGTCATCAGCAGGCGGGTCACTTCGGTACGCACGAGCTGGAGCAGGCTCTCGAAGAGTTCAAACGCTTCGCGCTTGTACTCCTGCTTGGGGTTCTTCTGGGCGTATCCGCGCAAATGGATGCCCTGACGCAGATGATCCAGGGCCGACAGGTGCTCCCGCCAGTGGGTATCCAGGCTCTGCAGCATCACATTGCGTTCGAACCCATGCCAGGCATTGGCATCAACCAGGGCGACCTTGTCGGCATAGGCTTGCGCGCCCGCCTCGATCACTCGCTGGAGGATGTCATCGTCCGTCAGCCCCGGATCGGCCTTGACCCACTCACCGACTGGGATCTTCAACTGGTACTCGGACTCGAGGGCCAGTTCGAGGGCAGGAATGTCCCACTGCTCCTCGACGGAATCGACCGGCACGTAGATGCGGAACAGGTCGTGAAGCACGCCTTCCCGCATGGCGGTGACCGTCTCGGAGATGTCCGTGCTTTCCAGCAGTTCGTTGCGCTGCTGGTAGATGACCTTGCGCTGGTCATTGGAGACATCGTCATACTCAAGGAGCTGCTTGCGGATGTCGAAGTTGCGCTGTTCGACCTTGCGCTGGGCAGTCTCAAGGGAGCGGGTCACCATGCCTGCCTCGATGGCCTCGCCTTCGGGCATCTTCAGGCGAACCATGATGGCGTTGAGACGCTCACCGGCAAAGATCTTCATCAGCGGATCTTCGAGTGACAGGTAGAAGCGGCTTTCACCCGGATCGCCCTGACGGCCGGAGCGGCCCCGTAGCTGGTTGTCGATGCGGCGCGACTCGTGACGCTCGGTGCCGATGATCTTCAGGCCGCCGGCCTGGAGGACCTTCTCATGGCGCAGCTTCCATTCTTCACGCAGGGTGGCAATACGCGCATCCCTGTCCGCCTCGGAGAGGGCCTCATCCTCACGGATGAGGGACACGGGCTTCTCCACGTTGCCCCCGAGCACGATATCGGTGCCACGGCCAGCCATGTTGGTGGCGATGGTGATCACCCCGGGGCGCCCCGCCTCCGCAACGATCTCGGCCTCACGGGCATGCTGCTTGGCGTTGAGCACATTGTGCGGCAGCTTGGCACGGGTCAGGAGATCCGACAGCAATTCGGAATTCTCAATGGAGGTTGTTCCGACCAGCACCGGCTGGCCGCGCTCCACGCAATCCTTGATGTCGGCAATGATCGCGTCGTGCTTCTCCTTCATGGTGCGGTACACCTTGTCGTTCTGGTCCTTGCGGATCATCGGACGGGTGGTGGGCACGACCACGGTCTCAAGGCCGTAGATCTGATGGAATTCGTAGGCTTCGGTATCGGCCGTTCCGGTCATGCCGGCCAACTTGCTGTACATGCGGAAATAGTTCTGGAAGGTGATGGAGGCGAGGGTCTGGTTCTCGGCCTGGATCTTCACGCCCTCCTTGGCCTCGACCGCCTGGTGCAGCCCCTCGGACCAGCGGCGCCCGGCCATCAGGCGGCCGGTGAACTCATCAACGATCACCACTTCGCCGTTCTGCACCACGTAGTGCTGATCCTTGTGATACAGGGCGTGGGCCCGCAGCGCAGCATAGAGATGGTGGATCAGGAGAATGTTGCCCGGATCGTAAAGGCTCGACCCCTCCGGCAGCATGCCCAGACGGGCCAGGATTTCCTCGGCGTGCTCGTGACCCTGCTCGGTGAGCAGCACCGAATGGGCCTTGAGATCGACGGTGTAATCGCCCGGTGTGGTGATGTTCTCGCCCTCACCCTCCTGGCGGGTGAGCAGGGCCGGGACGGCGTTCATGCGCAAGTACAGCTCGGTATGGTCCTCGGCCTGGCCCGAGATGATCAGCGGCGTACGGGCCTCGTCGATCAGGATGGAGTCCACCTCATCGACGATGGCGTAATTGAGGCCGCGCTGCACCCGCTCGCCCAACTCATACACCATGTTGTCGCGCAGGTAGTCGAAACCGAACTCGTTGTTGGTGCCGTAGGTGATGTCCGCCGCGTAGGCAGCCTTCTTGGCATCATGGGGCATCTGCGACAGGTTGCAGCCAACGCTCAGCCCGAGAAAACGGTAGATGCGCCCCATCCAGTCGGAGTCACGGCTGGCCAGGTAGTCATTGACGGTGATGACATGTACGCCCTTGCCGGTAAGTGCATTCAGGTAGACCGGCAGGGTGGCGGTCAGGGTCTTGCCCTCACCGGTACGCATTTCGGCAATCTTGCCCGCATGCAGAACCATGCCGCCGACCATCTGCATGTCGAAATGGCGCATCCCGTGCACCCGCTTGCCCGCTTCGCGGACGACGGCAAAAGCCTCGGGCAGCAGGGCATCGAGACTCTCGCCATTGGCGATGCGCCCGCGGAACTCATCCGTCTTGCCGCGCAGCTCCTCATCGGACAAGGCCTGTATCTTCGGCTCAAAGGCGTTGATGGCACGCACCGTCTGGGAATACTGGCGAATCAGCCGGTCGTTGCGGCTACCGAAAATTTTCTTGAGAAGGCCTGCGATCATTTGATTTCGAAGGGGAAACGCGGCAAAACGCGGATTCTATCATGGCACCCGGACGCGACCGTGACGGACCACCGGGCGCCAGTGATACTTGTCCGCCCCGGACTATCCCCCTACGATGGGGGCGTTTTCGTGTTTTCCAAGCCCCGATGAGCGCCAGTTCGATCGACAACTTCCTGGGAAGCGGCGACACCCTCGCCCGCCTGCAGGCCCATGCCGGCCGCCTGCTGCGCCTGCAGCAGCAGTTGGGCGAGCTTCTGCCGGATTACCTGGCGGACGCCTGCCGGGTCGCGAATCTGAAGGGTGAAGATCTGGTCATTCACGTGGAAAGCGCGGGGCTGGCGGTCAAACTGCGCCAGGCCGTACCCAGCCTGCTGGCGGACTTTGCCCGGGCAGGGGTGATTCTCCGGGACATCAAGGTCAAGGTTGCCGTCGGCGAATACCGGCCCGCGCCGCCGCCTCCACCCCATCGGCACGTGAGCGACTCGACGCGCTCCGGCCTGGATCACCTGGCGGCCAGCCTGCCGGCAGACTCCCCGCTGGCCATGGCCCTCAAGCGCTTCGTAAAGCGGGCCGGCTAGACGAAGGGCACGAAGACGCGCTCAACGATGAGCAGCGCAAAAAACACCAACGCAACGATGATGGCATAGCGGAACAAGCGCCACCCCAGCGCCAGATAGCGACGATCCCGGGTAAACACAAAGGCGAGAAGCAAACCACCTATGCCGATCGCCACAAGTACCGCAACGAGGCGCAGGATCAGCACGCGCGCAGACTCACGCCGCCGCCAGTGCAAACAGCCGGGCCACGGCAGGCGGGGTACTGGCCTCTTCCTCGAAGGTCACGATATCCCAGGCTGTCTTGTCCTCAAGGAGCACTCTCAGGATCTGGTTGTTGAGCGCGTGACCCGACTTGTAGGCGCTGTACGAGGCCAGCAGCGAGTGCCCCGCCAAATAGAGATCGCCGATGGCGTCGAGCACCTTGTGCTTCACGAATTCGTCGGCGTAACGCAGGCCATCGGCGTTGAGCACCCGGTACTCGTCCATCACGATGGCGTTGTCCAGGCTGCCGCCCAGGCCGAGCCCGTTGGCCCGCATGAACTCCACGTCCTGCATGAAGCCGAAGGTGCGCGCCCGCGCCACTTCGCGCACATAGGAATGCTCGGCAAAGTCCACCACCACCGAGGTACCGGTGCTGTCGATGGCCGGGTGGTTGAAGAGGATGGAGAAGCTGAGCTTGAAGCCATCGTAAGGCTCGAGGCGCACCCATTTGTCACCCTCCACGTACTCGACGGGCTTGAGCACGCGCAGGAAGCGCTTGGGGGCCTTCTGCTCCTCGATACCCGCCGACTGGATCAGGAATACAAAGGGACCTGCGCTGCCGTCGAGGATGGGAATCTCGGCGGCGTCCACATCGATGTGGGCGTTGTCGACTCCAAGGCCGGCGAGAGCCGACATCAGGTGCTCGACAGTATTGACTTTGGCCCCCTCGCGCTGCAGCCCGGAACACATGCGGGTATCACAGACGGCATAGGGGTCGGCGGGCAGGTCGACAACCGGATCGAGATCGACCCGATGAAAGACGATGCCGGTATCGGGTGCGGCCGGTCTGAGGGTCAGCGTCACCTTGGCGCCACTATGGAGCCCGACCCCCGTGGCGGTGACGACGGTTTTGAGGGTACGCTGCTTCAGCATGATCCGGATCCGCGTTCAAGTCCTTGAATCTTAACACAGACAGGCTGCTGCGCCGCAACACGGCATGACACCCAGGCAGGGCCAAAGAAAAACGCGCAGCGGTTGGAGGCGACCTCCCGCTGCGCGTCTGACTGAGCCACCGGAGCGGCCCGAAGTGCTCAGTCCGCCTGCTTGCGCAGGAAGGCCGGAATATCCAGGGTGGACATGCCGTTGGCGCTCATGGCCTCGACCGTGGTGCGGGAAGTGCGGCGAATCACTGCCGGCAGCTCCAGATTGCCATAGTCGATTTCCATGCCGATGTTGTCGGTACCGGTACGCACCATTTCGATCTTGCGCGGCATGGCGGCAGCGCGCACGGCACCAAGGCCGGTTGCCACCACGGTGACGCGGATGCGGTCTTCCATGCTCTCGTCGAACACCGTACCGTACTTGACGAAGGCCTCCGACGCGGCGAAGGCCTGGACCGTCTTCACGGCATCACGCACTTCGGACATTTTCAGGTTGCGGCTGGCGGTGATGTTGATCAATACGCAACGGGCGCCGGACAGCTCGGTACCTTCCAGGAGGGGCGAAACAGCAGCCTGCTCGGCGGCGATGCGGGCACGGTCGAGACCGGACGCCTGGGCAGACCCCATCATCGCGCGGCCCATCTCGGCCATCGCGGTGCGCACGTCCTGGAAGTCCACATTGACCAGACCGGGGACGTTGATGATTTCGGCAATACCGCCCACTGCACTGGTCAGCACATTGTCGGCAGAACGGAAGCAATCCTCGAAGCCGGCATCATCGCCATAGACTTCGAGCAGCTTGTCGTTGAGCACGACGATCAGGGAGTCCACCTGCTTGGAGAGCTCTTCCACACCGCCTTCGGCCACACGGATGCGGTTCTCGAAATCGAAGGGCTTGGTCACCACCGCAACGGTCAGGATGCCCATTTCCTTGGCGATCTCGGCCACCACCGGCGCCGCACCGGTACCCGTACCACCGCCCATGCCGGCCGTGATGAAACACATGTGGGCACCTTCGAGGGCCGCGGCGATCGCATCGCGGGACTCCTGGGCCGCAGCGCGGCCGGCTTCCGGCTTGGAGCCGGCACCCAGACCGGTCTTGCCGAGCTGGACCTTGGTCTGGGCCAGACAGCGGGACAGCGCCTGGGCATCGGTGTTGGCGATGACGAAATCCACCCCCTGCACACCTTCGCGGATCATGTGATCGACGGCGTTGCCACCCGCGCCACCCACACCAATCACCTTGATGTTGGTGCCACCGCTCGCCTTTTCAACAATTTCAAACATTTACCTCGCCTCCAAGAGAAACTGCGCTATTTGCCCGGTGCGCAAATGGACCTATATATAGTATTAACTGTCAATTCTATAACTAAATAGAGGGTCACTGCACACAAATATTCAATTCAATACGCCCCTTTCAAAGGGCTGTATCCGCCATTAGAAGTTGCGCTCGAACCAGGAGCGCATTCTCGAAAAAACCTGCCCGACATTCCGTGTCTGGCGAGCCTGAATGCCTCGCCTTTTCTGTGCTGCCCCTTCCATGACCAACCCCATCGCGTTGGCGTAGCGCGGCTCGCAGACCACGTCCGCAAGGGCTCCGTCGTACTTCGGGTAACCGATGCGCACCGGCATGTGGAACACCTCTTCGCCCAGCTCGACCATGCCCTGCATCACGGCAGCGCCGCCGGCCAGCACGATGCCCGAGGACAACAGCTCCTCGTAACCGGACCGACGCAGCTCGGCCTGGACCAGTTCATACAACTCGCACACCCGGGGTTCGATCACATCGGCCAGGGCCTGCCGGGACAGTTTGCGGGGGGGACGATCACCGACGCCCGGAACCTCGATCATTTCCGACGCGTCAGCCAGGGTGTGCATGGCCACCCCATGGCGGATCTTGATTTCCTCGGCCTCGGCCGTCGGGGTCCGCAAGGCCATGGCAATGTCGTTGGTAACCTGATCGCCGGCGATCGGGATCACCGCGGTGTGGCGGATGGCGCCCTGGGTGAATACCGCCAGATCGGTGGTGCCGCCGCCGATGTCCACCAGACAGACACCCAGCTCCTTCTCATCCTCGGAGAGCGTCGCGTAGCTTGAAGCCAGCGGCTGCAGCACCAGGTCGAGCACTTCGAGCCCGCAGCGACGCACGCACTTGACGATGTTCTGGGCAGCCGAAACGGCACCGGTGACGATGTGCACCTTCACCTCCAGGCGAACACCGCTCATTCCGATGGGCTCGCGCACCCCATCCTGACCGTCGATGATGAACTCCTGGGTCAGGATGTGCAGGATCTGCTGGTCAGCCGGCAGAGGCATCGCCCGGGCGGTCTCGATGACCCGCTCCACATCAACGGGCGAGACCTCCTTGTCCTTGATCGCCACCATGCCGTTGGAGTTGAAACTGCGGATATGGCTACCGGCGATGCCGGTATAGACGTCGCGGATCTTGCAATCGGCCATCAACTCCACTTCCTGGATGACCCGGGAAATAGCATCGACAGTGGCCTCGATGTTCACCACCACACCCTTCTTGAGGCCCGAGGAAGGCTGGGTGCCCAGACCGATCACATCCATGCGGCCGTCCGGCTTGAGCTCGGCCACCACGCAGGTGATCTTCGAGGTGCCGATGTCGAGTCCGACGATCAGTTCCTTGTACTCTTTGCTCATCACTTACCTTTGCTTTCTTGCTTGCCCGTCGGCGCAGCCGATGCGATCGGCCGGAGGGCAAAACCACTGGGGTAGCGGAGGTCCACCACCGCCACATTCATGTTCAGCTGGGCCTTGGCCCGGGGAAAATGGCGCACGAAACGGGACAGCCGCTCATCGATGGGTGCCTTGGCCTGATCGTGGCCAAGTTCGATGGTCAGACCATCCTCCATCTTCAGTTGCCAGGCCTCGCGGGCCGACAGGGACACACCGACCAGTTGCTTGCCGAGGGGGCCGAGCTTGCGTGTGAAATCCTCAAACTTGGCGAGCAAGACCCCGGAAGATCCCTCCGGACCGCTGAAAACAGGCATCCGTGCGTTGCTGGCGGCCGAGAAGACTTCGCCGTAGCGATTGACCAGGCGCATGTCGCCGGTCTCGCCGACACGCCAGTAGGCAGAGGCCACGTGCTCCTCGAGGCGCACCTCAACCCCCCCTGGCCAGCGCCGACGCACATCGGCGCGACGCACCCAGGGCAATTTCTCGAAGGCGCCGCGCACGTCGTCCAGATCAACGGTAAAGAAATTGCCGCGCAGGGACGAGCGCGCCGCGTACTCAAGCTGGGCATGCGTCACCTGGGCCAGCGGCGTGGTCACCACCACCTCCCGCAGGGGATAGACCGGCAGATGGGAGATCGCCGCCACGGCGGCGTAGCCCAAGCCGGCAGCACCAAACACCAGCAGCACGTCGGATATCAGGTTGAGAAGCTGGGGGCGGTCCCACAGTCCGTTGCCGCCAACGTCCCGCGCCGGCCGTGCCGGGCGCGCACGCTTCCCGCCCGCGGCCTTGCCGCTGGCCTCGGGAGGCACGTTGGAGGTGGGCCGCATGTCAGCCAAGGCGGGCTCCGGCGAGGATTTCCAGGCACAGGGCCTCGAAGGACAGGCCCGCCACCCGCGCAGACATGGGCACCAGCGAGTGGTTGGTCATGCCCGGCGCGGTGTTGATTTCGAGCAGGGTGAAGCTGCCGTCATCCCGCAGGATCAGGTCGGCGCGGCCCCAGCCCCGGCAGCCCAGCACCTTGGCGCAGCGCACGACAGCGGCCTGGATTTCCTTCTCCTGGGCCTCCGGCAAGCCACTGGGGCAGAAGTACTGGGTGTCGTCGGTGAAGTACTTGTTCTGGTAGTCGTAGTTGCCGCCCGGTGCAACGATGCGCACCAACGGCAATGCCCGATCCCCCAGGAAGGGGGCGGTGAGCTCCCGACCGCTGACGAACTCCTCGGCCAGCACCATGGAATCGTATCGGGACGCCAACTCCCAGGCGCCCTTCAACTGGCCAGCCTCGGTGACCTTGGTGGCCCCCATGCTGGAGCCCTCATGCACGGGCTTGACGAAAATCGGCAGGCCGAGATCGGCCACCACGGCATCCCAGTCCGTATTCGCATCCAGGATCGCAAAGCGCGGCGTGGGCAGGCCGGACGAGAGCCACACCAGCTTGGTGCGCCACTTGTCCATGCCGATGGCCGACGCCATCACACCACTGCCCGTATAGGGAATCCCCATCAGTTCGAGCGCCCCCTGCACCGTGCCATCCTCGCCACCCCGGCCATGCAGGGCAATGAAGGCCCGCTCGTAGCCCTGCTCCTTGAGGATGTGCAGGTCGGTTTCCGCCGGGTCGAAGGCGTGGGCATCCACACCAGCGCCCTGCAGGGCCGCCAGGACGGCACGCCCCGACATCAGGGAGATCTCGCGCTCGGCGGAGGTGCCGCCCAGCAATACCGCCACTTTTCCGAATTGACTGCTCACGTCCTCAGACCTCGCCACTCACCAGTTTGCCCGGCACGCCGCCGATACTGCCGGCACCCATGGTGATCACCACGTCGCCATCCTGAGCCGAAGACAGGATCGCCTCCGGCATGTCCTCAATGTTCTCCACGAAAATCGGCTCGATCTTGCCCGCCACCCGCAGGGCGCGCGCCAGGGAACGGCCGTCGGCCGCGACAATGGGCGCCTCCCCGGCCGCGTACACCTCGCCCAGCAGCAGGGCATCGACGGTGGAGAGCACCTTCACGAAGTCCTCAAAACAGTCCCGTGTCCGCGTGAACCGATGGGGTTGGAAGGCCAGCACCAGGCGCTTGTCGGGAAAGGCCCCGCGCGCGGCCGCAATGGTTGCTGCCATTTCAACCGGGTGATGGCCGTAGTCATCGACGATGGTGGCCGTACCGCCGTTCGGCAGGGTCAGTTCGCCATAGCGCTGGAAGCGCCGGCCAACACCCTTGAACTCGGCGAGGGCCTTGATGATGGCGTCGTCGGAGACACCCACCTCCGTAGCCACGGCGATCGCCGCCAGGGCGTTGAGCACGTTGTGACGGCCGGGCAGATTGAGGACCACCGGAATGCGGCTGGTGGTGCCATTGACCCGAACCACGTCGAAACTCATGCGGCCGTCGTCGGCATGGATGTTCTCGGCGCGCACATTGGCCGACTCGGAGAAACCGTAGCGGACGATCTGCTTGGACACCAGGGGCATGATGGAGCGCACGTGCTTGTCGTCATCGCACAGCACCGCCACGCCGTAGAAGGGCAGGTGCTGGAGGAAATCCACGAAGGACTGCTTGAGGCGTGCGAAGTCGTGACCATAGGTTTCCATATGGTCGGCATCGATGTTGGTGACCACCGAGATGACCGGGGTCAGCAACAGGAAGGAGGCATCGGACTCATCGGCCTCGGCGACAAGGAAATCACCCTTGCCCAGGCGGGCATTGGCACCGGCAGCATTCAGCTTGCCACCGATCACAAAAGTGGGGTCAAGCCCCCCTTCGGCCAGGATGCTGGCCACCAGGGAGGTGGTGGTGGTCTTGCCATGGGTGCCGGCAATGGCAATGCCCTGCTTGAGGCGCATCAGCTCAGCCAGCATCTGGGCGCGCGGCACCACCGGGATGCCCCGGGCGCGGGCGGCGATCACTTCCGGGTTGTCACCCTTGACGGCGGTGGAGGTGACCACCGCGTCGGCATCCGACACGTTGCTGGCGTCGTGCCCCTGGATTACGCGGGCCCCCAGCGCCTTCAGGCGGCGGGTGGCCGCGTTGTCGCCCAGATCGGAGCCGCTGACGCCATAGCCGAGGTTGAGCAGCACTTCAGCGATGCCGCTCATCCCGGCGCCGCCGATGCCCACGAAATGGATGCTTCTGACTTTGTGTTTCACGTTCTGTCCTGTTGGATACTTTTCATGCGGCGAGGCCAGCGCACACGTCGGCCACCCGCGCCGTCGCGTCCGGCCTGGCCCGCCCTCTCGCCTTCTCGGCCATGCCCAGAAGACGCTCGCGGTTCATTTCCTGCAGCAGCGCCGCCAGGCGCTGGGGCGTCAGTTCGGTTTGCGGCAACAGCACGGCGGCGCCGGCATCCGCCAGAAAGCGGGCGTTGCCCGTCTGGTGATCGTCCACCGCATGGGGGAAAGGCACCAGCACACTGGCGACCCCGACCGCCGCCAGCTCGGCCACCGTCAGGGCGCCGGAACGGCAGATCACCAGATCGGCACTGGCATAGCGCTCGGCCATGTCGTTGATGAAAGGCAGCAATTCACCACTCACGCCGGCCGCCTCATAGGCCCCCTTCAGGGCTTCGATCTGCTTGCTGCCGGCCTGATGAGTGACCTGCGGGCGATCTTCCGGCGCCAGCAGTGCAAGGGCGCGTGGCATGGCCTCGTTGAGGGCCGCGGCGCCCAGACTACCGCCCACGACAAGCACCCGGAGACAGCCACTGCGCCCCGCAAAACGTGCGGCTGGCGGGGGCACCGCCGTAATCTCGGCACGCACGGGATTACCCAACCATTCGCCCTTCTTCAACACATCGGGGAAGCCCGTGACCACCTTGTCGGCCACGCCTGCGAGCACCCGATTGGCGAGGCCCGCTACCGAATTCTGTTCATGCACCACCACCGGCTTGCCCAACAGCACAGCCATCATGCCGCCCGGGAAAGTAACGTACCCCCCCATGCCGAGCACCACGTCCGGTTTGATCCGGCGGATCTGACCAAGCGCCTGGGCAAAACCCCGCAGCAGGTTGAGGGGCAGCAGCAGCTTGCGCAGCAGGCCCTTGCCGCGCAGGGCCGCGAAGCGCACCCACGCCACCTCGTAGCCGCTGGCCGGCACGATGCGCGCCTCCATGCCATCCGGGTTCCCCATCCACACGACCCGCCAGCCCCGGTCGCGCAGGGCATCCGCCACCGCAAGGCCGGGGTAGATATGGCCGCCCGTACCGCCGGCCATGACCATCAGGGTCGGCATCAGGCGCAGCCTCCGCGCAGATCCGGTTTTTGACTCCGCGTCGCCGCAAGCAAGCTTGCGACGCTCCGTCGAAACAGGCAAATCATGCGCTGCCTCCGCGCATGATTTGCCTGTTTTCCCAGTCGATCCGCAGCAGGATTGCCAGGGCCACGCAGTTGGCGAGAATGCCGGAGCCGCCGAAGCTCATCAGCGGCAGCGTCAGGCCCTTGGTGGGCAGCAGGCCCATATTGACGCCCATGTTGATGAAGGACTGCACGCCGATCCAGATGCCGATGCCCTGGGCGACCAGCGCGGCGTAAGTACGTTCGAGCGTCACCGCCTGCTTGCCGATGGCAAAGGCCCGCTGAATGACGACCGCGAAGAGCACCACGACCAGGAAAACACCAACAAAACCGAGCTCTTCGGCAATCACGGCCAGCAGAAAATCGGTGTGGGCCTCAGGAAGGTAGAAGAGCTTCTCGATACTCCCGCCAAGGCCCACCCCGAACCACTCTCCCCGCCCGAAGGCGATCAGCGCATGGGAGAGCTGGTAGCCCTTGCCATAGGCATCCTGCCACGGGTCCATGAAGCCGAGGATGCGCTGCCGCCGATACTCGGAGAAAGTGATCAGGAGCACGAAGCCGATGGTGGCGACGATGGCCAGCAGGACGAACAGACGCACATTGATGCCACCCAGGAACAGCACGCCGAAGGCGATGGCGGTGATCACCACGAAGGCGCCGAAGTCCGGCTCTTTCAGCAACAGGAAGCCGACAAACAGGATCACCCCGGCCATGGGCATGAACCCCTGCTTGAAGCTGCCCATCAAAGGCAGCTTGCGCGCCGTGTAGTCCGCCGCATAGAGCGCGGCAAACAGCTTCATCAGCTCCGAGGGCTGCAGGTTCACCACCCCCAGGGGCAACCAGCGACGGGCGCCATTCACATCCCGCCCGATGCCGGGAATCAGCACGATCAGCAGCAGCACAACCCCGGCAATGAACAGCCACGGCGCCATCTCCTGCCAGGCACGCATGGGAATCTGGAACACCACCACTCCGGCGATCACCCCGATGGCCAGGAAGACCGTATGGCGGATCAGGAAATAGGCCGGTTGATGGCCGAACATGCGACTGCCTTCGGCGGTGGCGATGGAAGCTGAAAAGACCATCACCAGCCCCAGCAGCAGCAAGGCGGCGGCCGACCAGATCAACGCGGGATCAAGCTCCCGAGGCTGTCCGTTGGGGCGCAGCAGTCGATCGACCGCCCGGCCTGTCACCGGGGTGGTGTCACCCATCCCATGGCGGGTGAAGAAGCCGGAGAGGCTGGCAGCTAGTTTCATGCGGGGCTCACTCCCGGCAGGCGATGCACCGCGTCGATGAAGACCTGGGCGCGATGGGCGTAGTTGCGGAACATGTCGAGGCTGGCACAGGCGGGCGAGAGCAGCACGACGTCTCCGGGCTGGGCATGGCCGTTGGCGGCAAGGACGGCGGCATCCATGTCTTCGGCGTAGACCAGGGGCACACCACAGCCCTCCACCGCTTCGGAAATGGCGTGGGCGTCACGTCCGATCAGAACGACGGCCCTGGCGTAACGGGCAAAGGCCTCTTTCAGGGGTGAGAAATCCTGCCCCTTGCCGTCGCCACCGGCGATCAGGATCACCTTTCTCCGCAACCCCTCCAGTGCCGCCACGGTGGCGCCCACATTGGTACCTTTGGAATCGTCGTAGTAAGTGACCCCGTCGCTCCGTTCTGCCACCTTCTCGACCCGATGGGGCAAACCGCGGAAGGCCTTCAGGGCGGCGATCATGGGTGCGCGGGGCAGGCCGGCAGCCTCGCCGAGGGCGAGGGCGGCCAAGGCGTTGGCCACGTTGTGGCTTCCGGCCAGGGGCAGCTCCGAACGACGCAGGAGCTTGTCACCCCCCCGCGCCAGCCAGTCTCCGTCAGCGCCATCGATCACCCCGAAATCATCCGCCCCCGCGGGTGCATCAACACCGAAGGTGAATATGCGGCGCCCGGGCCGGGCCATCGCGGCAACGCGGACATCCTGACGATTGAGCACCTGCACCCCCTCGCCCTGGAACACGGCAGCCTTGGTGGCTGCGTACTCATCCAGGCCGGAATAGCGGTCCAGGTGGTCATCGGTGACGTTGAGCACCGTCGCCGACACGGCCTGCAGGGCCGGCGAGGTCTCCAGCTGGAAGCTGGACAGCTCCAGCACCCAGGCGGCCGGCAAAGCCTGAGCGGCATCCTGGCGCGCCATCAGCACATCCAGCGCGGCGGGGCTGATGTTGCCGGCCACCACCCCATCCAGGCCGGTGGCCTTGACCATCTCGCCAAGGAGGGTGGTGGTGGTGGTCTTGCCATTCGTGCCGGTGATGGCAATCACGATGGGCCGCGGAGCCCCGCCGGACGGTACCAGCGCATCAGCCAGCAGATCCATCTCACCGATCACGGGGATTCCGCGCGCCCGGGCCTCACGAACCAGCTGCTGCCTGGGATCGAGACCCGGGCTGATGGCAATGCGCCCGACACCATCCAGGAGGCCTTCGGAAAAGGGGCCGGTAAGCAGCTCCGCCGCCGGCACCTCGGCCCGCAGCGTGTCGATACCCGGTGGCGCGTCGCGGGAGTCGGCGACACGCAGGGCCTCGCCCTGCCGGGCCAGCCAGCGCGCCATGGCCAGACCGGACTCGCCGAGGCCAAGAACGAGGGTGAGGCGCGAAGACGATGCCATGTCCGCTTACCGCAACTTGAGGGTGGACAGGCCGAACAGCACCAGCATGATGGTGATGATCCAGAAACGGACGACCACCTGGGTCTCCTTCCAGCCACCCAGCTCATAGTGGTGATGCAGGGGGGCCATGCGGAAGATGCGCTTGCCCCCGGTGTATTTGAAGTACAGGACCTGAACCATCACCGACAAGGCTTCGGCCACAAACAGGCCGCCCATGATGAAGAGCACGATTTCCTGACGCACGATCACGGCGATGGTACCCATGGCAGCGCCCAGGGCCAGTGCCCCCACGTCGCCCATGAAAACCTCCGCCGGGTAGGCGTTGAACCACAGGAAGCCAAGCCCTGCCCCTGCAATGGCGCCGCAGATCACCGCCATCTCGCCGGCCCCCGGGATGTAGGGCACGCCCAGATACTTGGAGAAACCCATGTGACCCGCCACGTAGGCGAAGATCGCCAGCGCGGCACTGACCATCACGGTCGGCATGATCGCCAGACCATCAAGTCCGTCGGTGAGGTTCACCGAGTGGCTGGTACCGTTGATGACGAAATAGGTCAGGATGATGAAGCCCAGCACCCCCAGGGGGTAGCTCACCGCCTTGAAGAAGGGCACGATCAGTTCGAGCTGGGCCGGCAGGGTTGCGGTAAGCCCAAGGAATGCCGCCGCCGCCAGGGCGATGGCCGACGTCCAGAAATACTTCCAGCGGCTTGCCAGCCCCTTGGGGTCGCGATAGACCACTTTGCGCCAGTCATCCACCCAGCCCACGGCACCAAATCCGAGGGTGACGAAGAGGACGACCCAGACGTACTTGTTGCCGAGATCTCCCCACAGCAGGGTGGTGACCGAGATCGAGATGAGGATCAGGGCGCCACCCATGGTCGGGGTGCCCGCCTTGGTGAGGTGGGACTTGGGGCCGTCATCACGCACCGCCTGGCCGATCTTCTTCGCCGCCAGCCAGCGAATCACCGCCGGGCCGAAGAGCAGCGACAGGAGCAGCGCCGTTCCCGCAGCCAGCATGGTGCGCAAGGTGATGTAACCAAACACGTTGAAGAAGCGCGCGTCCTTGCCGAGCCAAAGGGCGAGTTCAAGCAGCATGGCGGCTCTCCCGATCCGTCACACCATGAACTGCACACATATCGGTACTTCGCACACTCATCAAACCTTCTCCGTAATGGCGTCCGCCACGCGTTCCATCTTCATGAAACGCGAGCCCTTCACGAGCACCACCGTATCTGCATTCATTTCCGCCTTCACCGCCGCCACCAGGTCATCAAGCCGGGTGAAGTGGTGTCCGCCCTCTCCGAAGTTGCGTGCCGCAACCTCGCTCATCTCGCCCAGCCCGAAGAGGAAATCGACGCCTTCACTCTTCGCGTAGCCACCGATCTCGTCGTGGTACTGGTAGCTCTGCTCACCAATCTCACCCATGTCGCCGATCACGAGGATCTTGCGGCCGGGGGTGGCCGCCAGCACGGCGATACCGGCACGCATGGAGTCCGGATTGGCGTTGTAGCAGTCGTCAATGACCACGGCCCCACCCAGGCCCTTGCGCAGGTGGAGACGCCCCGGGGTTCCTGCGTAACCGCCCAGCCCATCAGCAACCGCCTTCAGCGAGACGCCGGCAGCAAGGCAGGCCGCTGCTGCCGCCAGGGCGTTGCGCACGTTGTGCTGCCCGGGCACCTGCAGGCGGAACTGCACCTCCCCTTTTGGCGAAATCAGCACCACATCACTGGCAAAGCCATGGCTCGTGCAGCGGGCACTGACATCGGCATCGGATGACAGACCGAAAGTCAGGATGCGGTGGCCACCGTTGATTGAGCGCCAGTACCCGGCAAACGGGTCGTCGGCGTTGAGCACCGCGACACCGTCCGAGGACAGGCCTTCGTAGATCGCGCCCTTCTCCCGTGCCACCTCATTGACACTGCCCATGCCCTGCAGGTGGGCACGCTGGGCGTTGTTGACCAGGGCCACGGTCGGCCGCGCCAGGTGGGTGAGATAACCGATTTCGCCCGGGCGGTTCATGCCCATCTCGATCACCGCCGAGCGGTGGTTGCCGGAAAGACGCAACAGCATCAATGGCACGCCGATGTCGTTGTTGAGATTGCCGCGGGTCGCCAGAACCGCCAGATCGGGGTCGAAGCCATCGATACGGGCCTGGGCGCGCAGGATCGCCGCACACATCTCCTTCACGGTGGTCTTGCCATTGCTGCCGGTGACGCCGATCAGGGGCAGATCGAAGCGGCTGCGCCAGCCGGCGGCAAGCCTCCCCAGACCGAGACGCGTGTCTTCGACGACGAGCAGGGGCAAAGGCACCGGATGGGTCGCCGCCCAGGCCCGGTCAACCATGGCAGCAACAGCCCCCTGGGCAGCCACTGCGCCGACAAACTCATGGCCATCAAAGCGCTCGCCACGCAAGGCCACGAACAACTGTTCGGGCTGAATCGCCCGGGAATCGGTGCTCACGGAACGGAAGGAAACACTCCCCCCCACCGCTGTACCGCCGGTGACCAGTGCGGCCTCCTGAAGATCCATCATGAAAGCGCTCCCTGGGCATCGTTCCAGGCTTCAAGAGCAGCGCGGGTCTGCTCCACATCGGAAAAGGGATGGCGCACGCCTTTGACTTCCTGGTAGGGCTCATGCCCCTTGCCGGCAATCAGGACAAGATCGTCGGCCGCCGCGGAGAGAATGGCGCGGCGGATGGCCTCGGCCCGGTCGGCCACCACTTCGGCCTCCGGACCGGCGCCGCTGACGATGTCGCGGAGAATCTGCTCGGGGTCTTCCCCCCGGGGGTTGTCACTGGTCAACACAACCTGATCGGCCAGTCGACTCGCCACTTCTCCCATCAAGGGACGCTTGCCGGGGTCGCGGTCGCCACCACAACCAAAGACGCAGATCAGCCGGCCATTGCGCGCCCTGACGGTGGCACGGACGGCGGAAAGCACCTGCTCGAGGGCATCGGGCGAATGGGCATAGTCCACCACCACCAAGGGCTCGCCGATCCCCCCCAGCGTCTGCATCCGCCCCTGGGGAGGGGTGAGCCCCTCCGCAACCATCGCCGCATCCTCGAGCGTGATGCCGGACGCAATCAGGGTGCCAATAACCGCCAGCAGGTTCGACACATTGAACTGACCGACCAGGTGGGGATAGAGGTCGGCCGAATCATTGCCGCAGCGCGCGGTGAAACGGATCCCCGCTGAAGTGACAGTGAGCCGGTCAGCCACCAGCAGCCGGTTGACCGGCGCAGCGTCGGCATTGCTGGGAAACAGGGTATAACCGATAACTTCCAGACCCTTCCCGGCCAGACGGCGGGCCTGCTCCACGCCGAACCGGTCGTCGAGATTGAGCACCACCGAACGCAGCCCCGGCGTGTCGAACAGACGGGCCTTGGCAACCGCGTAGTTCTCCATGTTGCCGTGGTAATCCAGGTGGTCGCGGGTCAGATTGGTATGCACAGCCACATCAAAACGCAGACCATTCAGACGCCCCTGGTCAAGACCGATGGAAGAAACCTCCATGGCCACGGCATCCGCACCGGAATCGCGGAAACGGGCAAGGGTCTGGTGCAGGGTGAGGCTGTCCGGGGTGGTATTGAGGCTTTCCGACAAGGCGCCGGGAAAACCGATACCCAGCGTGCCGATGACGCCGC
>Ga0268298_10001289_pt1 | contig 29980 bp, 30 predicted proteins | sample WWTPWeurt_MetaG_FD_194462 | JGI IMG/M metagenome (GOLD analysis project Ga0268298, IMG submission 194462) | Activated sludge microbial communities from WWTP in Nijmegen, Gelderland, Netherland - WWTP Weurt | ecosystem: Engineered > WWTP > Aerobic digester > Activated sludge | place... | reverse complement strand
GCCGGAGTTTCCCCAACGGCAAGACCAACCCCTTCGGCGGCGGGCTTCTCTACAACGCCGGGGCGGGCCAGGCGCCCACCAGCAAGCAGGGGTGGGCCGTCTACACGGGCCTTCGCTACGACATCGAGAAAACGGGCACCAAGATCGGCGCCGAATACAACGTGGGGTCGAAGAATTGGTTGACCTTTACCCCCGCGGCCGACGACGTATGGACCTCAAAGCTCGGCACCCGCGGCAACGTCTACGAGGCGTACATCATTCAGGACGTCAACCGGCACGCTATCGCCCCCAAGGGCAAAATGTTCTTCCGCCTGGGGTGGCAGTACTATGACTTCAAGTGGACCAACTCCAACAATTGGGTCGGCGGGACGCAGCCGGTCAACAACTTGAGCCTGCCCGAATTCTTCACCCCGCTGGACAAGGCGGTCGACGTCTACACCACCTTCGAGGTGCATTTCTAAACACCGACCGCTCCGCCCCGGCCGCCGATCCCTCGGCGGCCGGGCGACGGGCGGCCCCGGGAGGCGCTTATGAAACGATTCAAAACGTTGGGAATTTTGTTGGCGGGCCTGTTGGCCCTGTCGGCGGCGAAGCCCCTGAACGCCGCTGACCCGAAAATGATCGGCATCGTCACGAAGATCCTCGTGGCCGAGGACGGGAAATCCGCCGTGGCGACCCTGAAATCCAAGGGGCAACTGGTCGAGGTGGACATCGCGGACAAACTGACCCTGGACAAATTTTCCTCCAAGAAAATCCAACCGGGCGATGAAATCCGCTGCGTCTACCAAGACAAAGACGGTCGAAAAAAAAGCGTTTCCTTCAAGAAGACGGCGGGGTGCTGATTTAATAACCCCGTGCGTTTTCGCTTCATTCTTCTCGCGTCCGCCCTAAGCCTCGCGGTCGGCCCCCTGGCGGGGGCCGACCGCCGGGTGGACCACGCGAAATTTCCCTCCCTCAAAGGCCCCTTCAAGGACGGTCCGGCCGTGACCAAGGCTTGTTTGTCCTGCCACGACCAATCCGCCCAGGAGTTGATGGCCACTTCCCACTGGACCTGGAAAGGGGAGGAGACGGTGGTTCCCGGTTCCGACGGGAAACATCGGCGCATCGGCAAGGCCAACCTCATCAATAACTTCTGCATCGGCGTCCAATCCAACGAGGCGAGTTGCACGGCCTGCCACATCGGTTACGGCTGGAAAGACAAGACGTTCAATTTCGCCGACCCGTCCCGCATCGACTGCTTGGTTTGCCACGACACCACCGGTGAGTACACCCGAAAACCGATCGTCGACGAACCGCTGGATTGGACGGCCCTGGCCCAGTCGGTCGGCCCCACGAGCGTGCAAACCTGCGGAAGCTGCCACTTCGCCGGGGGCGGGGGAGAAGGCGTCAAACACGGGGATTTGGACCCCTCGCTTTTGGACGGCGACAAGATCTTGGACCTGCACATGGCCCCCGACGGTCTGGCCTTCACTTGTTCCACCTGCCATCGGGGCGACGACGTGGCCCACCACATTCGGGGCCGCTCGGCGTCGGTTTCCGTTCAAACGGGGGACCGGCTCTCTTGCGCCACCTGCCACGGCGACAGTCCCCATGGGCGCGCCTTTATTTACCGCACCGAGGCCGAGCGGCGGGCCGGGGAAAAACTTCGGGCCGGCCGGCCCCCTCTCCCCGCCGCCGAGGCGCGGCGGCTCAATTGGCACGCGCGGCGGATCGCCTGTCAAACGTGCCACATCCCCAAGTTTTCCAAGGTCATGCCCACCAAGACCTGGTGGGATTGGTCCACCGCCGGCCGCCTACGGGAAGGGAAGCCCTATAAAGATTTGGATGAGAACGGCGACATCGTTTACATGAGCGAAAAGGGCGATTTTCGTTGGAACAAAGACGTGGCGCCGGAATACCGTTGGTACAACGGAACGCAACGCCGGTATCTCTTGGGCGACGTGTTTGATCCGACCCGGGTTCTTGCCTTAAACCCGCCGGGGGGGGCGGCCGACGATCCATCCGCCAAGATCTGGCCCTTCAAGATCATGCGGGGTAAACAGCCTTTCGACACGGGGACCCGCGTGTTGGTGCAACCCAAGCTTTCGGGCCCCCCGGGGTCCGGGGCGTTTTGGGCCGATTTCGATTGGGAAAAATCGGTTCAAACGGGGATGGCCTATGTCGATTTGCCTTACCAGGGCCCGCTGGGCTTCGCGGAAACGGAAATGTATTGGCCCTTGGGCCACATGAGCGTGGAAGGATCGGCCGCCCTCTCCTGCCGGGATTGCCACCATCGGGGAGGCCGACTGGCCGGTGTGCCGGGTGTTTACATCCCGGGGCAGCACCGCGCGCGGTGGCTGGACTTTCTGGGTTGGCTTGGGTTTTTTGCCGCCCTGGCCGGTGTGCTCATTCACGCCGGCCTGCGGGTTCGGGGGCGTCGTCGGGCGGCTGACCGGGAGGGGAAATGAAAATTTATCTTTTCAAGGTCTACGAGCGGATTTGGCACTGGATCCAGAGCGCGCTGGTTCTTTTACTCCTGTGGACGGGTTGGGTGATCCACGGGGCCTGGGGCGGCATGGGATTCGCCGCCGCCGTCGACCGGCATGAAACCGTTGGCGTCGCCCTGCTCGTGTTGTCAGCGTTCACGATGTTCTGGCACATCACCACCGGCGAAGGGAAACAGTTCATTCCCCGGCGGCGCGGCCTGGCCGACATGATTCGCTTTTACACCGGGGGGATTTTCCGCGACGCGCCCCACCCCGAATCCCCCGCGCCGGACGCGAAGTTCAACCCGCTGCAACGATTCGCCTACTTCAGTCTGCTCGTGTTTATTTTCCCGGTTCAAATGGCGACGGGGTTCGCGTTGTGGGCGCTCCCCCGGTTCGACGCCGTGGCCGTTCTTCGGCCGCACTTGAGGGAGATCGCCCTCCTTCACACGGCGGGGTCCTTCGGTATGATGATTTTTATCCTGGTCCACCTCTACATGATCACCACCGGCCGCACTCTGGGTGCCAATCTCAGAGCCATGTGGACCGGTTGGGCTAAAGAGATTTAGGCCGTTTCGCCCCGCGGGGCGTCGTTGAGCCGGGGCCCCAGGGTCCACCGCTCGTTGCCCCGCGCCAACCGCGCGAGATCCCGCGCCGCCCCTCGGATGTTCTTCACCTGGAACAGGGACTTTTCGCTTTCGCTGAAAGCCAAGAAATGCGGCGACCGACCGGCCGGGTCCACGGGCGCGCCCAGGGAGCGCAGGGTGAACCCGTTTTGGGTCAGAACTTCCGCCGCGTCGGCGCGCAGGAGGGTCAGCCAGCCGGTCAACCGCAGCGTTTTTGAAATTCGGTAGAGCAGGCGGAACAAACCCAAAATCAAGACGGCGCCCTGGTGGCGCTGGTGGGACGTGGGCGCGTCACCGGCCGCCGGCAGCGGGTACGACAGAAGGGCCGACCACACGTCCACGAAAGCCCCGGCGTAGGGCTGCGCCAGGGTCAGCCCCGAAAGTTCGGCCACTTTTTTTGATTTTTCGAGGCGACGTTGTTCGTCGGGCCGCGCGGCCTCCAACGAGGCGAGCCCGATGGGGGAATTGAGCGTGAGACGGAAAGAGCCGACCACCCGGCCCGCCCGATCGGTCGCCGCCGCGTGAATGGACCAGGGGTCGTAGGGGTCCGCCAGGGGGCCCCCGCCGGGTTTGCGCAACCGCACTTGATGGGCCCAGGGGGCGATGCGCCGACGCAACTCGTAAATTTCCCGCAGTTGTTCGGGGGCGGTGGCGACCGTGAAATCAAACCCCGCCAGGTGAAACCCCTCGGCGGCGGCAAGGGCGGTTTCGGCCATTGCCTCGGCGGGAGGAAAAGTTTCGGGCCAACGACTTAAGGCCCGCCCCCGCAGGCTGAAGAGGATCAGCCAGGCGTCGGTGGCCCGCGCCGCGAAAGCCCGTCCCGCGCCGTCTCCCTCCGGGCCCAGGGGCGCCCAGGGAATGTCCGTTCGTGCGATCAACGCGTCGATGTGGGGTGTGGGCAGAGCGATCAGGTGGGTGGCTCCCAAGGCCTGGGTCACTTGCGCCGCCAGATGGAGTAGCCCGAGCCCCGCCAGCGTCCGTTCGGAGGGCGGGCGCCGGCCATCGTTTTCCGGATCGAAATGAATCGCCGCGTACTCCGCCAGTTCGTCGGCCCAGCATTTTTCGCCCGCGGCAAGCCGCGAGTCGAAAACAAGGTCCGCCACTTGGCAGGGCCGGGCGGGCCGTCGGAACCCGTCCAATTCCCAGGGGTAAACCGCCGCGAAGCCGGGCAGGCCGCGCTCCCCGATGAGATAAACGGTCAGCGACGCCACCGCCGCGCCCGAGGCGGCGCTTGCCACGAGCCGCAGGGCGTCCCTAGCGAAGCCGGGGGCGGGAGGCGGGGCGAAAGGGGCCGGGGCGGCGTTCCCGAACTCGGTCACGAGTTTTTCAAGATCGGCTTTTCGCGACGGGGTCGCCGCGGCGAGGTCGATCGCCGGAGAGAACACCCAGGGCCCGATTTTATTCATGGGCGGGCGTCCGTCGGGGGCGCCCCGACCGAGGCCAAAAGCGCCTGGGCGAAAAGGACCTGCCGGTGGGTCTCCAATTCCGACGGGGTGTCGGCCCGGACTTCGGCCCCGTGGGCGGACACATTTCGCAAGTTGGTCCCCGGTCGGAAATGATCGGCGAACTCGAAGAATTGGGGCTCTTCGCTCAACGCCGCCCGCGGCCAGCGGTCGAAACGGATTTCAAACCAACCGTCCCCCCGGGGCGTGATGCCGTCCACGGACGGGGGCGGGAATTCCTCCAGGCCAAAGGCGCGTCGAAGCGTTTCCTCGAAACGGTCCGACATGGCGAGAATCTCCGTGTCCGAGGGCCCGCCCCAAATCAGTCCGTGGTGGCGCATCACGCACAGGCACCGCTCGCCGGTGAGCGGGTTTCGGCGGAACGCGTCCCGCGCCGCGGTGGTGAGCGCGAGGCCCGGCGGAACGGACGGAAAGATCCGCACCGCAACGCCGTTCAAGAAGGCCGTACGCCGCCGGATTTCCGCCTCGGGCAGGCGGCCGAGGATCTGGCCGGCGAGGCTATGGACGTGCGCCGTCCAGGGGGCGGGCAATTGAACATGCAGGCCGCTTTCGAGCGACACCCGGGGGCCGGGGGACCGTTGTGCGGCGTCGAGCGAGGCGAGGTAGTCCCCCGCGGCGGCGGTCTCCGTCCCAGGGTTTTCAATTTTCTTTTTCAGTGAAGAGGGATCCAGGACCGCCCAGCCGCTGTGTTCCGTCATGTCGATCAACCGCGTTCGGGTGGCTTTAATGACCATGCGTTCGGCCGACGCTTTGACGGCGGTGTTGCCGCTGGCGCCTTGAGTCAGCAACACGTCCGAGCCCAAGCGGCGACTCAACGTCGCGAGGCGGGTCGAAGCTTCCAAAGGAATCATCGGCGGACCCGCCACCACAAGGGAGGGAAAACGGCCAGTAGACCCCACAGCAGGGCCGACGGGCCCGCCACGGGGGTGTGAAAGACGCGGGCCAAAAACGGCGAAAAAACAAGCGCCGCGCCGGTGGCCAAAATCCCCACGGACGTGGCGATCGCGCGGGCCGTCCATGGGGACCGGTCCGGGTGACTCTGCCGTTTTTCGGCGACCACCAGGCCGATGTTGCCGAGAACCAAGCCGATCACGGCCAGGCTTCGCCCGGCGGCCGGCGAAGGCGCAACAAGGAATAGACCCACCGCCGCCAGCGTGAGGAGGATCCCCCGTCCCAGAGAGGTCGCGAGGGCGCGCCGATCGATGAAAGAGGCGAAGCGTTTCGTTTCCGAGGGTTCGTCGAAGGCGAGGGCGGACAGCGGGTGAACAATCAACTCCATCAAGACGATGTGGATGGGCAAGAGGAGCGCGGCCTTTCCGAGCAACGGCGGCACCACGGTCAACGCGAGGAGAGGGACGTGGTAGGCGATCAGGTAGCCGAAACTCGCGCGCAGGCTCGCCATCACCCGGCGGCCTTCAAAGACGGCTTCCGCGATGCCTTGGAAGTCGTTTTTTAAGAGGATCAATTGCGCCGTGGATCGCGCCACGTCGGTGGCGTCCTTGCCCATGCTGACGCCCACGTCGGCGCGTTTCAAGGCGGCGGCGTCGTTGACCCCGTCCCCGGTCATGGCCACCCGAAGGCCGCGGGCGCGGAGGACGTCCACCAACTCCATTTTTTGTTCGGGGCGAAGCCGGGCGAAGAGCGTTCCCCGGGTGTACGCATCGGCCCGACGCTCCGGCGGCAGCGCGGCGATCTGATCGCCCGTCAACATCCATTCGTGATCGTGGGGCAAACCGATTTCCTCGGCGATGGCGTGGGCGGTCAACAGATGGTCGCCCGTCAGCATTTTGACCTCGATGCCGGCGCGACGGCATTGGGCGATGGCGTCGATGACTTTGGGGCGAACCGGATCGGTGAAAATCAAAAGCCCCACAAAGACCAGGCCGGTCTCGTCGTCTTCGCGGCGACCGGAAAAGCGCCCTTCACGGGCCGCCAGGCCCAACACCCGTCGTCCCCGGGCGGCTTCGGTTTCGGCGGCGGTTCGAATGTCCCGGTGTTCTTCGGTCGATAGGGCGCAATGCTCCAGCACCCCCTCCACCGCGCCTTTCATGGCGATGCGTCCGGTGCCATCGGGACGCGTCCAAACATGGGACATGTGCTTGCCCTGAGTTTCGAAGGGGTAATCGTGCGTCAGTGACCAACCGGCGTGGGCGCGATTCACCAGCGGGCCGCGGGCGGCGGCCCAAGAGAAAATGGCTTTTTCGAGGGCGTCGGTGGGGGCGGGCTCGCAGGCCTGGATCAGCGCGTCCTCAAACCGCGCGTCCACCGCGTTGGTCCCGCCGGGGCGGACCTCGACCAATTGGAAGAGTCCTTCCGTGAGCGTTCCGGTTTTGTCGGTGCAGATCACGTCCACCCCGCCCAGGGCTTCCACCGCCGGGAGTGATTTGACCAATACCCCTCGCCGCGCCAAACGCCAGGCCGCCAAACTAAGATAAAGGGTGAAGACCAGGAGGAACTCTTCCGGAATGGCCGCCATGGCCAGGGTCAATGCCAGAATGAGGCTTTCGCCCCAACGCCCCGTCCGGAGAAGTTCCACCCCGAAAAGGGCGATCGCCATGCCGACCGCGATGAGAAAGGCTTTTTTCACCACGCGCTCAATGGCGACACGCAACGGGCTTCGGATCGTTTCGAAGTTTTTGAGCACCGCCGCGAGCGCGCCGATTTGGGATTGGGCGCCGGTTTTCTCCACCTCGCCCACCCCCCGGCCCGTCAGCACCGTGGTCCCGGAGAGAAACGCGTCTCCGGTGTTCTTTTCGACCGGCACCGACTCCCCCGTCAGGGGGGCTTCGTTGACGGTGAGTCCCTGGGCGTCCCGCAGGCGTCCGTCCGCGGGGAGGGATTGCCCCTCCTCCAGGAGAAGGAGATCCCCGGGGACGATGTCGGCCGAACGGGTTTGCTGCACCCGCCCGTCCCGAATCACATGGCACAAGGGGGTCAAGGTTTTTTTGAGGGCGGCCAGCGCTCGGTGGGAGCGGATGTTGAGGAGAACGTCCACGCCGAGCACGGGCACGAGGGCGGCGAGCAAAACGACCGCGTCGGTCCGCTGGTCCAATCCCCAATAAACCGCCGCCAGAACGAGCAACATTAGGCCCATGGGATCGCTCCCCAATTCGGCGGCGTCACGGGCCAGCGCGCGCCAGCGGGGTTCGTCGATCCCCTGGGGGCCCAACGCGGCGCGGCGGCGGAGGGCTTCGTCGGTGGAAAGGCCTGGAAAGGGTGTGGTCACGGGCGGAACCTCGTGGAAGTGAATGGGGAAATGGTAGGATAACCCCATGCGCACAACAAGAGCGATGGCACTGGTGTTCTTGGTCGCGATGGCGGGCTGTGCCCGTCGACCGGCCGAGAGTTTGGTGAAACAACTGCGCTCCGCCAATCCTGAAACGCGGATCAAAGGCGCCGAAGGGGTCCTGACGAAGAAACCCCCGGCCGCGGAGGTTTTGCCCGCCTTGACCGACGCCTTTCGCGACCCCCGCGCCGCGGTTTATTCGGCCGCCGCCCGCGCCACGCTGTCCCTGGGCGACCCCGGGGTCGACGCCCTGGCCCGGCTTCTCTCCGACAAGGACGCCTGGGTGCGTTGCCGCGCCGCGGAAAATTTGGGGTTGGCCAGGCCGGTGGCCGCCCGGGCGGTGCCGCACTTGCTGCGCGCCCTGGAAGATCACGATTTTTGCGTCACCGGCAAATCGGTGGACGCGCTGGGGGTCATCGGCGCCCCGGCCGTGCCCGGCCTTTTGGAATTGCTCAAGGACAACAACCCCGCCGTGCGCCGGAACGCCGGCGACGCTTTAGGAAGGATGCCCCTCGATCTTCAAAGCCGGGCGGTGGACATCCTCTTGCCCGACTTTAAGAACAAAGACGAGTTCACCCGCGGCGAGGCCGCCCTGCGCTTGACGGGCATGGGGCGGGTGGCTGTGCCGGTTTTCCTGGCGGGGCTGCGCGATGGCGACGCGGACTTGAAGTTGCGGTCCCTGGACGGCCTGGAAGAGATCGCGGACACACGCCCCGAAACCGTGAACGCGTTGTTGGAGTCCCTGGCGGACCCGGTCCGCACGGTCCGCCTGCGCACCTCGGCGGTGATCGGCCGCTTGGGACAAAAAGACGAAAAGATCGCCGAACGACTCCTGCCCCTTTTGCAATCCAAGGACGCGAAGGTCCTGCACGTGGTGATCTCCGCCTTGGGGGACATGGGCGCGGGCGGCGCGGTGGCGCTCACCGACTTGATTCGGCTCATGGACACCCATCCCGAATCCGCGATTCGTTCCGAGGCTTCCGAAGCCCTGTTCAAAATGGGATTGACGGAGTCCATCACGGCGGCCGAGCGGCGCAACATGGACGAGTACCGGCGCAACAACGCGCCTTGACGGCGGACCATCGCCGATGTAGATTTGGTTTTAAGAATTCCAAAGGAGTGATCCCATGACACGGACCTTGGCGTTGACGGCGATGGCGGCGGTGCTCTTGAGCGGTTGTTCGGCGAAATACGTGCGGGACACGGACGTCCCCACCCTGGACAAACCGGCGATGTCCACGGGCCTCGACCGGGCGGATCTCGACCGGCTCTACAACGAAAACATTCAAAATCTTCTGGCCTCCCCCGTCATGGCGGAATGGCAAAACACGGCGGTTCGGACCGGCAAAAAGCCCGCGGTGGCGATCTTCCCGATCGTGAACGAAACCACCGAACACATCGACACGCAGTTGGACGCGCTGTTGAGCAAGCTCGAAACCCAGTTGGTCGGCACCGGCGCCCTGGCCGTGGTCAGCCGCCAACGCCAACAACAACTGGCCGAAGAGCTGCGCCTCCAACAGAGCGGCGCCTTTGACGCCGCGCAATCGGCCAAGCTCGGCCGCATGCTGGGCGCCAAGTATTACGTGACCGGAAAAATTTATGACAGCGCCGAGCGCACCAAGGGCGCGCGCCGCGTGCAATATTTCCTCTTCATGCAGGTGATCGAGTTGGAAACCAGCCTCGTCGCCTGGCAAAAAGAAGCCGCCCTCTCCAAGGGGCTGTTGAAGTAAAAACCCGGTGGGACACCGCGCTCCCACCTTCCTCCTCGGGTCGCTGGTCCTCGGGGTCTGCGGCTGCGCCGGGGGCTTTTACGCCGCCTCGGCGCGTTTGACCTCCTATCTAGACACAGGGCAAGCGACCCTGGCCCTGGCCGAGGTCAATCGGCTGCTGGGGGTGAGTTCCGAATCCCAGAGCCCCCCCGACCTCAAGAACGGCCGGGTGCTCCACCTGCTTACCCGCGCCCGACTGCTCCAGGACCTGGGCCGGTACGAGCTCTCCGCCCGGGATTTCCAGGAAGCGGACGATCACCTGGAGGTGTTGAGCCTCTCGGGCAACCCGTTGGACACCCTCTCCAAGTACCTGTATTCGGAGAAAAAATCCGTCTACAAGGCCACGCCCCTCGAGAAAACGCTCATCAACACCCTCAACATGGCCAATTATTTGGCCCGGGGCGACCTCTCGGGGGCCAAGGTGGAGGCCCGCCGTTTGCGGGTGTTTGAGGATTTCCTGCAAGAAAGCGGACGATCCGACGCCTTGAACCCCCTGGGCGTTGCCCTGGCGGGACTGGCCTTTGAACTGGCCGGGGAAGCGCCCCAGGCCATGCGATTCTACGCCGATTCCCTCGAGAGGGGCGGCGTGCCGGGTTTGGAAGAGGCGATGGGGGCCCTTCACCAGCGAACCGGCGCTTCGGACCCCCGCGTCAAACGGTGGGCGACCGGCGCGCGGGGGGCCGGCGGCGAGGTGGTGGTGGTGTGCCTGGGCGGGCGGGCGCCCCAAAAAATTCCCATCGATGTGCCGCTCAACTGGCCCGTCTGGTCCACCTGCCCGGAGGCCGCCTATTTGAGCGTTCACGCCCGGGAACGGGCGGCGGTTCTGGCCAGCGTGGGGTTTCTGAAAGTTTTGCGTTTGCCGGGCCTCTCGCCGACGCCGTCGCCCGTCAAAGGCGCCGACTTGGAAATGGCCGGGCGATCCCTGGATTTGGTCTCCGCCCTGGACGTGGAGGCCGGTGTCCGTCGGGAATATGAAAAAATGCACGGCGCCTATTTGATGGCGGCGTTGTCGCGGGTGGTGTCGCGGGCCCTGGTGGCGCGGTTCGTGGAGAGCGCGGCCGGGGGGGACAAAAAGAAAGACAATCGTTTCTTGGGCGCTCTCGTGGAGGCGGCGCTCATGATGATGGACGTGCCGGACACCCGGTCCTGGTCGAGCTTGCCGGCCAAGGTTTTTTACGCCCGGGGCCGCTGGCCCGCCGGCACGCACCGACTGACGGTGACCTTCGACGGGAGCGGTGAAACGGTGTCCCGCGACGTGACGGTCACCGACGGCGCTACCCAATTTGTTTTTATTTCGAACAAGGGAGTCTGACATGATGAAACGCGCGTGGATGGGGGTTATCTTGGCCGGGGTGTTGGCCGGGGCGGGGCATGCCTTTATGGACGGGTACCAGGACCGGAAGGGCGTCTATTTCGGCTTCGACGCGGCCGGGGGGAACGGCAAGGCGGAGGCAAACGGCGGAGGCGACACCAGCGCCTTGGGCGTCATGCCCTCGGCGCGGCTCGGCATCGGAAGCGAAGGCGATTTGGGCGTCGATCTCGAAGGCGGCGTGTTCTTCGGTAGCGACGACGGCGTGGACCAGACCCACACCGGCGTCTACGCGAACGTGCAGAAGTTCCTCAACAAAAACATCTACGTGCGCGGCGGGTTGGGGTTCGCCTTGGGGCGCTGGGAATCCACGGGCGTGTCGGAAACAGACAACGGGTTGGGTTTTCAAGCGGGGTTCGGCGTGGAGACGTTCCTGAGCGCCGAGAACGCCCTGCGCCTCGGCGCCGTCTACCGCGCCCACAACTACGACGACTTTGACTTCACGTTCATGGGGCTGGTCGCCGGTCTGACGTTCTATTAAGACGTCGATGAAACGCTCGGTGATCGCGTCGGCGGCCCTGGCCTGGGCCGTCGCGGCGGGGGCGGGAACGCCCGTCGAAATCATGAAGTTCTCTTCCAGCGACCCCGCCGCCTGGGAAGACGCCCGCGATCGCCGATCCGCGGCGCGGCCTTTGTCCTTGGAAGAAATTCGGTCCTTGGCGAAATCCGGGGTCAAGGAAAAAGCCCTGGTGCGGATGATCCGTTCCCGACGGGCGATGACGGCGGCCCGCGGCGACGACTTGGCGGCGCTCAAAGCCCAGGGCGTCTCGGACAACGTCCTTGAGGCCATTTCCACCCACGCGCTGGCGGAAAACCGCCGCATTGAGGTGTTGTTGACCCTCGACGTGGTGCGGCCTCTGTCGACGGAAAAGGCCCCCGTGCTCTACGTGGCCCTGGTGCATGAGGAATCGGGAAGGCAGGAGGAGTTGCTCAAGGGGCCCTTGGGCGAGGTGCTCAACCACCGCTGGAAGGTCGACGAGATCGTCGACAACAGCGATCCGCTGTTGCCGAGTTCATTGCGACGGATCCGCCTGGCGTTGCCCTTCCGGGCCACCCGCCATGGGAAAATGGCCTTCAAAATCCTCGTGACCCGCCGCCCCGGGTTGACCGACCTCACGCGCCTCTCGTCCGAAGAAGCGGGCCGCCTGGCCACGGTGTCGTTCGATTACCCGGCGGTGTCCTTGGACAATCGCTGCGAGTTGGACATCGAATTGGCCCAGGATCCCCTTCTGCCGGGGGAACTGACCCTGAAGGAGCCCGTTCTCCGAACGTACTGGGAATAGGGGATTAATTCACCGCCATCAAAGGTTCTCCGGTTTCGGAGTAGCTAATGCCTTCGTTGTAGCTGAAGGTTTGCGGGGCGTATTTGCCCACCCCTTCGTGGCGATCCAAAAGGTCGTCCAAACTGTCCTGGCTGTGGTCCCGGTCTGTCCAAAACCCATCGACCACGCGCCAGGTTTTATCGGTCTGTTGGTGGACGTAAAAAGCCCCGAAGGCCGCTTTCTTTTCCCGGTCCAGGCCTTGGGCAATCACCACCGCCTTGTCGTTGCGCGTTTTGGAGCGGACCACGCTGACGTTGGCGGGCCAAGCCGCCGAGACCACCACCAAGTCAAATAGCCCTTCCAATTGGCGGATGTGCTCGGCGGTGGCGAACTTTTTCAGGGTTTCTTTTCGGTTCCGCAGGGCCGCAAAGGTGTATCCGCGAAAGGCGTTTTCGGCCGTGTCGGCCTTGTGGGTTTGGCACCCCGTCAAAAGTAGTCCGACGCCCAATCCGCACAACCATTTTTTCACCATGGACTTTCCTCCTGTGCCGGTCGGCACAATTCCGGTTTCGCCAATCGAAAAATAAATCCAAAAGCCGCTCCCAGGGCGAAGCCGCCGAGGTGCGCGCCGTACCCCACTTGGACGAGCGCGTCGCCGTGCGTCAACAACCCCATCACGACCTGTTGGAACACCCACAACGGCACGAAGAACCACAACGGAGCGTCAAACCAGCCGTATTTGACCGACAAGAAGGGGGCCAGGACGTAGAAAATTTTTGTTTTCATGTGCGGCAAGGCCGTGAGGCCGAATCCCATAAGAGCCGAGATGGCCCCCGAAGCCCCCACCATGGGCACGTCGGGGGGGATGCCCCAGAGGATTTGGGCCCCCGCCGCCCCCGCGCCCCCCGCCAGGAAGAGCGTCAGCACGTGTTTCCCGAGCGTGGGTTCGATCACCCCCGCGAAGCACCAAAGGAACAGCATGTTGAAAACCACGTGCGCCACCCCGCCGTGGAGGAACAGGTGGGTGAAAAGGCCGGTCAAAGAGCCGTTCTTAAAAAAGCCGAACCGGCGAAAGGGGCTGGTGACGCGGGGGTTTTCCGCGCGGCTCTTTTGGTAGGCCCGGTGAAGGGGATAAAGTCCGTCCCATTCGTAGCGGGTCTTAGGTGCCAGGAGGGCTTTGTTATGTTCGGTGCGCTCGAAGAGGCCCTTGAGGGCCGGGGAGGGGAAATCGACCTCCATCGTCGCCACGCGCAATTGGGCTTTGTCCGCTTCGGGAAGATAGGGGTCCGCCGACAGTACGCGCACCATGTCCCGGGCGACGTTCCGCTCGTCGTCGCTCCCGACGGCGGACCGGTTGCGTTTTTCGAGGGGCCAGGTGACGGAAAAAATGAACACTTCCGCCACGATGAGCGCCGCCGTGAGGATGGGAAACGCCCGGACGCGGGGCCAGACCGGAAAAACAAAAAACACGAAAGTCTACGGTTTGACGAATTCGCCGTCCGCCACCGTTCCGTAGCGGATGGCGGCGCAGTCCAGGGTCTCTTTGCCGACCGTCATATTGACCTGGCGGCTAAAGAGGCTGTTGTTGCTGCGGAGCACGACGCCGGTCTTGGCGTCCACCCAGGCCTGCTCGGTGGATTCGGCGTCGGGACGACGGGCTTTGACGCTGTAGAGAAGCGTCTCCCGTCCGGCCACCTGGCCGCCCGGGCCCGCGTTCCCTTGGAACGACTTGGTCCAGAAGCGAATCCCGTCCACCTCGCCCGCCACCGGGACGCGGGAAGACGTCTCGGGGGGCGTTTCGGTCATTTCGCCTTGATAGTTGCGCCGGGGGGCGAAGACCGTCTTGACGTGCAATTCCTTGCCGTCGAACACCGTCGTCACTTCCGATTCGATGGGCTCGCCCCTCATGTCGGTGGATTTGTGTTGGGAAACAATTTTGAAGCGGTCTTTTTTGACCCACACGCGCGCGGTTTGTTCTTCTTTTCCGCCGACGATTTCGCTCTCGTTGGCGAGGGTCCAGGTCCCCTCGAACTCGAGGCGGGCGTCGGCGCGGCTGGGCCCGCATTTCTTGATGAAGGCGCCCACCCCGACGGTGAGAATGATCAACAACAGGAGGTTTTTCATGGGACAAATCCTTGGTAAAAAGAATGATGACGCGAATTGATTATACCCGAAATTCCCCGGCTAGGATCGGGAGTGAAATGTGCTATAATCATACCGTCATGAGAACAAACTTTACCACGCTCGCTATGACCGTCGCCCGCGGCTATTGCCGCCGGGCGAAGTCCTCTATTCACGGGGACGGGGCGTTGGGGAGCGTGTCCTTCTAACAAGAACAACGAAGCGAACACACCGAAACCGACGCCCACGATCCTCCGGATCGTGGGTTTTTTATTTTCGGCGAAAGGACTGGCAAAAAAACAAATCCGGGGTTAAAGATGGTTGACCCCGAAACGAGGTGATCCCAATGCAAGTGAACGAAGAGGACGTGAGGGAGTTAAGGTTGGCGGAGCAGGCCCTGATGACGGAGGCTCTGGAAACGAAAGCCGCCCGGATCCAGGAGCTGGAGGCCGAGATCACGTATTTGCGGCGAACCCTGAACGAAGCCATGGCCGTGCCCCGGCCGGCGATGGCGCGGCAAGCCGCGCCCGTGGCCGCCCCCCGGCCCGGGGGCGACGTGCCCCGGCGGTGGAAAGCCTAAATCCATGATTGAACATATTGTTCTGTTCAAACTAAAAGCCGACGCCTCGGGGGACAGGAAACGCGCCCTACTCGACGCCCTGTTGGCCCTTAAGGACCGCGTCCCAGGCATCGTCCAGGCCTCGGCGGGGACCAATTTTTCCTCCCGCGCTCAAGGGTACACCCACGGTTTCGTGGTCCGTTTTAAGGACCGCGCGGCTCTCGACGCTTATTTGCCCCACCCGGCCCATGTCGCTGTGGTGGAAAGCCACGTCAAACCCCTCAGTGAGGGCGTTTTGGCTTTGGATTTTGAATTTAATTAAGGGATGCCTAAAAAAGCGACCAACTGCTTCCGCGAGAATCTCGATGGATGCAATTGATTCGAATCCGAGGGGTGCCGTTATAATACCAGGCCCTTTTTCCCGCCCAGTCAGGGAATTCCGAAGGGTGGCCTTTTATCAGATCTGAATTTATGTGAGAGGAAACGGTCGGGATCGAAATGGCCGGAATTTTAGAGATATATTTTGGGACAAGCACACTTGGTAGTTCCTCAGCGAGGTAGTCAAACGGAAGATATCCTTCCGTATCGGCATAATAGATCGTTATAGCGCTGCGAAAAGACCCTGTTTTTCCTTTAACCCCCGCTTCCTTGGCGCGGATCACCATGTCGGCGAATTTGGGAATGGCGATGGCGGCCAGCAGGGCAATGATGGCCACCACAAGCATGAGCTCGATCAGGGTGAATCCGCCGAGGCTCATTTTTTTCATGACACCCTCCCCTTAATTAAGGGTATCCCCGGTGGGGGGGGGTCAAGGCCTTGTTGAAAACGCTATACTCTGAGGAAAGACCCCCAGGAGGAAGTCCGATGCCCGAGCCGACCGACCGCAAACGCGCTTTCGATACCTTTGAATTTACGTTAACCGAGTCGGTTGAAGTGTCCCCCGGCAACAAGCATTTGCGGTTGACCATGCCCGTCGGCAAGGAACTCGTGTTCCACGCTGGCCAATACGTCCAGTTGTTTATCCCCAACGACGGCGGCGTCCGTCGGAGGGCCTATTCCATCGCTTCCTCGCCCTTCCATAAGGACTATATCGAGCTTTGCGTCACCTTGGTGACGGGGGGGATTTCGTCCACCTACCTCCACAACATGAAACCCGGTGACAAAATCCAGGGCATGGCGCCTCTGGGGCACTTTTTAATCAAAGACGAATCCCGGGAGTTCGTGTTCATCGCCACGGGGTCCGGGGTGGCGCCGTTCCGCGCCATGATCCACGATTTGTTGCATCGGAACTTCAAGAAAAACCTCTACCTGGTCTACGGCCACCGCTACGAGCCCGACATCATCTACCGAAAGGAATGGGAAGCCTTGGCCGCCCAAAATTCGAATTTCAAATATCTTTTCACCCTCAGCCGCGACACGAGCTGGAAAGGCGAGCGGGGTTATGTGCAGGAAAAAATTGAAAAACTCGTTCCCGCCCTCACGGAGAAAAGTTATTTTATTTGCGGACTTAACAACATGATCACGGCCGTCAACGACCGCCTGTTGGCGCTGGGGGTGCCCAAGGAGCAAATACACTTCGAACGGTACGATTAGAAACCCCTCGGATTTAGTAAGATATCAGGCGTCGCACCCCTTTCCCCGCACATGGACCACCTGGATCAACTGGAGCAGCAAAGCGTCTACATTTTCCGAGAGGCCTTCCGGCATTTCGAGCGGTTGTGCATGCTGTGGTCCATCGGCAAAGACTCTACCGTCCTCCTCTGGCTGGCCCGCAAGGCTTTTTTTGGCCATGTGCCTTTTCCTCTCGTCCACATCGACACGAGCTACAAACTCCCCGAAATGATCGCCTACCGCGATCGACTGGCCAAGGAATACAAGCTGACCATGATCGTCGGCCAGAACACCGAAGCCCTCGTCGCGGGGAAAACCTTTCCCCTGACGGCCTCTCTGCCCGACAACCACCCCGACAAAGTGTCTCGCCTGCAGTGTTGCGGGCTATTGAAAAAAGACGCCCTGGCGAACACCCTGAGCGGCGCCTGGCCGCGCAAGCGCCTCAATTTGACCACCGGCTTCTATGAGACCGACCCGGACAAGGAGCCCTTTCACGGCGTCATCGTGGGGGCCCGGGCCGACGAGGAAGGCAGCCGGTCCAAGGAGCGCTACTTTTCACCCCGGGACAAAAACAACGCCTGGGACATCGGCGAACAGCCGCCGGAATTTTGGAACCAATTCAAAACCGATTTCGCCCCCGGCACCCACGTGCGCATCCACCCGCTCCTGGACTGGACGGAGCTCCACATCTGGGAATACATCAAGCGTGAAAAAATCCCCACGGTGTCGCTCTACTACGACCAAGGATCCGGCACGCGCTACCGCAGCCTGGGGTGCGGCCCCTGTCAAGCGCCCATCCAAAGCAAGGCCAAAAACGTCGACGACATCATCGCCGAACTCAAGAGCGGCAAGCTCAAAAACATCGCCGAGCGTTCGGGCCGCCTGCAGGACGGCAAGCACGGGTTGGAAGAATTGCGGCGCGAAGGGTACATGTGAGCGTCGTCGTCTCGCGGGAACAAATGAACATCGTGGTGGTGGGCCACGTGGACCACGGCAAAAGCACCGTGGTGGGACGGCTTTTCGCCGACACGGATTCCCTGCCGGAAGGCAAGCTGGACGCCGTCCGCAAGGAATGCGCCCGGACCGGAAAGCCTTTTGAGTACGCCTTTTTGCTCGATGCCCTCTCCGATGAGCAGGACCAGGGCATCACCATCGACACCGCCCGGTCGTTCTTCAAGACCGACCGGCGCGATTACATCATCATCGACGCCCCCGGCCACATCGAGTTCTTAAAGAACATGATCTCCGGCGCGGCCCGGGCCGAGGCGGCGGTGCTCGTGATCGACGCCAAGGAGGGCGTGCGGGAGAACAGCCGTCGGCACGGGTACCTCTTGTCGATGTTGGGCATTCGGCAGATCGTCGTCTGCGTCAACAAGATGGATCTGGTGGACCGGAGCGAGGCCCGCTTTCGCGCGATCGAGAAGGAATATCGGGAATTTTTGAAGGGCATCGGCGCGGCGGAACCGCGCCAATTCATCCCCATCAGCGCGGTGAACGGCGAAAACCTGGCCGTCAAAAGCACCCGCATGGAGTGGTACGAAGGACCCCTGCTGTTGGAATGCCTGGACGCCTTTGAAAAAGCGCCCCCCAAGGCGGACCGCCCTCTTCGCCTGCCGGTCCAGGCCGTTTACAAGTTTGTCAGCCAAGGCGACGACCGGCGCATCATCGCCGGTCGCATCGAGTCCGGCCGCGCGCGGGTGGGGGATCGGGTGGTGTTCTCGCCCTCGAACAAAGTCAGCACCATCAAATCCATCGAAGCGTTTAACGCCCCGGCCCGGAGCGACATCGACGCGGGCTGGTCCACCGGGTTCACTCTGACGGAGGAAATTTACATCACCCGCGGCGAGATCATGAGCCACGAGGCGACGCCGCCCTTGGTGAGCACGCGCCTGCGGGCGAACCTCATCTGGCTCGGCAAGCGGCCCCTGGAAAAAGGCCGCGACTACAAGATCAAAATCCACACCCAGGCCCTGCCGGTGCGGCTCCTGGAAATCCGCAAAGTGATCGACGCCTCCGCCAAGGACGCCGGCGCTCAAATGAAAGACCATGTCGGACGCCACGACGTGGCCGACGTCATTTTGGAAACCCGCCAGCCCGTGGCTTTCGATGCGATCGCCCAAAACGAAGCCACGGGGCGGTTTGTGCTGGTGGACGGCTACGACATCGCGGGGGGCGGCATCGTTTCCGCCGCCGAAAAGGACGATAAAGAGGATTTGCGCGCCGAGGCCCGCCTGCGGGATTTCCATTGGATCCGCGGGGGCGTGTCGGCCGCGGACCGCGCCCGCCGCTTCGCGCACCGGGCCGCGCTCGTGATGTTCGTGGGCAAAGCGGGGGTCGGCAAACACCGTTACGCCCGCGCCCTGGAGCGCGCCTTGTTCGACAAAGGGCGCGCCGTCTACATGCTCGACGGCACCAACGTGCTCTTGGGCGTCGACAGCGATTTGATTTGGACGGCCTCCACCCAGGCGGAACTGGTGCGCCGATTCGCCGAGGTGGCCCATCTTTTTCTCGACGCGGGCCAGTTGGTGGTGTCGACGACCAACGCCATCGGCTTGGCGGACGTGGGCGCCGTGCAGGCGCTGGTGCCCGACTTCCCGCTCCTGGTGGTGGAGATCAATCCCGCCGGGGGCGCGGCCGTGTCCTCGTCGGATTTGCGCCTGACCGGGCAAGAACCCGAGGAGGCCGTCATCGAAAAAGTGACGGCCCTGTTGGCCCAGCGGCAAATCACCCAATAGGAAGTGCCGATCCATTTCCCGAGGCGGTAGAATGTCCCTCCGCCGACTCCCTTCGCACGTCTTCCTATTCGGCTCCGCGTTTATTTGTAAATGGCGAAGGTTCTCCCGTGCGTCTCCAAGAGCACTTGAAATGATGGAAAAAAGATGGTATAAATATGGTACTAATATGGAATAAATAAGGGGGGTGGTATGGCCAATAATGCGCTTTTTGAGACATTGCCAACGAAAAGTGAAGATTATCTTTCCCTTTTCGAATCTGGGAAACCCGATTATCAAAAAGTCGTTGAGATCTTGGAGTTCAAAAAAGCTGAAGTAGCCAAAGCATCAAGCGTGCCTCTTGAATCCATCCGCTACGACGCGAAGATGCCGAAGGAATTGGAAAACCGTCTCTTGGAATGGGCGGTGGCACTGGCGGCGGTTGGACGTTATTTCAAAGACCAAACCAAGGCGGTACTGTGGTTCAAAATTCCGAACCCGTTATTGGGCAATGTGGCTCCACGCGAAATGATCCGAGTGGGACGGTTTCAAAAGCTCTATCGGTTCATCCAAAACGCCCTTGAAGAAAACGAACGCCGCGCCGCATGACCCGAGGCCCCTTTCATCACCGGGGTCGAAGGGTTTTCGTCGATCGTTTCAGCCTCGCCGACATACCAAGGACTAAAGCGCAGTTCAACCAGCGACTCCAGTTCGAATGGGAGTTCTACTCCGAGGTCGCCTATCAACGCTCCCAAATTCTGGACAAGCTGAAAAAAGCTCTTTTAGAGCAGGCGGCGGGGCCGTTTAAACTGGATCGTTGGCAACGGGCTGTCAAATACAAATACACGCTTTCCCCTTTAAGCGCCCGGGGGAGTTTGTCTGATCCCGGTGGGCGGTTCAACATCGGACAGGTTCGCCCAACGCTCATTCCCTCCTTCCCCGCATTGTATCTGGCGAAAACAAAGTCAACGGCGGAAGATGAATTGCTGGCCAGAAACAAGAAGGGCGAGTTGATGACTCCAGAAGAATTGGCCCTGACTCGCACCGCCTCCGTCACCGTCGTTGCAGTGAGCGGAGAGATCGAGACTGTTCTCGACATCCACCGTGCGGCATGTTTGAAAAACTTTATCGAACTGACTCGGCATTTCACCTTTTCAGATAGACTCAAAAAGCTTGCTGGGCTGCTCCACTTCCCTCCGCCGCGTTTGATCGCTACGGCGGAAGAACTGAAGAGAAATCTTCTGGATCCCCTTTGGCGCTTTTTGCCGATGCAAATGGATATACCATCCAACTCCCAGATTTTTGGCCAAATCGCGATGGAAGCGGGGGTTGGTGGGATCCTTTACCCGTCTGTTCTCACCGGTGAAGACTGCATTGCTGTTTTTCCGACATGCGTTCCCGGCACCAGTTCGTTCTTGGTCGTGGACGACCCTGTGCCAAAAGAAGTGAAATGCGCGAGGCTTGACGAGACCACTTTAGACGATTGCTTTTAACACCATCGACCCTGACCCTTGCCAAGGCCAATAAGGATTTAAGCGCATGAACTACCTCAGCGAGGGATCAAAAACCAGGCGACACTAACTGGAGGGGGGAAGTTGCTTTTCCAGAAGCGGGACGAGGGCGTCCCGGCGATCTTCAAAGGCTTTCAGTCGTCCCGCGGGCACCGAGCCGAGGGACGGAAGCTTCAGTGTTAAGAAATTGACCATGGAGCCGTTTTTCATCATCTGAAAGTGCAGGTGGGGCCCGGTGGAAATGCCCGTGGACCCCACGTGGGCGATCACCTGCCCCTGTTTCACCCGATCCCCCACGGCCAACCCCTTGGCGAACCGCGACAGGTGCCCGTAGTAGGACGTGTAGGTGCCGTTGTGGCGGACCATCACCAAATTGCCGAAGCCGCCTTTCCTGCCTCGGAAAATCACCGCGCCGTCGCCGACGCTCACCACCGGCGTCCCGGTGGGGGCGGCGTAGTCCGTGCCCAAATGCGGGCGATAGATCCGGAACACGGGGTGGAATCGCCGGGTCGTGAAGCCGGAGGAAATGCGCCGGAAGTTGAGCGGCGCGTGCAGGAACGCCTTTCGCAGCGATTCGCCTTTCTCCCCGTAGTAGTCGTCCATGAACCGCACGGCCGCGTGCCGGCCCGTGGCTTTCCCGTCGTAAATGGCGCCGAGGATTTTGGCTTCGACCACTTTGCCGTCGGGCGTTTGTTGTTCTTTCCATTGAAGGGCGAAGCGGTCCCCCCCGCGGGTTTCCGTGAGGAAGTCGATGTTCCAGGCGAAAATGTCGGAGAGGCCGACGATCACCGCCGGCGCCACCCCCTGCGCCTGCATGGACACCCAGAGAGAGTCCGAAAGCGTTCCCGCGGCGGATTTCTCAACGGTTTTCAAAGGCACGGCTTCGCGCCGGGCGGCGAGCCCCGCGGGCGCGGCCTCGACCACGAACCGTTCCAGGCGGCGCGCGATGGCCAGCCGCTGGAATTGACCGTCGGGGGATTGGATCAACTCGTATTTGTCGGCTTCGTTCAGGGTGCGGACGTCCAGCAGCGGCTTGAACGCGCGCGCGATCCCGTCGGACTGGGGCGCCGGGATTCCCGCGCTTTTGAGGACGGTGTAAAGCATTTTCCCGGGGGTGAAAGCGCCGGTGGACATCAGTCCATCGACGGGTAACGTGGGCGCCGCGGGCCCGGGGGTCGGGGCGGGGAGGAAAGCGGCGGGAGGCCGGGCGAAGGCCCAGAGGGCCGCGATGCCGAAGCAAGAGACCGCCGTCACCCAAAAACCGAGGCGAACGGGCTCCTTCAGCCGGCCGTCGTCTTCACGCAGGAGTTTCAAATAATGCCGCACGGGCGCATTATACCAAGCACGGCCAAATCTTGCACTTTTTTGTGCCCCCGCTTCGGCCCATTTCCCCGTTGCTTTTGGGTGGCCAGCCGCGGGCACGCGCCCTGGCCGCGCCATGAGATGATTTCTAGGCCGGCCCCCCCATAAAATCAACCGACGGCGGTGCTTGGTATATACGCGGTTCAAATTGCTAGAATGCGGTCGACGTAAAACTCTCAACAGGATGGGGTCATGCTCACATTCGTCTTCGCCACCTGCGCGGCCGCGTTGCTCGTGGCCGCCTATTTCGCCTGGGACGTCCTTAAGAACGACAAGGGCACGCCCGAAATGCAGAAGATCAGCGAAGCCATTCATGTCGGCGCCCAGGCCTTTCTGGACCGGCAAAACCGCACCATTTCGTTGTTGTTCCTGATCACCGCCGGCGGCATCTTTTCCCTTTACGCGTTGTTGGGCCGCGAGACCAAGGAAGGGATCGACGCGGCGTTCTCTTTTCTGCTCGGGTCCGCCACGTCCCTGTTGGCGGGGTTTATCGGGATGCATGTGTCCATCCGCACCAACGTCCGCGTGGCCAGCGCGGCTCGACGGGGGCTGCCCGAAGCGCTCCGCTTGGCGCTGCGGGGCGGGGCCGTGAGCGGCATCGCCGTGGTGGCCTTGAGCCTGTTGGGCGTGGGGGGATTGTTTTGGTTCATGGGCGGCGCCTTTGACCCGACGCGCGTGCCCTTGCGCATCGTGGGGTTCGGCTTCGGCGCGAGCTTTGTGGCGCTCTTCGCCCAAGTCGGCGGCGGCATCTACACCAAGGCGGCCGACGTGGGCGCCGACTTGGTGGGCAAAATCGAAGCCGGCATTCCCGAGGACGACCCCCGCAACCCCGCCGTGATCGCGGACTTGGTGGGCGACAACGTGGGCGATTGCGCGGGCCGCGGCGCGGATCTTTTTGAATCCACCGCCGCCGAAAACATCGGCGCGATGATTCTGGGCGCGGCGCTCTACCCCGTTTTCGGCCTGAGCGGCGTGTTGTTCCCCCTCGTGGCCCGGGCGACGGGGCTTTTGGCCGCCATCGGCGGGGTTTTCTCCGTCCGGCTGCGGGGGGAACAAGAAGACCCGATGAAGGCGCTCAACCGGGGTTACCTCGTCACCAGCGTGTTGGCCGGAATCGGTTTCTATCTGAGCGTCCGTTACCTGCTGAAGGACAACCCCTGGCTTTTGGTCGCCGGGCTCATCGGCCTCACCGCGTCTTATGTGTTCGTCTGGATCACCCAATATTACACCGAGTCCAAATACCGCCCGGTGAGAGACATCGCCCGGTCTTCGCTCACGGGCCATGCCACGCTCATCATCTCGGGTTTGGCCTATGGCCTTGAGAGCACGGCCCTTCCCATCCTGACCATCGCGCTGGCGCTGGTGGGGTCGTACTTCTGCGGCGTGCACGGCCTGGCGGGTTCGGGCGTGGATCCCGTCAGCGCCGGCCTCTACGGCACGGCCATCGCCACCATGGGCATGCTCTCGACCTGCGCCTACGTGCTCTCCATGGACACCTTCGGGCCCATCACGGACAACGCCGGGGGCATCGTGGAGATGAGCGGCCAGCCCGACAGCATCCGCCGCAAAACCGACCGGCTGGACGCCGTGGGGAACACGACCAAAGCGCTCACCAAGGGCTACGCCGTGGGTTCGGCGGCGCTCGCCGCCTTTTTGCTTTTCTCCGCCTACATGGACGAAGTGTCCCATTTGACCGGGAAAGTCTTCCGCTCGGTCGACCTGGCCAAGGTCGAGGTTTTCGTGGGGGCGATGCTGGGGGCGATGCTGGTGTTCCTCTTCAGCGCCCTGACGATCCGCGCCGTGGGCAAGGCCGCCTACGCGGTCATCAACGAAGTGCGCGCGCAGTTTTCCGAGCGACCGGGCATTTTGCAAGGCACCCAGGAACCCGACTACGCGCGCTGCGTGGATATTGTGACGGCGTCGGCCCTCAAACAAATGGTGTGGCCCGGCGTCTTGGTCGTGGGCGCGCCGGTGGCCGTGGGGTTGATCTTTAAGTTTTTCGGTCTCGGCGCCGAGACCGCGGCGGGCTTTTTGATGGTGGGCACCATCACGGGCATCTTGTTGGCCCTCTTCATGAACAACGCCGGCGGCGCCTGGGACAACGCCAAGAAGTTCGTGGAGACCAACGCCATCTACGGGGGCAAAGGCTCCCTGGCGCACCAGGCCGCCGTGGTGGGCGACACGGTGGGGGACCCGCTAAAAGACACCGCCGGGCCCAGCCTTCACGTTCTCATCAAGCTGTTGGCCACCATCACCCTCGTTTTCGCGCCCCTCTTCGTCTGATTCGGGCGGGTGCGGTTCGTCCGTCCGACGGGGCGGGACGGGCCGCGGGTTCCGCCGAATGTACAACCGTTTGATCGCCACCGAGGGGAACTGCGTGTAGGCGTCCACGTCGTCCCACCGGGCCCCGAGGCGGACATGCAGGCCGTCCCGCGTTGTGAAGGCCACGTAGACCGGGAACCAGGAAAACGGCAGCGGCAAATCCGGGTACCGCGATATTTGAAAGCTGCCGTACTCCCCGATGGGTTTCGGTTTTCCGTCGATGCGCGCGCGCTGGTTCCCCAACACCATCTCCGGCTTCCCCCAATTGAAGGTCGTCCACCCGCGCGGGATCAAGTGAAAAGGCCAGGGGTAATCCCAATGGCGCCGCCCTTTCAGATGGCGGGGCAAGTGCTTGTCCGACGGGAGATAACGGGAGGCGGTGTCCGACGAGGCCGTGTCGGCGGCGGCGCCCGGCGCGGGAAAACCAAGAAACAAAAAGAAGAGCGCCCCGGCCAGCCCCGGGATTTTCGGGAATTTCGCGATGCCGACCCGCGCCTGTTCGTCCATGCCGCCCTCCGCGCGCCACGCCGTCAATCCTCGGCGGCGCCGCGTGCGGCGTGGCCCGTGCCGGGGCCTCTTTAAGTATACCCCCCGGTCCGGGCGATTTCCAACCACGCGCCCCTGGAAATTCCGCCGCCGGGAGGCCATAATTGGTTTATGCTGGACTGGCTGGCCGTTATATTGTCCCCCATCGTGGGGGCGGGAAGCGGGTCTCTCTTCACGCGGTGGTTGAGCGGCAAAATCCGTCCTCCCGCCCGCGAGAAACCCGCGCGCGCGTCTTCGGGCGTGGGCGAGCGGGTGGATGAGTTGGAGGAATGGCGGGACCGGGCGGAAACGGTGCTGGGCGCGCACGAACGGGAAATCCGCCGATTGAGCGGAGAGATCCGCTCCACCCGGGTGCTTTTGGACGTGTTTCTTGTTTTGCTCCTCGCCGCCTGCGCGGCGGGATACTGGTTGCTTCGTTAGAACTTTCCGCAGTCGATCACGAACCGATACCGCACGTCGCCGCGCACCACGCGCTCGTAGGCCCGATTGATGTCGCGGGGCGAAATGATCTCGATGTCGGGCGCGACCTTCCGACGGGCGCAAAAATCCAGCATGTCCTGCGTTTCCTTGAGCCCGCCGATGAGCGAGCCCGCCAGTTGTTTGCGCCCCAGGATCAGCGCGAAGGGCGGCACCGCCAGCGCGGTGGGCGAGGCTCCCACCAGGACGAGGGTCCCGCCCAATTTCAATAACTCGAACAGCGGCTCCAGGGGGTGGTCGGCCGAGACCGTGTCGACGATGAGGTCCAAGGAGCCGGCCCGCTTCGCCAGGGCGCTTTTGTTCGTCGATAACATAAAGCCGCGCGCGCCCAGACGACGGGCCTCGCGCTCTTTTTCGGGGGACGTGCTAATCACCGTGACGCGCGCGCCCAGGGCCTTGCCGATTTTGACGGCCATGTGCCCCAAACCACCCAACCCCACCACCCCGAGGGACGTGCCCGGCCCCGCGTTCCATCGCCGAAGGGGGGAGTAGGTCGTGATCCCGGCGCAGAGAAGCGGCGCGGCCTTTTCCGGGGACAATCCCGGCGGAATGCGCAGGACGTAATCTTCATCCACCACGAGGCGGGTGGAATATCCGCCCTGGGTGGTGCGACCGGAGCGGTCTTTGGCCCCGTAGGTGAAGACGGGCCTTTTGGCGCAGTGTTGTTGCAGGTGGGAGCGGCACGGGGGGCATTGACCGCAGGAATCGACGAAGCATCCCACCCCCGCCAAATCACCGATTTTAAACCGGCGAGCCTTCGCCCCCCGGGCGCTGACGCGGCCGACGATTTCGTGGCCGGGCACCAAGGGAAAAGACCCTTCGCCCCACTCGCCGCGGGCGGAATGGATGTCGCTGTGGCAGATGCCGCAGAAGAGGATGTCGATGACGACGTCGCGATCGGCGGGGGAGCGCCGCTCGAAGGAAAAGGGTTTCAATGGGGCGCCGGGTTTGGCGGCGGCGTAGCCGTGGACGGGAATCATGGGAACCTCCTGAAGGAGGCCCTATTTTATTTTTTATCGATCGGCGCGACCACCCCGCCCTCGGGTCCGCCGGGCGCGGCGGCTCGCGACGATTCCAGTCGGCGGTAGGCCCACCAACGGCCGAGCCGCCGCCAGGGCGATCGGTTGCCCCACCACAGACGGCCCTGATCGAAGGTTCGCAGGTAGGGGTCGTAGGTCATGTAATGGGGGGCGGGGTGGACCCGGTCCGGCTCGGTCAGGCAACGGACGATCTCGGTCGCCGCCAGTCCCGCGCACAAAAGGCAGGCCGAATTGAGCGACGGTCCCCGGTGCGCGACTAGGTCCACGCGGGTCGGGTCCATGTAGCGCAGATGGGGCAGGGTGGGGGAAAGGCCCGCGAAGAAAGCGATCAACAATTCCAGATCGCTCATGCCGTCGCGCCAGTCGAAATAGTCGTCGGCGCTCATGCCGTCGGGGGTGAACACCAACATCGACACCCCGTACCCCATGGGGCCGGCGGTGACCACCGGAATGCCCCGCGCGCGCGCCGCCTGAAACAGGCGTCGGCGCACGCGCACGCAAAACCCGTCCAAGCCGTCCACGACCGCGTCGGCGCCCGCTAAAAACTCGTCCATATTGCCCTCGGTGACGCCGTTGGGGAACGCCTCGACCCGGAGATGCGGGTTGATGGCCGTCGCCTGCTCGATCATCACGTCGATTTTATTCCGGCCGATGGTGCGCGCGTTGGCCCCGGCTTGCCGATTCAGGTTCGCCCATTCGAATTGGTCCATGTCGGCCACCTTGAGACGCCCGACCCCCAGACGGGTCAAGGACAGCGCGTGTTGGCCGCCGACACCGCCCAATCCCGGGACCGCCACGCAGGCGCCGCGGAGGCGTTTCATGGTGTCCAGCGAGAGAATGCCTTCGTTGCGCTGAAAGGCCTCGCGGAAAAAACGGTCCGCTTCCATGGGCGCGGCCTCGGGAGAACGCCCCGCGACCGTTGAAGGAATCGAAAGGCCGACCGGCTTGCGGGCCACGACCTCCAGGGAGTGCCCCGCGCGTTCGGCGGTGTCAACGGTAAAACCGGCGGCGCGGGCCCTCCCCAAAATGTCCGCCGCCAGGTAGGGGCGGTGGAGAATTCCTTTTTTCATTCCCCACCGGTTGATGCGGGCGGCGATGGCCCGCAGAAAGCGCGGGCCGCGGGTGGGGTACAAGAGCGCGTTGAAGCGGAGTTCGCCCCCCGGCCGGAGGACCCGGAAAATCTCGCGCAGGCCGGCGTCCACGTCGGGAAAACAGTGGATCGCGTTGGCGATGTTGGCCGACCGGTAGGTGTTGTCGGGGTCGTTCAAGTGGGCGACGTCGCGCTCCTCCAGTCGCACGCGGGGATTGTCTTTAAAGCGGCGCCGGGCCCCGGCCAGCATGGGGGCCGCGTAGTCGACGCCGGTCAGTTGCCCGACGCGGCCGCCCCGAAGACGGTGCCAGGCCAGGATCATGGACAACAAGGTCCCGCTGCCGATGGCCACTTCCAGGTGGCGATCGGAGACGTTCTTCTCAAAGAAGCGGATTTGGCGCCAGAGGGAACTGTTGTAGCTGAACGTCAGGATGAAGAACCCCCGCACGTCGTACCACCAGGACGGCGAATCGTACGCCCGGTCCAGGGCGGCGCGTTTTTCCGGGACAAACCCTTCGATGGCGTGATCCATGGTTTCCTCCCCGCGTTCCTTCTTCATGCCTCCAGTCTACCGCAGCGGTCTTACGCCGGGCTCACGGGCGGGTTACGGCGGGGTTACAAAAACACGGGGGCATTGATTTTCCGGCGGGGGGCCGTTACACTGACGGCGTGACATCCGTCCTCCCCCGCCGGGTTCCGGTCTCGACTTGGGTGAATTGGCCGCTGCGCTGGCAATTCACGGCGTCGCACCTTTTTTTGGCCATTTTCACGACCATCGTCCTTTCAACGATCCTCTATGTGTTTCAGAGGCAATACGTGTTGGGTGCCTTCACCTACATCAATCAGCGTCGGGCGGCTTCTTTTGCTTCGGCGTGCGACGCTTCTCTCGCGCAGCGAGACCCGACGGTTCTAACGGTTTACATGGGTTTGTTGCGGGATTCGAAAGACGTGGAGTACGCCTTCTACGCGGACGCCGGGGGGGTCATTCGGGCCCATCTCGACCCCGCCTGGGTAGGGCGGGCGTTGACGGACTGGCGGCAAAACGCGGCCGCCGGACGGTTCACGGTGAGTTCGGCGCCGCTCCCCCGGGGCGGCACGGTGGAAATCGGCATACTGCGGTCTTACGCGGAAGCCATGGTTCAAAAGTCGTTGATGAAAGTGAGCCTCGGCGTGGGGTCAGCGGCGCTCCTGGCCATGGGGCTGGGGGTCTTTTTGTCGTTTATCCTCGCCGCGCGATTGACGCGCCCGATTCGGGATTTAAGCCGCGGAACCCGCGCCATCGGGCAAGGGCGGTTTGATATTCGCGTCAGCGGCGGTACCAGCCGGGAAGTGCAAGAGTTGGCCGACGTGTTCAACGGCATGGCGGCGCGCCTGGGAGAACTGGACCGGTTGAAAGACGAGATCTTCACCATGGTGACGCATGATTTGCGCACCCCCCTGGCCTCCATCACCAGCGTGATTGATGTCCTGCGCGAAGGGGGACGGGGCCCGCTCAATCCCGTTCAATCGGATTATTTGGGCATCGTTCGGGAAAATGTTTTCGCTTTGCTCCGCTACGTCAACGACATGCTCGACATGGCCAAAATCAAGGCCGGCAAGGTCACGTACCGCATGGCGCCGGTGTCCCTCGGGGAAGCGGTGGACCGAACGGTTCAGCTCTTCGGCACCCTGGCGCAGCAAAAAGGCGTGACGTTGGAAAAAGAGGTGTCGACCGCGACGGCCGTGCGGGCCGACCGGGAGAAAGTGGATCACATCCTGGCGAACCTGTTGTCCAACGCTCTTAAGCACGCGCCTTCCGAAGGGGGACGCGTGCGGATCGAAGTTCGTCCCCGGGACGCTTTTGTGGAGGTGCGCGTGATCGACAACGGCCCGGGCCTGCCGGAGGAAAGCCACGATCAACTTTTCCAAAAATTCGGCGCGCCCCTGTCCGCGGCGACGTCGCCGGTGCGGGGCGCTGGGGTGGGGCTCTTTGTGGTGCGCACGTTCGTGTCCGCCCAAGGCGGACGGGTGGATGTGGATTCGTCGCCGGGCCGCGGGTGCGTTTTCTCCTTCACCCTGCCGGCGGTTCAGGAGGCCGTCGCGTGAGCGTGCGCTTGTTGGTCGTGGAAGACGACGCGGGGCTGGCCCGCATTTTAAAAGACGGCTTGACGATGCAGGGGCACGCCGTCACCGTCAAACACAACGCCGAGGACGCGTTGAAAGTCATTAAACAATCCCCGCCGGACCTGTTGATCTTGGACGTGGGTTTGGACGGGTTGTCCGGGTTCCAACTGCTGGAAATCCTCCGCAAGGACCCGGCGACCGCGGCCCTGCCGGTGATCCTGTTGACCGCCTTGCACACGGAAAAAGACAAGCTCAAAGGGTTGAGCCTGGGGGCGGACGACTACGT
>Ga0268298_10001288_pt1 | contig 29997 bp, 18 predicted proteins | sample WWTPWeurt_MetaG_FD_194462 | JGI IMG/M metagenome (GOLD analysis project Ga0268298, IMG submission 194462) | Activated sludge microbial communities from WWTP in Nijmegen, Gelderland, Netherland - WWTP Weurt | ecosystem: Engineered > WWTP > Aerobic digester > Activated sludge | place... | reverse complement strand
GTCCCGATGGCGAAATGATCGACAGCCGTCACAAAGCGAAACACTCCTCGCTCATCAAAATGCGCGAAAACTTCATCCCTGAAATGCTCAAGAGCGTCGAGTTCCTGTAGTCGGCTCCGTCTTTTGCTTCCCTCAAAAAAGAAATTCCCTATTCACAATCTTCCGGCAAAACCGAGTCGATAGAAGCGGCAGGTCGGGTGGCTTCTGCGGCTTTGTCGGAATTGCGGTTGTGAGGTCCACAGGCCGCGCGGCCAGCGGCATCGAGCCCTTGTTAGGGCTCTGGATGTCAGCTTCGTGGTTAGGCCGTTGTGGCATGCGGCCACTTGATGCGCGAAAGAGGGTCCCGGCGGAGCCTGGATTCCGGACGGAGCTGGGGTCCTCCGGCTCAGGGTTCATTCGAGAAGGGGGTTGCTTCTATTCGGGGCTGGAGTCGGGGGACGGTTCGACCGAGGGGTTTGGGCGGGAGTCGTCTTCTTGGATTCCGGGGGCGGGGAGGGTGAGCTGGCCTTCGGGGCCCGAATCGTTGGCGACGTGGATGAGCACTGCGGTGATGTTGTCGTCGCCTCCGCGTGCATTCGCAAGACCCACGAGCACTTTGGGGACATCGCGATAAAGCTGGCGACCGAGCACTTCATTCAGGTCCATTTCATCTAGGAAATTGGACAGTCCGTCGCTGCACAAAAGCAGGCAATCTCCGACGTGAATCGGGAGCATCGCGCTGTCTACTTGCACATCGCGTTCAAAGCCGACCGACCGCGTGATGATGTGTCGAAACCGAGACTCGCGCGCCTCTTTTTCCGTCAGAAAACCCGCACGGACCTGTTCAGCGACCCAGGAGTGGTCAAACGTAAGCTGCTGCACCCTGCCATCGCGAAACAGATACGCTCGCGAATCCCCGACGTGACCAATGTAAGCCCGCCGCCCCTTGACCCACAGAGACGTGAGCGTGGTTCCCATTCCTTCCAGCGCCGGATCGGCCTGAGCCGCGTCGAAAATCTCTGCCCCCACGCGCATCATCGCATCGGTCAAAAACAGGAGCCTTTCCGACGGCGTTGCATTCGGATCTTGGGCCCTGAGGAAACCGCGCAATTTCTCGACTGCCAAACGACTGGCCATCTCACCCGCTTGATGACCACCCATTCCGTCTGCAACGGCGAAAAGCCCCAGATCTTCAGCGACGAGGTAGTTGTCCTCGTTGTGAGCCCGTTTTTGGCCCACGTCAGATAGCGCATAGGGAATAACTCGCATGCACTTCGACCAATACCACAGGCCAAGCGCGCCGTCCCAAAAACATCGCCGTCGGTTTGCATCGGAAAACGAATTTTCTTGCATGTGGGTTTTGCTTTTTGGGAAGTGGTTTGCATGCAGCTTGTTCCGCAACCGCTCGAAATGCTTTTGGCCCGGCTCGTGTATGAATCCGAAACCGGTTCAAACAGACCGATTTTTGATTTGCCGCGCCATCGTTTTTACGCGGGTTCTCCGTCCGATGTATCCGTGATGCTGCACGGAAAACGGGCCGCAAATGCGATCGGCCCGGCGGCGGGACCGCACACGCAGCTTGCGCAGAACTTGGTCCTCGCGTGGCTCGCGGGGGCTCGGGTGATGGAGCTCAAAACCGTTCAGCAAAACGACACGCTCACGTTGCCGCGTCCGTGCATCGACATTGAAAACATCGGCTTTAACGTCGAGTGGTCGCAGGAATTGCGCTTGTCGGAATCCCTTTCCGAGTACGCAAAAAGCTGGCTCCTCGTCGAGGCGTTAAAACGACTGAATCCGCAAAACCTCCGGTCCGACGAACTCGATACGTTGTTTGACCTGTCGGTCGGTTATTCCCTCGCCGGCCTCAAAAGCGAAACGATGGCCAGGTGGCTCGACGGGATGCACTCAGCGCGTGGGCTTTTGCAAACGCTTCGCGATCAGGTTCCGGCGGACCTGCGACGGCATTTGCCCGAGGAATTGCCGGAAACGCTGTCCGATTGCGTCACGCTTTCGACCTTCCACGGTTGTCCTCCGCATGAAATCGAGCAGATCGTCGAGCACTTGTTTTCGCGCCACCACATGAATGTCGTCGTCAAAGTGAATCCCACGCTGCTCGGCTTCGATCAGGTGGACAGCCTTTTGCACGACCAGCTCGGCTATCACGACGTGCAGCTTGAAAAAAAAGCGTTTGTGGAAGACCTGTCGTTTGTCGACGCGATGGCCATGTTTGCCCGACTTTCGACTGTAGCCCGACGGGAAAATTGCCGTTTGGGCGTCAAGTGTACGAACACCCTCGTCGTCAAGAATCACAAGTCTTTCTTTCCGACCACCGAAACCCACATGTATCTGTCAGGACAGCCGCTGCATGTGCTCGCCATTTCACTTGCCGCAAACATCGCCGACGCGACACGCGGCCAATTGCCGCTTTCCTTTTCGGGCGGAATCGATCAGAAAAACTGCGCCGATGCCGTCGCGTGTGGTCTTGCGCCGGTCACAGTCTGCACCGACCTTCTGCGTCCGGGAGGCTACGGACGGATGGCGAAATATCTGGAGCCACTTCCCGGAAAAATGGCGCAGGCTCAAACGAGCACCGTCGCTGAACTCGTCCAAAAAAACGGAGGCATGGTCGCGTCGCTCGCTGCGTATGCGGACAAAGTGCGAAAAGACCCTCGGTACGCCGCCGCAAAAAACCAGAGCCGCCCGCGTCGAGTCGAAAGCAAACTCTGGTTTTTCGATTGTCTGAGCTGCGACAAATGCGTCGCGGTTTGTCCCAACGACGCCAACTTTGCGATCCACACCCCCGAAATCGCTCCGTTTCCTGTTTCCGATGTGGTTCTCGATGAAAACAACACTCCTACCTACGTTGCCGCAGAGCCCTTTGTGTTGAGAGAACAAGTCCAGATCGCAAACTTTGCAGACGCTTGCAACGAGTGCGGAAATTGCGACGTGTTTTGTCCCGAATGGGGTGGCCCCTACAAACTAAAACCACGCATCTTCTCGACGGTGGAAAGCTATTCCCAAGCCGCAAGTCAGGACGGCTTTTTTACGACACCCGAAAAGATCGTGGGCCGCATTTCTGGTGTGGAGCACACGCTCGTTTTTCTGAAGGACACCGACGAATTTTCCGATGACATCCTCCACGCGACACTCAACAAAACCGGCGACCTTTTGAAGGTCTGTGTCGCTCGAAACGGAACTCCGGGCCATCGCTTGCGGCTGTGGAACTACCACGCGATGCGTGTGCTGCATCAGGGAGTCTGGTCCGGCTCGAATTTTGTTTCAGCCACTGCGCGGTTGGCCAGGACGGCAGTCCCGCCCGTGCCAACACCCGTGCGATAATCGGCTTTCCAAAAACGAGCGGCAACGTGGCGGCGCAGCGTTTCGGTTTCATTGATTGGTTTCGAGGTTTGGCGTGCGTTTTGATGATTCAGACGCACGCGTACGATGCCTGGACTTCCGAGCCATTCCGTCGAGGAACATGGTGGGTTTGGGCGCGTTTCAAACTTGGGGGATTGCCCGCCCGCATGTTTCTGTTTTTGGCCGGGGTGTCTTTGGCCATGCGTTTCGCGAGCGACGCGCGAAAATCCGTTTCCCCAAATCAAGCGCAACGGGGTGCGTTTTTTCGCGGCGTCGAAGTCTGGTTGTTTGGGTACGGTTTTCGCATCACAGAGTGGCTGTTTGCGGGGGCCAAACTCAAAGACGCAGCGTCAATGTTCAAGGTCGATGTGCTTCAGTGCATTGGCCTTTCTTTGATGATTTCCGCCTTTGTCGCGTCCCCCAAAGACCTGTCTGACAAACGGATACCTTGGCGACCCCTTCTGCTGGCTCTGTTTGTCGCCGCGATCGTTCCCACTTTGCAAAAGTGGGGAGCGCCTTCTGGGCCTGGACCCCTTATCGCCTATCTTTGGCCCGGAGCCCATCCCCTCGCGCAATTCCCTCTGTTGCCATGGCTGTCCTACACCCTGACTGGGGCTGCCGTCGGCGTTCTGTGGCTCCGCGCCGCCGCCAAAGACCGTCTTGCTGCTGCGATGGTGTGGACTGCGCTGGCAGGAGTCCTTCTGTGGCTGTGCGGTTACGGCCTTGAAAAGTTACACTTGTCTGTTTTTTCCTCGACCCCCACGGTCTCTGTAGAACCCCCTTTCATCTTCTTATACCGCACCGCATTTTGTTTGATCGGTACCTCCGCTTCCTATCTTTTGGAGCGCGCGAAACTCACGGACGGATTTTCCCCGATGAGACTCATGGGTCAAGCATCCCTTTTGGTGTACATGGTCCATTTGGATCTGGTCTACAACAGCGCACCATGGACGTTGAAGCAGCGTCTCGATCCAGGTACGTCTTCGATGTTGTGGATCGTGATTGCAATCTTGATGGTCGTGGTCGCCTGGTTTCGCGTGCAAAGCGATCAGTCGGTCCCCAAAAAGGTCAACCCCTCCTAACTTAGACGGATCGATTCCGTCTTCCAAACAGCGCGATCAGTCCGAACAGGACGGTCAACACAGCGATTCCGACAAGTCCCATTCGACGGAACGATCCCGTTTGTGGCACCGAGCGAATTTCTTTTTCCTGAAAACGAACAGAGATCGATCGATCTGAAAGGACGGATCTAGGGGGGCCGTATTGCCGAAACAGGGTTATCAATCCACTCGATTCCTTTTGAGCGGCTTGGTTGTCGTTTCCGAACGGCTCCTTTTCTACTCCCCCGATTCCGGTTGAAGAAAGGAGTACAACCTCGGGGCTTGCTTCGATGCGTGTTTCGATTTCACCAACCGGGGGAAGGTCTGCGCGATCTTCCAGCGACAGTCGGTGGACGCCTTTCGTCGCTGGAAAGGACACAATCGCCGTGCCCTCCAGCGCAAAAGGAGTCGCACGAACTTCCGGGGTCTTCAAAGAAAGCTGAGGATCTTCAAACAGGAGTGCTCTCTTTTCTCCATTCAGCGTGATGGTGACATTCCGCGACAAGGTTTGTGCAAGCCACGCAGACAACTGCTTTTTTTCCGAAACAGAGAGCACACCATCCCGATTCATGTCTGCATTCCGCAGAAGCTCCCCCGCAGGACCCTCCCCGACCATCAACGTGTATTGAATGAGCGTTTTGTCCTTCAGCAGCACCAGCCGAACGTATCGGTTGACCGTAGACAACCCAAACTGTGGGTGAGCCCGAACCGTTGGACACAGGGAAGGAGCTGCGAAAAGCAGAAAAGCGAAGGCGAAAAGCACGACGTTCCGAACGGGAGACAACACTCCTGACACGTAACACAAACCATGCCCGAGGTACACGGTTTTGCAGTTTTCAGACCTCTCGAAACGCTTGTACTTTCGCAGACTTTGGAAGTACGTTCCAGGACATGAAAGTGAGTGCGTTTTTGCGCAGAGCATTTCGCGAACCCCTGTTGCATTTTCTGGCACTTGGGGGAGTGCTCTATGTTCTTTGGGCGTCGTTTGGTCCGTCCAAACCGAACCAGATTGTGATTCCTGAAGATCTCTTGCGCGCAAAAACAGAGGACCTCACGCGGCGTACAGGAAAAGCGCCCACCGATGCAGAAGTCAAAGCTTCCGTGCGGGACTACATCGAGAGTGAAGTGTTGTATCGGGAAGCGTCAAAGAGACAGCTTGGGGAGGGCGACATCATTGTCCGAAGAAGGCTCGTTGAAAAAATGGAATACGTGGCCGCTGCACTGCACCCTTTCCCAAAGCCACAAGAGGCCGATCTTCTTGCGTTTTTTCGCGCGCATGCTGATCGATACATACTGCCTCCCCGCGTCACAGCCAAGCAGGTGTTTGTGTCGTTTGAGCGTCACAAAGAGCGCGCCCGCGAACAAGCGTTGCGTTTGGCTGAAAAACTCGAACAGGGGGCCGACCCCTTGAGCTTGGGAGAACCCCATGCACTTGGACCGATGCTTGCGTCCGTGAGCCAAGACGAGCTGGTCCGCGTGTTCTCGCAAGAAATTGCGGACGCACTTTTTGGATTTCCCGTCCGAAAATGGTCTCCTCCTGTCCGTTCTGCGCATGGCTTCCATCTGTTTTTCGTGTTGAACATAGAAACCGCAAAAGAGCCCTCCTTTCCCAGCATTCGCGAGCGTTTGCGGTTGGATCTTTTGGAAAAACATCGGCCTGAACACCGCCAGCAGGCCATCCAACAACTCGTTCAACAATACGAAGTGATCTGGCCTTAGGAAGCGTATGCAGAATTCTCCCCTCATCAGATACAGAAGGTACAGACCTTTGTATCTATTGCGTTTTCTGGTCCCCTTTGTGGTTCCCTACCTGGCGTTGTTCTGGGTCCTTCCGAGCCCAGTCTATGGACACCCCTTTTCACCGACGGTACTCACGCTGACAGAAGAAGAAACAGGAGCGTTTCGTGTGGACCTTGTTGCTCCGCTTGGCGGCAGTCTGACGACACCTGTGTTTCCTGCACATTGTTCGTTTCTTCATGGTTTGCATTCAGACAACCAAAGCACCACGGAATGGTCTTCCGGTTTGCTTTCCTGTGGCGAAAAGGGGATTCGGGGGTATGCCCTGTACCTGCGCGGAAACGGACTTTCGGAAACGTTGTTGACGATCCATTTTCGGAATGGGGAGGTCGAACATACAACCCTTCATGCAGAGAGCCGCACAATACCCCTTTTTAAACAAAGGGAAACGCAAGGCAGAGGCCAGATTGCGCGCCAGTTCTTTCTGCTGGGAGTGAAACACATTTTGTCAGGAGCAGATCATGTTTTGTTTCTTGTGGGTCTTCTCCTTTTGCTTCGTTCGGTCTCTGCACTTCTGTTGACTGTGAGCGCATTTACCGTCGGTCACACCGTCACACTGGTCCTGGCTTCGCTCAGTCTGATTCACCCTCCTGTTTTGTATGTTGAGTGTCTGATCGCGCTGAGTGTTGTGTTTGTTGCACGCGAAGTGCTTCGTTCCTCAATCGACGCTTCGGCATTCCGCCCTGCCTTCACGGCTTTGCTCTTTGGTTTGTTTCACGGAATGGGTTTTGCGTCGGCTCTGAGCGAAATCTCCATCCCGAAAACAGATCTTTCCCTTTCTCTATTCTGTTTCAATCTAGGGGTCGAAGGGGGGCAACTGGTTGTGGTAGGAATGTGTCTGTTTCCAGCTCGCCTTCTCGTTCGAAAAGGATGGACTACGCTGTGCGGATACGCCCTTGGGGGAATCGCGTCAGCGTGGACCATCGAACGCACGCTTGCGCTGTTTGGTTATGGGAGTCAAACATGAAACCAAAACATCATCTTCATGTGACCTGTGCTTTGTATTGGGGGCTTCTGTCGGGACTCGTTGGCTGTTCGGAACCGGACCCCCTTCCGCCTGTGGTGTACGACGAGCCGCGCCAACCTTGCGCATCCCGGAATCCGCTTCGCCGCGCTCTGTTTGGCGATCTGCATGTGCATACAAGTTTGTCGTTTGATGCCTATGCCTTTGATGTACGTGTGACCCCTGAACAAGCCTATGGTTTTGCCCAGGGACAGGAAATCACGCTTCCTCCACTCGATGGAAATGGGAATGGAACGCGGAAAATTCGTCTGCGGAGACCGCTTGATTTTGCGGCAGTCACAGACCATTCGGAATTTCTGGGAGAGGTGCAAGCCTGCATTACTCCCAGCACAAAGGGGTATTCCTCTTTGGGCTGCCAGCGATACCGAGCGGGCGGTTCCAATGCGATTGCCAGCATGGGTTTCACTTTGGCCGTCGATAAACAGACACGCTTTGAGGACATTTGTCCACCGGATGGGAGTGGTTGCGAAGAACTCCTGTTTGCAACATGGAATCGGTTGCAAGGGGCCGCACAGACTGCATATGACAAAAGTGAGAACTGTGCATTCACGTCGTTTGTGGCCTATGAATACTCGTCGGCACCGGGCTTATCAACGATGCACAGAAACGTCATTTTCCGAAACGATCGTGTGCCCGTTCCAATCACGCATTACGAGGAGTCCACACCACGGGGTCTTTGGGAGGCTTTGGACGCTTCGTGTCGGAATGCGCGCACGGGCTGTGATGTGCTTGCCATTCCGCACAACTCGAATGAAAGCAACGGGAAGATGTTTCGTGTGGAATACCCGCCGGAAGCCGATGAAGGGGAACAGAAACGGCTTGCGAAGTTGCGCCAAAGTTATGAGCCGGTCGTCGAAATGTATCAGCACAAAGGAGATTCAGAATGCCGAAATGGTCTTTCCGGAGTCTTGGGAGCGCCCGATGAACAATGCGGTTTTGAAAAGACACTGCGGAAAAATGTAGCCGATTGTCTGGAGGGAACCGGAACGGGCGGGACTGCACGAACGGGGTGTCTTTCTCGACGGGATTTTGTGCGATATGCCCTGCTGGATGGTCTGAAAGAACAAACGAGGTTGGGTGTAAATCCATTTTTACTTGGCTTCATCGCAAGCACAGATACGCACAATGGGAGTCCTGGATTTGTGGAGGAAGATACTTTTGTGGGCCATCGGGGGCTTGATGATGATACTCCTTCCAAACAATTGGGAGGCGGTGGCCTGACCATAGGTGGTATGGAGTTTTCTCCAGGGGGTTTGGTAGGAGTCTGGGCCGAAGAAAACAGCCGTCCTTCTGTGTTCGATGCGATTCGGCGGCGCGAAACATTTGGAACCAGTGGCCCTCGAATTTCTGTGCGCTTTTTTGGGGGGATTGGACTTCCGAATGGCCTGTGTGAGGACCCGAATTTGGTCGAAAAGGGATACAAACAGGGGGTTCCGATGGGAGGGACATTTTCGAGGGAAAATGGTAAAAATGGCGCGCCTCGCTTTGTGGTCCAAGCAATGCGCGATCCAGGGGATGGGAGGCGGGCCGGGTCGCTTCTGCAAGTGATTCAGATCGTGAAAGGAACGATTTCTGCGGGGGGTGCAACCACGACCGTGTTCGACGTTGCGGGGAAAAGGGACAACGGAGCAGGCGTGGATTTGGCGACTTGTACACAAAAAGGGGACGGTGCAGAAAGTCTATGTGGTGTTTGGGAAGACCCAGAGTTTGATCCCACTCAACCTGCCTACTACTACGTGCGCGTGCTAGAGAACCCAAGCTGTCGTTGGAATGTTTTGCTGTGCAACTCCATCCCCGTCGCTGAGTGGCCCTCTGCTTGTTCTGAGCCAGAAACCCCCAAAGTCATACAGGAACGTGCCTGGGCTTCACCGATCTACTACATTCCGAATTGACCAGAGCGCGCTTCAAACGAACTATTCCGTGAACGGGAGAACGTCTGTGTTAAGCTGTTCCGTTTGAACGAACTGCGATGTCAGACCCTAGCGACCCCACTGGAATAGACGGCTTCCGTTTGCCATTCGTTGGCACTGTGAAACCCCTTGCGGCTCTGTGGTGTGGGTTTTTGGTGTTCGCTGTCTGGACGATGGTGGTACTGGGGCTCGCTTCCCAAACGGGAGAACGGTTTGTTTTCAGCGATGGGAATCCGCTAGAAGGTCGGCTTTCCACACTCCTTTTGTGCGGAGGAAGTCTGCTTCTGGGGTGGTGTTGGCTCTTGTCCGCAGGGCTTGCATATTTGGTCAAGCCCGACGGCGCTGCGGTTCGTTCGTTTTGGCGTTGGGCAGTGCTGACCGGGACTTTGCTGATCACTGCGTATGAAGTGCATGGTTCGCGTGTGCTGTGGCCAGTGTACCTCTTCTCATTTGCGCTCATGCAGTCTGCGTTGCTCGAGTTTTTCCTGCTGTTTCCGCAACGAGTTCGGGTGCTCCAGCGTTTCCCCTTCGTTCGTGTTTTGGTTCGTCTGCTCGATCCTCTGTTGGTACTCCTATTCGGTTTGCGGTTTGCATTGGAAGGCATATGGGTACCCCTGTTTGTTCCTATCTTGACAGGGATTTCTACAGGGAGTGTGATTCTTACGGTGGGGGTGACGGCATGGCGCGTGTTCAGTTCGTCTGGGAGACAACGGTCCCAGGTTCTGACGGCAGCGGTTTCAGTTCTCCCATTGCACATTCTCTTTTTGCTGACGTTGTATGTGCCAAAGTTGTGCAGTCCGAGCTTCCTCTTTGTTGCGCTACCATGCGGTTTTGGGGGGGCCTTCAAACTCGTCCATTCGATGCTGCGGCAGGATCTTTGGGACAGTGAAGTGGTGGTTCCTGGAACGGGTCTGCGGAGCCTTCTTGTTTCGGTCATGAGTTTCATTGGGGGGCTGTTGGCTGTGATCGTACTGCGCTCGCTGACGACGGTTCCGGTTGCTGGGCAGGTGCTTATTTCGCTGATGCTCTTTAGCATTTCTGGACCACTTCATGGTTTCATTGGGGGCTTTTTGGGGTCGCGTCTTTTTCCTGCGGGGGCCTTGTATCGGCCTACTGTGGACGATCTGATTGTCCGGTTTACAGACTTGCGGACTCGGTCTGCCGTGATCGAGATGGTAGAGCAAACGGTGCTGTCTACGATTGCATGTGAGCGCGCGAAACTTCTATCTGTGAGTTCCCCCATTCGTCGGAAGAGCGGGAATCTGCAACGTCTCCGCGAGGACGGTGGAAGCCAAGCCGATCCAGGACAGAGTTCCAACGTCCCCCTGATGACGGTTCCAGAAACGCTCGGGGAGTCGGGAAAGACGCTGGCGAGATTGACGCAGCGTGCGATTCGGCGAGCACTGCGTGGAATTGGTGTGGAACAGCTTGATCCAAATCAAATCGAGGCACTCTGTAGTGGACAACTTGTGTATGTAGCATCGGAAAGGGGTATGCGAAGTACAAGTCCTGGATTGTGGGAATGGCTGTTGGTACCGACGCGGTTTCGCGAGCAAGTGATTGGCGTGTTGGCGGTCTCTCCGAAACAAAGAGGGCCCCTGTTTTCGAGTTTGGATCAGGAACTCCTCTTGACGATCGCGCACCAAGCTGCACTCGCGTTGGCGAACGCAATTGCGCTGGAGGAATTGGACGATCTGAGGCGAGCAGAACACAGCGCGCATCGCGAGCGTTTGGACCGTGCGATTTCCACGATTGCGGCGGAGATTGCGCATGAAATCCGTTTTCCGATCAATTTTTTTCGGATGCTTGTGGAGCGGCAAGAGCGTGATTTGCAGCAAAAAAAACAGCTTACAGAGAAGGATTGGGCAGAGGATTTGGACATCGGAAAGGAGGAAGTGGCTCGTTTGGAGAGAATGGCAGACAGACTCCGAAAAATGGCCCTCTCTCGGACGGTGCAGCCACGTCCTTTGTCCTTGCGCGCGATGACAGAACACGTTCGGTTGTTGCTTGCAGATCGTCTGATAGCACATGCCTTTAAGTCAGAATTGCAGGATGGAATCGAGCTTCTGGCTGATCCAGATGCGCTGATTCAGATCCTTCTGAATTTGCTCGCAAACGCAATTGATGCATGTTCTGAAATGGGGTCTTTGGGTCTCACATCGGTGTCTGATCCCGATGGGCGGTTGCGCATTGTGGTCTGGGACAATGGGCCAGGTTTTTCGACTTCTGTGGCTCAGATTTTTGAACCCTGGTTTACGACGAAACCGCAGGGGACGGGGCTGGGTCTTGCGATCACGCATCGGTTGGTGCGAGCGCATGGTTGGGAAATTGTGGCAGAGCGACGGGGCGAGCATACTTGTTTTGATGTGATCATTCCCGTCGGAGAATGGCGTTTCTGTCCAACGGGGGAGATTTCCCTGATCGAATCGACCAGCTCGGATGAAAGGCACAAATCGAGTCTATGACGGGCGTGTTCCAGCACACTCCTTTGCAGGTGCAAACAGAGGGGTGCTTTGGATTCCCGATGTATGGCTTGAGGGTTGCGAAAAAGTGTTGTTTTCCGAAAAACCCTGACGTTGTATGGTGCGGCCGTGGCACTTTCCCTTGCGCGCTTGCGTCGTGAATTTCCCCGGACTGTGGAAGCGTTTTGTACGCTTCCGGATCGGGGAGAGTCGGCCTTTTTGCACCTGCAACAGTTGGATTCCAGTTTTGGTCGTGGTCTTGCAGAGAAGGAGTCTGATTCTGGGCGTTCTCATGAAAGGGGGAGTTTTGATGTCGTCTTTGCGGGTGGGGGGTTGTCGCTGATCTATGCGGCGTATCTGTCTATGAAGGGCGTCAAAGTGGCGGTCTTCGACAGAAGGAGGATGGGGCTTGGGCATAGGGAGTGGAACATTTCGCGGAAGGAATTGCAGCCGCTGGTGGCGTCTGGTCTGTTTTCCGAGGCAGAAGTTCAAGAATTGGTTTTGATGCAATATCGGACGGGGATTTGCCGGTTTGGGAAGGGGCCCGATTACACGGTTTCAGGGGTATTGGATTGCGTGGTGGATGCAGAGGGACTGTTTCGTGAACTTTTGGCGCGGTGTGAAAAAGGGGGGGTGACGTTTTTTCCGTATCGGACGTTTTTGGGATATTCGGTGGATGAAAAGGGGGAAGGCGTCATTGTGCAGATGGGTCGGTTGGATGGGCCGGAGGACACAGAGACACTGCGAGCGAGGCTTTTTGTAGATGCACTTGGGGCGGTGAGTCCGCATGCGCGTTTCGATCTCTGTTGCCCAACGGTAGGCGGTGTGATGGATGGTTTGGAATTGGGGGACGGACCCCTGGAAATGAACCCGGAAGTGGGGGAGATTCTGGTAACAACAGAAGGCATCGAACAGGGGCGTCAACACATTTGGGAGGGGTTTCCGACAGCATCGCGGGAGAGCACATGTGCGAATACGCGGCAGATGACGATTTATCTGTTCTATTACTTGCGGTCAGAACTTCTGTCCGCGCACGGTCCGTCTCCGCTTTTGTCTCTGTATGAACGGTATTTTGAAACGCTGGGTCGGTACAAAAGGGGTGCGTTGAGGCTCCTGCGACCGACGTATGGATACATTCCTGGATACACACGGCTGCATGAAATGCCTGCGTCGCCAGGCGATCGGATTTTTTTGGTAGGGGATGCAGCGGGGCGGCATTCTCCGCTCACGTTTTGCGGTTTTGGATCGATGATTCGTTCGTTTTTTCCGATTTCGGAGGGACTCCTGGGCTTGTTGGAGCGGGATCGTTTGGATGCGAAGAGTCTGGCCGCGTTGTGGTTCGAGCCGCCCGCGCTCAAGGTGTTGGGAGGGCTGACGCTGATGATGTCGCCGCCTCTTTTGTCGGATGGTTTTGAGGCACCGGATACCGTGAACGATCTGCTCAACGCGGCTTTTTCATCGCTGTTTGCCGAGGGAGAAGACACGTATCGGCGTTTTTTGCAAGACGACGTGGACGCGAGGACTTTTGTTCGTTTTATGTGGGCTTCCGCACATAAGCACCCTGCCGTTTATGAGAAGGCGTTTCGGTATCTCTCGACGCAAGAAATGGCGACGTGGTTGTATCGGCTGTGGCAGCTTCGTCGAGGTTAGCGTGGAGATCGGCGCTGGATGCGTTGGCGGAAGGTTGCAAGGCAGATGGCTGGTTTTCGTGTGAAGTGGATTACAATGTTGTCCTGCCCGCTTGGGCTGAGTTTTCACAAGGGATGAGCACACGGCATGAGTTTGGTTGACCCGCCTTTGGACGCTATCCCATCGCGCGCCGAGCTGAGGCGTTTGCTCGACGTGCTTTTGCCTGGTGACAACGACCTAAACGGTTTCGTTTACGACCACTTTGCGTCGGTGATCCAGCGTTTTCAGCCTGGTTTGTCGCGCAACGCAAAACTGGATTTGCTGCTGCTGCACGCGGACTTGGGTGAGCTTCACCGACGACTTCGTGAACGGGGCCTGCATCAGCGAAAGCGACGGGCGAGTGAGGTGCCCGAATTTGGCGGGGAGCGGGTTCGTCATCCCGAGCTGTTCGGTCGGGACGACCTGCTGGAAACGCTGGTGGCAGCGTGCCGACACGACGGATGGGTCGTCGTGAGTGGCGCGTCGGGCGTCGGGAAGACAGCACTTTTGTCGCATTTGCTGAACCGACTGGAACAGCAGCTTGGCGTGCCGGTTCCGCACCATTTTTTGCGTCGGACGATTGCCGATTCTGCGCGTCCGGGCGTGGTGTTGCGATCGTTGTCATCCCAGGTTGAGGCGCGTTTTCCTCGCGAATCTGATCCGGATTCACCGCCGGAATTGCGTTTGATCGAACTTCTGCACCGCGTGTCCCAACAACTGGCGACGCAGGGCGGGCACTTGATTTTGGTGGTCGATGGCATCGACGAGGCAGAGGCCGAGGGGTTGTCGAATCCGTTGCCCAGGTTTTTGCCACCGGAATTGCCTCCGTCGGTGACGTTGCTGTGTTCGGTGCGGCCTCGGTATGCGCATTACGGCTGGCTGACGGACCATGCTTCGCGGCAACTGGTGGGGCATTTTGAGCTCGACGGGACACCGTGGAATGCGTCGGGTTTTGACGCCGTGATGAGCTACTTCGCTGAGCATGGCAGGCGGTCGGACATCGACCCGGACTACACAACGCGGCTTGCGGTCTGTGCCGACGGAAACATGCTGTATGCGACGAGGCTGTGGCAATACGTCGAGGGCTTTTTGACAGACGGGCAACCGCTTCCTCGCGCGGACCAATTTCCGCCGAATTTGCGGCAGTTTCTGTCGCGTCTTTGGGAAAAACTGTCGCAGGACACTCGAGCCGCGTTGGCGCTTCTGTGTGCGGCTCGGCAAGCGTTGCCGCTGCCTCTGCTCGGGGAGCTTTTGGGCTGGAAAAAGGGCGAGGGAAGCGAGCAAACCTTTTTGCAACAAACGCGCACTTTTTTGTGTCAAGAGGCGGCCCCAGCCTCGGCGTCGGTTGTGGGGGAGTGTGTGCGGTTTGATCACGTATCGCTGCGGGATTTCGTCGAAGAGCAAATCGGCCCGACGGCGTTGCACCAAAGTCGTCGGCAAGTCGCGGCGGCGTTGTGTGCGTGGCCTCCTTTGGAAGACCATTTGTATGGTTTCCGGCGTCTTTACGCGCTGCGTCATGCCATCACGCAACACGCTGAAACGGGAGCGATCGCGCAAGCCGAACAGGTGGCGGGAAACGTCGATTTCCTGATTGCGAAATGTCAGGAATTGGGCAGTGCGGCGCTGGCCGAGGATTTGGAACACGCAGCGGCGGGATGCAATCAAAAGGAACCGGCGCGGACGTTTGCATCGCTGGCGCAGGCGCTTCGGGTGGGAGCGCACTGGCTGCGGCAAGACCCGAGCGCGCTGACCGGGCTGTTATATAACCTACTGCGCTGCGCCAACTGGCCGAGCACGGCGATCGAGCGGGTGCTGCATTTTCCGCCGGGCCGTTTGCGCTTCCGCCTGCGTTTTCCGCTTCAACGACGCGATGCGTCGATGCACACGTTCGCGGGACACTGGGATTCGGTGGTGGCGGCGGTGCCGACCCCCGACGGAAAAAGGCTGTTGTCGGGCTCGCTGGATCGGACGCTGCGGCTTTGGGATTTGAACAGCGGCGCGCCGCTCATGCACTTTTACGGGTGCATCGGGAATGCGGGTTCGTTTGTGGTCAGCGCCGACGGCCAGAACGTGATTTATGCGACGGAAGACCATTCGCTGGTGATGTACGACCTGACGAGCGGCGCGCTCCTGCGAAGGTTTCGCGGACACGACAGCAAAGTGACGACATGTGTGCTGTCTCCCGACGGCCAACTGCTGGTTGCAGGCGCGTCGGACAACAGCATTCGAGTGTGGCGAGTTCAGACGGGCGAACAGCTTGCTTTGTTGCTGGGGCATCAGTCGCCGCCGAGCTGTTGTGAGTGCAGCAAAGACGGTCGTTTTTTGGTGACGGGTTCTTGGGATCACAGCCTGCGGGTGTGGGACCTCAAGACGGGGCGGAATGTGCGGACGCTGACCGGTCACACGGGGGCGATCAGCGGTTTTGCCTTGACAAGAGATGGGAAGTATGTCGTGTCGGCGTCCTGGGACCACACGGTTCGACTGTGGGATGTACACACAGGCGTGAAACTACACGTCTTGGTGGGGCATACGGCACCGGTCAATGCGTGCGCGGTCAGCCTCGATGGGCGGTTCGCGTATTCCGTTTCTGATGACCAGACAATGGTGATGTGGGAGCTGCAATCGGGCCAATCGTTTCGGACGCTGCACGGACACACGGATTCGGTGAAGGGGTGCGTGCTGTCGTCGGATGGGAAGAGCGTCATTTCGGTTTCCGAAGACGGAACGATGCGTCAGTGGGATGCTTCGACGGGCGCGTGTCTGCGCGCGTTTGTTGGGCATGTGGCGACGGTGACGTGTTGTGCGGTTGCGCCGGATGGTCGCCAACTGATTTCGGGTTCCGAGGATCGAACGCTGAAGTTGTGGGACTTGTCGGCAGAGCCGGATACGCAGCGGGAGTCGGGGCACACCGAGGCCATCACGTCGTTGTGGCTGTCTCCCGATGGGCTTTCCATGGCGAGTGCGAGTGAAGATCGGACGGTCAAACTCTGGGATTTGATGAGTGGAACCGTCGTGGCAACGCTGTCGGGACAACACGGGGCGATCACTGCGTGTACGGGGTCGTCAGACGGAAAAACGCTCATTTCTGTGGCAGCCGATCGATCGGTCGTTGTGTGGGATCTTTCGTCGCGGACAGAGAAGCAGAAATACTCAACGTCGGCTGCGACGAGCGGAGAACAGTCGAAAGCGAACGTCGCGGCACTCGCATTTCCGTCGGAAGACCACATGATTGAATTGTGGGGCATGCCGATGGGGGCGCAGCGGGCCCAAGAGGCGTCGCTGCGGGGTCGGGTGCGTGGGTGTGCGCTGACGCCGGACGGGAAGTACTTTGTGACGGGCGGTAGCGACAAAATGGTGCGACTGTGGGACCTGCGCACGGGGGCGGAAGTGTTGCGCTTCGTCGGTCACACGGGCGCTGTCCATGCCTGCGCGATTTTGCCCGACGGGCATCATTTGGTGACTGCCTCGGCTGACAAAACGCTGATCATGTGGGATTTGCGGACGGGCAGCGACGTGATGCGCTTTTTGGGGCACAGCCAAGCGGTCAATGCGTGCGCGGTGTCTTCCGACGGTCGCAGGCTTTTGTCGGGCGGGCACGACAAGACGCTGCGATTGTGGGATCTCCAGACGGGGTCCGAGCTTTTGCGGCTTTCTGGTCACATCGCGCCGGTCACAGGCTGTGCCTTTTGCAGCGACGGGCGGCGAGCGGTCTCTGCTTCGCTTGATTACACCTTGAAGCTGTGGGAATTGCACAGCGGCATGTGCTTGGAAACGGTGTATGGGAGTGCGGCGTTTTTGTCGGTGGCCACGCAGGGCGAATGGTTGTGCGCGGGGGATCAGGTTGGGAATTTGTGGATGTTGCGGGACAATACGCCACAATCAACCCAAAGCGGAGACCCCAATTCCCGTCAATCTATCGTCGAATCTATCCGTAAATTACTTTCCTTTCAACGATAGAAATTCGCTATTTCGCCATCCGAAAATCTGTGCGAGTTTCAGAAGACGATTCTGTCAGCAATTGTTTCATCGCTTGAAGGAATTTGATGTTTTGCTCGTGTGTGCCCAAACTTACACGAATAGACCTTTCAAGTCCCCAGCCTTTCATCGGTCGTATGATGATTCCTTTTCGGAGCAAAAGCTCGTAACAAGTCATCGAATCCCAAGGCAGATCAAATAGCAAAAGAAAATTGGTTTGTGTTTTTAAGTGCTTGACGCCGATTTCCGTCAATCCATCTTGCACAAATTTGCGTTCGGACAGGACCCATTCGCGGCTTGTCTTGCGGAATGCATCGTCAGAAAGGCTTGCGATTGCGGCGGCAATGGCGACGGCACCCATGTGGTGTGGCGTGAGTCCGCAGGACAAATAGGAAATGATTTCTGGTGTCGAAATTGCATATCCAATTCGCAAATTTGCGAGCCCGGCACACTTGCTAAAACTGCGCAATACGATAACATTTTTCCCTTCAATTACATATTTGCATGGGTCAAACAAGGTAGGATCATCAAGGAATTCTCGGTAGGATTCATCAAAACAAACGAGAATTTCAGGTGGAATTTTTTCGAGAAAAGAATTGATGTCTATTTTTGAAAGAACTTGTCCAGTTGGGTTGTTTGGATTGCAAATCACAATCAATCGTGTTTTGGATGTGATGGCTGCGGCCATGGCGGACAAGTCGAACTGGTAATCTGCTGTAAGTGGGATGCCGATGGTCTTTCCGCCAAATTGTGTGACGCAAATCGGATACATCGGAAACGTGACCTGCGCAGTGATGAGTTCGGCACCATCGAACGCAAAACCTTGGGCCAAAAGACGGATGATTTCCGAGGCACCGTTTCCGGTCAGGACGTGATGCAAAGACAGCGATTCGTCGGTGTGTCGGGCGATGGCTTGGCGGAGCTGACGCTCGCTTCCGCCGGGATAACGGTGGGCTTGGGAGAGTGCTTTGTGGGCAGCTTCGACGGCGAGAGGGGACGGACCGCACGCATTTTCGTTCGAGGCCATTTTGATGAGCCCAGACAGGCCCAGCTCTTGTTCTAGTTCCTCGGGGGTTTTGCCAGCGACGTAGCGGGGCACTTGCTGTAGGCGCGGATTCAGGTGGGCGGGGTTTAACATGACGGACGGTCCTTTTTTTGTGCCGGGGAGCGGGCCGGATTTCGCGTGTGGGTCGTCAAAAAACCGAAAAAGTGGGGTCGATGTACGTCGGCTGGGTCTCACAATCAACCACAAACAGCCAAGGCGCGAATTTTCGACGACAGGACGATGCTGGTCTGGGTCACGCCGCGTGATATGTGTTGTGCGTGTCGTTGCGGAGACTCGGCTTGGTTCTGGGCATTGTCGGGAGTATGGCGCTTTTGGGTGAGCGTCGAAGCTCTGCGTCGGTGCCCGAGGAATCGTCACACGAGCTTTGTTTTTCGGGCCTGAGTGCGCAGGGAACGACGGGTCTTCTGGACATGCCGTGGGCGTCGCCGGGATGCGCGTGGCGTCTGCGAGGGGGCTTTTTCGGGTCGGGTTTTTCAGAGCGGAACTACGTGCTGGTCGGGGACCAATTTCGACAGTTTGGAGGCGGAATTTCCGTCGCTGGGACCCTGGGGCGGTACGTCGAGGCGGGGTTTTCGCTGGCGATGGCGCTCGGAAAAGCGGAAGTGGGCGAGGCGACGGCGGCGTTGCCGACGCTTTTTTCGATGGGCAGTGCAGACCTTCAATTGAAGCTGCATGCGCCGTGGGGAAACTGGGCGCACGTCGCGCTTTTGTCGTCGCTGCGTGTGCCAGGAAATAGCCAGGATTTGGTGCCCGCGCCGCTGCATGTGGATGCGTCGGTGTTTGCGCTGGGGAGTCTGTCGGCGGCGAAGGCTTGGCCGCGTTTGCCGCTGACGTTTCACGGTCTGTTTGGGTACGTACACGACCGAAGCCTGCGGACGCTGGATACGCAGGATTGTTTGGGCGGGACGGTGACGGAGTGTTTGGAGGCGAGGCTGTACAGCACGGCGGCGTACAACGTGAGTTTGCCGAGGCTGCGAGTGGGGATCGGTTTGTCGCTTCCGATTCGGCTGCCGAAGTCGTTTGCGGTGGTTCCGATGGCTGCGTATCGCGCCGAGCTGGTCACGGGAGACCCGGACCCGGTGTTGTCGGCGCTGCTTCGGGTGCAGTTTGCGTCTGCACCGATCGACGGGCGATTTTCACAGTCGCTCACCCTCGGGGGGCGTTTGGTGCTGGGTGTGGCTTTGTCACTGGATGTGGGCGTGCGTGTTGCGCTGCAACATGCGGGGTATGCGATGGGCGTGAAGCTTCCGACGGTGATGGGTTTTGGGGCGCTGACTTGGGAACTCGATCTGATTCGACCCAATCGTCCGCAGGCCGCGCAGGTGGAGGCGGTCGCGAACCCTAGGCCGAAAGCCGAGCCGTCTTGTCGTGTGGCGGGGGTGCTGGTGGATGACGCAAGTGGGGAAGCGTTGCCGGACGCGATCGTTCGCTTTGTGGGTCTGCGCCACAATGCGCTGTTGTCCGACGCGGAAGGTCGTTTCGCGAGCGGCGAGCTGCCGTGTGGACCTGTGTGGGTGGAAGGCAGTCGAGGCGATCGGTTGACTGCGCGTGTCTCGTCGGTGCTGTCTCCGGTGTCTGGCAACAACGTGGAGCTGCGCCTGGCTCGCAAGGAACGGGCAAAAACGGGAGCTTTGTGGTTGTCCATTCAGGGCAGGGACGATTCTGCGCAGCACGTTCGAGCCACGTTGCACAAGTCGGGCCAGGAGGTTGCGCTTTCAGCCGTCGAAAACGGGTTTTTTGCGCGCGTTCCGGTCGGTGTCTGGCATGTGCGCGTCGAAGCGTCCGGTTTCCTTTCGCAAGAGCGGATGGTTGCGATTTCCGATGGGGAATTGCGTTTGTCGGTCACGCTTCGCCGTCGAGGTTTGGTTCCCCAAGTGGGCTTGACCGAGCACGAGCTGCACTTGACCGAGCCGATTTCGTTCGTCGGAAACACTGCCGCGCTGTCCCCCGAAAGCCAGCGCCTGCTGGAGGAAGTGGCCGACGCCCTCATTCATCATCAGGAAATCGGTTTGCTCGTCGTGGAACACCTGGGCGATTTCGCGCTCAGTTCTGAGACGCTGCTGGAAGAACGGGCGATCGCGGTTCGCAACCATTTGGTGGGACAGGGCATCGCGCCAGAACGAGTCGTGGCCCACGTGCTCCAAGGCCCACCCCGCACGCCCCCGAAATTCCTCCTAAAAACCCCCTAGCTTCCTGAATTTGTTGCGGGCCCGTGTGGGGTTACAGTCGGCGGCGTTTTTTTGAGGGGGCGTCGGGGATTTCTACGGTGAGGTTGTTTGATGGGACAAGTTGGCAAGAGAGGCGGAGCTTGGTGACAAAGTACGTATTCCCAAGGTGTTTCTTTTCGGCTGCTGTGTAGGGGGAGGCGTGTTCTTCGCCGGACACGACCTTGACGCGGCAGAGTCCGCACGTTCCTTTTCCCATGCAAGCGGTGGGAATGGGAATGCCGGCGCGTTTGGCGGCGAAAAAGACGGTTTCTTGGTCGGCGCAATCGACGGTTTGGTCAGAAGGCAAAAGGGTCACTCGAGCGGTCATGGTTTCTTGGGGGTCTCTTTTGGGGGTCCGTCTTTGTCGGGCAGTTCTTCGACATACACGGTTTCCAAATCTTCGGCGGTAAAAATGAGTTTGCGGAGGGTTTTGTCAACGACGGGGTTGCCCATGATGACCCACACTGCTTCGCCGGGGCCCAGTCGCTCGCTGCCCTTCAGTTGACTCGGCACATCGAGCAAAAACGTGACACGGGAAGGCCGCGACAAGTCGTGGTAGTTGTCGAGCCGAATCTCGAAACGTCCGCCGCCCATTTCTTTTTCGACGACGTAATACCCAAGCACTTTGGCCTGCGGCGGCAGCGTCCATCGTCCGGTCTCTGCGGCGCGTTGCAGCGTCGAGAGTCCGACAAGGTGAACCGGGTTCCACGAGGCTTTGCTGACGATTTTGGGGGGCGCTTTGATGCGAGCGACAAAACCGGAACCCAACACATGTTCGCGAAATTCCGGCGGCAGATAACTGCCCGATCCGTGAGACGACGCGGACGAATAGCACAGGAATACAAAGTCGCCGACCTGCCCGGAAAAGGGCTTGTGGAATTGGGAGTGCATTTCCCGACCGCCAAAGGAATAGGTGCCGGTTTGCGCTTTGACTTGGAAAACCTCGACGGTTTCGTCTTCGTCAAAGCCGGTTTTCGCGGGGATTTTCACGGTCTTCTTGACGATGATTTTCCCGTATTCCCCCTTTCGGACGTGATAGCCGCCGCCGTCGGGGCGATTCGCGGGGTCCACGGCCATCGGGCATTCTTCGCTCACGCGGAAGTCGAGTGACTTGAGGTGCCGGGCCCAGCGTTCCTTGGCGTCTTGTTGGTTCTTTTTGCTGAGCTGGACAAACGCCGTGTTTGCGGCCTGAGCCTCTTCAAACTTGGCTTTCAGTTCCCAAAAACGCGCGAGGTTTTTGTCGAAATCCTCGCCGCGCGCGAGTTTGCCGATGATGGCGTTTCGTTCGGCCAAGATCGCTTCTTTTTCGGCGTCTTTTGGACCATCGACCGCCGCGAGCCACGGCAGAAGCACAAGCGCAAACCATTTCCGTGTCATGGCGTCCTCTCGTCTTCGGGCATCATCGACGCATAGGAGGTCTTGAGGGACCGCGCCGCCTTCGGATCGATTTTCGCGTACTCCGCCAGGTGTTTTCGCATCGCCGCAAAGTCGCCTACATACATATCGGCGATCAGAATCATCGAAAAGTAGGACTTGTTCTGTTCCGTCGGTTTTTGCAAACACGCGCCGAACAGCCGCTGCGCCTCTCGAAACTGGTGTTGGGAGTAATAAACCGCCGCCATCGTACACAAGTCCCACGAGTACAGCGTCGGTGTGGCCTTGAACCGATCGAGGACGCCTTGTTTGCCTTCTTCGGTTTTGCGCAGCTCTTCGATGGCCGCCGCTGTGGTTTGGCGAGCGAACTCGAACCGCGTGCTGCCCGGCGCGCGTTTCATGAAGTTCTCGCCGTCGTGAACGAGCGACGTGTGATCGCGCACAATTTGATCCGCTTCCAAGAGCAGCGTCGAGCAGTTCTCGAAATGGCTGTTCACGACCGACCCGGCTGGCAAGCTGTCCAAGTACCGCCGCGCCTCCTTTTGTAGTGCGTAGTACCGTTTCGCACTTTTCAGAAGCAGGAGCAGTTCATACGTCATCGCGCCGATCAGTTCGGGCCGCGTCTCGGCCACGATGGCCTTGCGCATGGCGACGATCTTTTCGTCGAGGATTCGCTTTTGTTCCGTCTTGTATTTTTCGATGCGCGCTTCGACCTCGGCCAGGTCCTTGATGGCGTAGGAAAACTGTTCTTCCATCGCGATGGCCGACGACAGAAGCACCATCCTCTGTTCGTCGTTTTCCGCCGTGACCGCTTGCCCATACAGATCAAGTGCCCCCAGCGTGTTTTTGAGTTCCGGGCGTGAATCGGACCCATCGACGACCTTGCGAGCCAGCTCGGGCATCCCCGACGAACGCAAAAGCTCTGCCGTCACTCGGTCTTGCAGGCGGAAAAACTGCTTGATGGGGCCGTCTACTTTGGCGCTTCCCACCACTTCGCTTGTCTCGACCCGCACAAAGCGCGCGGTCAGTCGAATCAGCGGCGTTTCTTCCTGATACGACCCGATGACCATGATTTGCGCGCCTACCACCTTCCCCAGCTTGGCCGCCGTCTCGTCCTGGACTTCCTTCAAATGGACTTGCAGCCGCATTTCTTTCAGGAGCCTGTCCAGATTTCCCCGTTCGACGATCCGCACCCCCGCCAAGCTTTTCAGGTCAGCGGCCACCGTCTCGCGAATTGCCTCGCCGATGTGTGGTTTGCCCTTGCCGGTCAGGTCCCGAAACGGCATCACCGCAATCGTCGGTGCCGGCTTGGCAAAGCCCGATGCAAGACACCCCAGCCACACCCCCAAAAACACCCCCAAAAACACCAGTCCTCTGTGTCCTTTTGCGTACATCCAAAACCCTCAAGGTTGTTTTGTTCCAGTGAGGAGCGGGGCATCTTTGGGGAGCACCCCTTCCCACTTTCCGACCACGATCGACGCCATGCAATTGCCCAACACGTTCACCGTCGTCCGAGCCATGTCCATCACCGCATCCACACCCAAAATCGTCGCGATCCACTCCACTTTCAAACCGTAGCTTGCACACGTCGAGGCCAGCACCACCAAAGACGCCCTGGGCACCGCAGCGACCCCTTTGCTTGCGACCAAAAGCGTCAGCATCATCTCGACCTGGGTGACAATCGACAGGTCTTTCCCCGTCGCCTGTGCAATGAAAAGCGACGCCAGCGCCAGGTACAGCGTCGAACCGTCCAGGTTGAAGCTGTATCCCGCAGGCAGCACAAACCCCACGATGTGCGGCGGCACGCCCAGCCGTTCCATCGTCGTCATCGCTTTCGGCAGCGCCGATTCCGAACTTGTCGTCGAAAATGCCAGAAGCAGAGGTTCCTTGAGCGCCGACAGCACCAGCCCGATTTTCGCTCCCGTCAGCCACTTCACCGCCAGCAGCAGCACCGACACAAACAACACCAGCGCCAGATACAGACTCACCACCAGTTTCCCAAGCTGCACCATCACCCCCGGCCCCTGTGTTCCGACCGCCACCACCATCGCGGCCAGCACTCCAAACGGTGCAAAGCGCATCACGTATTCCGTCAGTTTGAACATCGCCTCGGCCACGCCGCGCAGCACCTCCAGAACCGGCTTGCCTTTGTCCCCCACAGCCGACAGCGCCATCGAAAACAGCACCGAGAAGAACACAATCTGCAAAATCGCGTTGTGCGCGAACGCCTCGATGATGCTCGTCGGCACCACTTGTTCGTAAAAGGGTCGGCTCGGAGGCGTCGGGAAGCTGCCCATTCCGCCCACCGTCCCCAGGCCCGGCTTCAGCGTGTTCGCCACAAACAGCCCGAGTACCAGCGCCACGCTCGTCGCCAACCAAAACCATGCGAGCGCCTTGAGCAGCAGCCGTCCAATGTGTTTTTCCCCCGCTCCGCACAGCCCCACGACCAGCGTCGAGAAGATGATCGGCGAGACCAGCATCTTGATCAGCCGAATAAACGTCTTCGACATCCATTCCCACGACGACGGTTTCCACAGAAAGCCCGGCGGAGAAAGCCCCGCACCCAAATGTCCACCCAAGTACGCCCCCAGCAGCGACCCCACGACCAGCGCGATGAAAATTTGCGAAGTCAGCCCCAGCCGCCACCGCCTCGTGGCCGATCCAGCCTCTGCCTGCTCTGTCTGCATTCCCGCATTCTGCCACACAGACCTTCCCTCGAGAAAGTGGACATCTGTTGGAACATCCCCCCACACGCCCGAAGGCATCGGAGGGGGAATCAGATCGGTGAGGATGGTCCTTACGATGGCAAGGTGTGTGTGCTCAACGCCCGAAGGCATCGGAGGGGGAATCAGCGCCAAGCACAGGGGCCCACGGGGTCACGTCCCTGAGTGCTCAACGCCCGAAGGCATCGGAGGGGGAATCAGAGTCCGGCGCGGCGCTGCTTTCGTTGGTCTTGTGTTAGGTGCTCAACGCCCGAAGGCATCGGAGGGGGAATCAGGATCCCGGTTTTTGTTATTGTGAAGAGCGTATCGCGTGCTCAACGCCCGAAGGCATCGGAGGGGGAATCAGGCCCGGACGGCAAGGAGCCGCCTCCTGTGTCTTACGCGTGCTCAACGCCCGAAGGCATCGGAGGGGGAATCAGACATCAACCCCGCTCGGGTCTACCTCGACTTCAAGTGCTCAACGCCCGAAGGCATCGGAGGGGGAATCAGCAGGGCTGCGTAGCGAGGGACTCCGATGGCCAAGGTGCTCAACGCCCGAAGGCATCGGAGGGGGAATCAGGAGGATTTGGCACTGTATGGCAATTTGCTGTGTGCCAAGTGCTCAACGCCCGAAGGCATCGGAGGGGGAATCAGTCGGTGTGGACATCGCCACTCCTTTCGGCTGAAGCAGTGCTCAACGCCCGAAGGCATCGGAGGGGGAATCAGACGGTCGTATCCGAAAATGCCATCGATCTCCAATCGAGTGCTCAACGCCCGAAGGCATCGGAGGGGGAATCAGATAGAAAATCTTGCACTTATCGACGAGCCCGCCTGCGTGCTCAACGCCCGAAGGCATCGGAGGGGGAATCAGGTTGAGACCGCAGCGGCGAACCGACTGGATCTGAAAGTGCTCAACGCCCGAAGGCATCGGAGGGGGAATCAGCCAAGGCCTTCACCGCTGCCCGTCGCACCTCCCATTGTGCTCAACGCCCGAAGGCATCGGAGGGGGAATCAGGTTGGGACGCCAAGGCGTTGCTGCTCTTGCTTTGGCGGTGCTCAACGCCCGAAGGCATCGGAGGGGGAATCAGGAGGAATCACCAGGGGCGGCTCGCCCTGGTGGGCCTCAGTGCTCAACGCCCGAAGGCATCGGAGGGGGAATCAGTTGCGAGCTCAAGGTGCGCCGTCCAATTCCCTCCCCAGGTGCTCAACGCCCGAAGGCATCGGAGGGGGAATCAGCACGGCAAAAGGTCCTCGCGGAGGAGGGCCGGCTGTGTGCTCAACGCCCGAAGGCATCGGAGGGGGAATCAGAGGTCCCAGCAATCGACCCGACCGACCGCGCGTTTTGTGCTCAACGCCCGAAGGCATCGGAGGGGGAATCAGTATTTGGTGATCCGAAATCAGCCTGAACTCCGTGGGGGTGCTCAACGCCCGAAGGCATCGGAGGGGGAATCAGACTATTGTGGCGTTGATTGGCGTGTGTAGTGCGCGTGGTGCTCAACGCCCGAAGGCATCGGAGGGGGAATCAGGTGAGCACTGCGCGTCGCGATTACTGGTAGGCCAAGTGCTCAACGCCCGAAGGCATCGGAGGGGGAATCAGTCTCCGAAGATTTCCAAACGTTTCGGTCGTGGCAGGTGTGCTCAACGCCCGAAGGCATCGGAGGGGGAATCAGAATCAGACCTCAACGGCAAGACAGGCGCGCAACTCAGCCTGTGCTCAACGCCCGAAGGCATCGGAGGGGGAATCAGGATTTCGTCCTCATGACTCCGCGCCCAGTGGCCATCGTGCTCAACGCCCGAAGGCATCGGAGGGGGAATCAGGGAGTCGATCACCGCGTCGTGGACCGAGTCGTGGACGTGCTCAACGCCCGAAGGCATCGGAGGGGGAATCAGACAGCCAGAAAAAAACGAGCTTCCAGAGCCGCCCCGGGTGCTCAACGCCCGAAGGCATCGGAGGGGGAATCAGCTTCCGGACCGCATTGAAAGCCGCTCGCTTGACGTAGGTGCTCAACGCCCGAAGGCATCGGAGGGGGAATCAGGCAAGTCGGCCCGGAGATCCGGGCGGAAGTGTCACAAGTGCTCAACGCCCGAAGGCATCGGAGGGGGAATCAGAGGAATCGCAAGAAGGTTACGAGGTCCTCGCGAAGGAGTGCTCAACGCCCGAAGGCATCGGAGGGGGAATCAGTCACGAAGACCCGGATTGACAGGGCTTTTACCGACGGGTGCTCAACGCCCGAAGGCATCGGAGGGGGAATCAGTCGGCTGCGCTAATGTCGAAATTGTAACGGAATTGAGTGCTCAACGCCCGAAGGCATCGGAGGGGGAATCAGGATTGGCCTTGTGTCATCCTGGCAACGTGCGTATGTGCTCAACGCCCGAAGGCATCGGAGGGGGAATCAGATGATTGCCCTCGGCGAAGAGAAGCTCATCGAGGGTGTGTGCTCAACGCCCGAAGGCATCGGAGGGGGAATCAGTCGGCCGTTGTCGCGCTTCGGACGGCGCACCATGTAGTGCGGTGCTCAACGCCCGAAGGCATCGGAGGGGGAATCAGAGGGTGCTTGCTTGGCACGCGCCGCGCCGTCTTTGTGCTCAACGCCCGAAGGCATCGGAGGGGGAATCAGATCGGTCGGCCGAGGCAGCTCGTCGCGGATGTGCGCGTGCTCAACGCCCGAAGGCATCGGAGGGGGAATCAGGCCGGCGACGAAGTAGTTGAGGGCCGGATTGCCGGCGGGTGCTCAACGCCCGAAGGCATCGGAGGGGGAATCAGGATCGAGCACGTAGGCGACACGGCGGGCGGGGACTGGGTGCTCAACGCCCGAAGGCATCGGAGGGGGAATCAGGCGTAACGAGGTACAGAGCAAGGCGGACAGGAACAAGTGCTCAACGCCCGAAGGCATCGGAGGGGGAATCAGCGTCGTAAATCTGAATCACGAGGTTTGCCGTCGTCGGTGCTCAACGCCCGAAGGCATCGGAGGGGGAATCAGCCTCTTCGCCGCCGCAGTGCGCGGCCGTCGCAAACAGGTGCTCAACGCCCGAAGGCATCGGAGGGGGAATCAGTGCGCCTCGACGGCCGCGAGGGCACGCTCGGCGTCGCGCTTGTGCTCAACGCCCGAAGGCATCGGAGGGGGAATCAGGGTTGATCCAGTGGTTCTCATGGTCGGGGTTACAGCTGTGCTCAACGCCCGAAGGCATCGGAGGGGGAATCAGCGTTTTCTCGTTTGTCCTGGCTCTCTCATTACCAATGTGCTCAACGCCCGAAGGCATCGGAGGGGGAATCAGGCGCAGCACTACAAGGCGATCTGCCGCGCGGTGGTGTGTGCTCAACGCCCGAAGGCATCGGAGGGGGAATCAGGAGCACCGAAAAAGAGTGCTCGATCAAGTGCAAGCGGTGCTCAACGCCCGAAGGCATCGGAGGGGGAATCAGCGGTCGAGCAGGTCGCGGATCTGCGGCTGAAACTCGGTGCGGTGCTCAACGCCCGAAGGCATCGGAGGGGGAATCAGTTGGAGACCCACACCTCAAAATAATCGTCCTTGTCGGTGCTCAACGCCCGAAGGCATCGGAGGGGGAATCAGATCAACTGCGGGCTCGATCCCGCTACGAATAATCTGGTGCTCAACGCCCGAAGGCATCGGAGGGGGAATCAGAGTGCTCGGGGATCTCGAATGGGTCGCAGATATGCAGTGCTCAACGCCCGAAGGCATCGGAGGGGGAATCAGTCGGCAGTCGCTTCCCCTTCGTCGAAGGGAGTCTTGTGCTCAACGCCCGAAGGCATCGGAGGGGGAATCAGGCCCGAAGTATCGATCCATCTGGCTCTCTATCGTGGGTGCTCAACGCCCGAAGGCATCGGAGGGGGAATCAGAGGCCCAGCAACGCGACGAGGAGCGGTTTGCTCAGGTGCTCAACGCCCGAAGGCATCGGAGGGGGAATCAGGATCCGCAGCGGGATTTGCACCGAGAACGGTAAACCGTGCTCAACGCCCGAAGGCATCGGAGGGGGAATCAGGCCTCGTTCACCTCTTGCCCGGTGATTCCGTGGATGTGCTCAACGCCCGAAGGCATCGGAGGGGGAATCAGTTGGCCAGTTGCTGGATCTCGTTCTGTGTGGTGTTGTGCTCAACGCCCGAAGGCATCGGAGGGGGAATCAGGCGGAGAATTTAACGAGCCATGAAACTCTGTATTCAGTGCTCAACGCCCGAAGGCATCGGAGGGGGAATCAGCGCGGTCATGCAGATGCTCGACGCTCAGAGCAACGGGTGCTCAACGCCCGAAGGCATCGGAGGGGGAATCAGACGGGACCATTGAGAAAGTGCCGATCGTATCCAGCGAGTGCTCAACGCCCGAAGGCATCGGAGGGGGAATCAGCAGGAGAAAGTCAGGTTTTCAGCAACACTGACGAGGCACAGTGCTCAACGCCCGAAGGCATCGGAGGGGGAATCAGGTGGGTGATTTTTGGCGGAAAGGTCCAGCCTGCTTGGTGCTCAACGCCCGAAGGCATCGGAGGGGGAATCAGCGCGCAGCCAACCCTGATCACCGACACCGCATTTGAGTGCTCAACGCCCGAAGGCATCGGAGGGGGAATCAGAAAATGAGTAAAAAAATGACAATCAGAACGTACAGTGCTCAACGCCCGAAGGCATCGGAGGGGGAATCAGCTTCGTGTCCGTCCGTCCCTGTGAGGACGACGCCAAAAGTGCTCAACGCCCGAAGGCATCGGAGGGGGAATCAGAGGGACCACCACGATCGCCCCTCCCATCGCCAGAAAGTGCTCAACGCCCGAAGGCATCGGAGGGGGAATCAGCGGCCAGACGTGAGCCAATAGCGCCCAAGCTGTGCGATGTGCTCAACGCCCGAAGGCATCGGAGGGGGAATCAGTTGCTTTCGTCAAACGCAGGCACGCTTGTAGAATGTGCTCAACGCCCGAAGGCATCGGAGGGGGAATCAGTTCTTGATGTCGGACTGATAGTCCGCCCGAACCTGTGCTCAACGCCCGAAGGCATCGGAGGGGGAATCAGTTTCGATGCCCTCCTTTGATAGACCAGCGGTAAGGGGTGCTCAACGCCCGAAGGCATCGGAGGGGGAATCAGAGGGACCAAAACCCACCTCGGAGAGAGCCCTCTGAAGTGCTCAACGCCCGAAGGCATCGGAGGGGGAATCAGAATTGAACATTTCCCGGTCCCACTTGCCGGCCTTGTGCTCAACGCCCGAAGGCATCGGAGGGGGAATCAGCCTGTGCCTGGACTCCCTCCCAGTGCGGTGGATTCGTGCTCAACGCCCGAAGGCATCGGAGGGGGAATCAGTCGCTGCTCCCGCTGTACGCACAACGCAAAGATCAGTGCTCAACGCCCGAAGGCATCGGAGGGGGAATCAGAGTGCCAGCAC
>Ga0268298_10001287_pt1 | contig 29999 bp, 26 predicted proteins | sample WWTPWeurt_MetaG_FD_194462 | JGI IMG/M metagenome (GOLD analysis project Ga0268298, IMG submission 194462) | Activated sludge microbial communities from WWTP in Nijmegen, Gelderland, Netherland - WWTP Weurt | ecosystem: Engineered > WWTP > Aerobic digester > Activated sludge | place... | reverse complement strand
ATGTTATTTAATCCCATTATTTATATTTTTATTATTTGCAAAGTTGATTATTTTACTTAATGATTAATGCAACCTGTAAATTGGTAATAATTCCTTAACATTGGAAATAAATTTGTATTTTTCTTTACACATTATTTTTACATTTCTAAACAAAAACATGAGAAAGCACCTTATCAAAAGCCTTGTATTTGTTATTGGTTTATTGTATTGCACTATTTCAAATGCTCAGTTTTTGATGGATATGGTAGATACAACCAAAGAAACAGGTAAAGGCCTTTTAAATATATATAAGAAGTTTGACCATTTAAAAATTAGTTGCTATATACAACCTCAATTTCAAATTGCTCAATCTAAAGGGATACCTACATTTGAAGGACCAGATTTTAATGAAGAAGTTAATAATAGATTTTTATTAAGAAGAAGCAGGCTAAGATTTGATTATGTGCACTTTGAAGAAAACAATACACCAGGTGTGCAAATTGCTTTTCAATTTGATGCAAATGAAAGAGGGTTTACTTTAAGAGATGTGTGGGGCAGAGTTTTTGAAAATAAGTATAAACTTTTTTCATTTACTACAGGCATGTTTGCAAGACCATTTGGTTACGAAACCAATTTAAGCAGTAGTGTTAGAGAGTCTCCAGAGCGTGGAAGAATGAACCAGCTTTTAATGAAAAGCGAAAGAGATTTAGGTGCAATGATTAGTTTGGATGCAAGGAAAAAAATTAGTGGGCTACAATATTTAAAAGTGGATTTAGGCCTATTTAATGGCCAGGGAATTAATGCTAAAGGAGATTTTGATAATAGTAAAGATGTAGTGGCAAGAGTTGCTTTAAAGCCATATAAAATTTCAAAAAACATAACTGTATCAATGGGAGCTTCTGCTTTAATGGGTGGGTTATTACAAAACACAAAGTATGTCTATTACACATCATTAGAGAACGGAATAAAAAAAATATTGGTTGATTCAGCAATAGATAATAAAGGAAAAAATGCTCCAAGAAAATATATTGGAACAGATGTACAGCTTAAAATTAAAAACAGAATTGGCTTTACCGAATTAAGAGCAGAGTTTATTGCAGGAAAACATGCTGTTTTAGAAAATAGCAACACCACACCAACCAGCTTAGTAACTGATAAAAATGGGTATTATATCAGAAATTTTAATGGAGCATATTTTTATTTCATTCAAAATATTTTCTCACAAAAACACCAATTGGTAGTTAAGTATGATTGGTTTGACCCCAACTCAAGAACCTCGAAAAAAGATATTGGTAAAGTTGGCTCTAACTTTAACAGTGCAGATATAAAATATAATACATTAGGATTGGGATATATAAACCATGTTTCAAATAATATAAAACTAACTCTGTATTATGCCAAAGTGTGGAATGAAAAAACACAGCTAACAGGTTATACAAAAGATGTAAAAGATGATGTGTTTACCTGCAGATTACAATTTTGGTTTTAATTTTTTGTGCATTTTTTTAATGCTAACCCCTAATTTTTTTTAAAAATTTTTCATTTTATATGCTATGTGTTTTAAAAACCAGGTATAAATCTATAAGTAGTATAAAAAACCAAGTATTCTTATTAAAGTTGAAACTATTTTAGACAATGAAGTACTTATTAATGTATAAACAAATTTATCTTCAATAATTTTTAAAAAACCAATTCATAAACCAATCTAATATCAAACATACCCCTATCTTTGCCGCAAATTTCAAGAAGGATATGGTGTCAAGAAGCATGAAGTCTTTGCTGGTATTGGCTTTTAGCCTTATAAGCCTTTTATTTTCAAATAATACATTTGCAATCGGAACTGCAGATTCTACAAATAGCCATCATAAAGCAGAAAAGTTTGATGTGGCTAAAACTATTTTAGACCATATTAGAGACGATTATAGCTGGCATTTATGGGGGCACACATCTATTCCTTTACCTGTAATTCTATATTCAGACAAGGGTTTAGAGGTTTTCTCTTCTGCAAAGTTGATGGATGAGCACCATAGCCCTATCATTTACCAAGGAAATTACAGTTACAAAAATATTGAAGGTAAAATTAAAGTTGTAAATGCCGATGGTACAGTTAATGCAGAATTGAACAGTAAAGTGTGGGATTTTTCATTTACAAAAAATGTAGCATCGTTATTTATTTCCGTATTTATTTTATTAGCAGTTTTCTTAACTGTTGGTGCAGCCTATAAAAAAAGAGGTGTCTCATCGGCACCTAAAGGCTTACAATCATTTATGGAGCCAGTTGTATTGTTTATTAGAGATGAAGTAGCTAAACCAAATATTGGCCATAAATACAATACTTATTTACCATTTATATTAACTATTTTCTTTTTAATATTAATAAATAACTTGTTAGGATTAGTTCCTTTCTTTCCGGGTGGTGCAAACCTTAGTGGTAATATTGCATTTACAATGACGTTGGCAGTATTTGTATTTATTGTGGTAAATATTAAAGGTAATAAAAGCTATTGGGGGCATATTTTTTGGATGCCAGGAATGCATTGGGGTATGAAACTATTTTTAGCACCCATTGAATTGGTTGGTGTATTTACAAAGCCAATTTCGCTAACTATACGATTATTTGCCAACATGACTGCTGGGCATATTTTAGTACTTAGCTTAATTTGCTTAATTTTTATTTTCGAAAATATTTTTACATCTATAGTAGCGGTTCCTTTTGCAGCATTTATTGGTTTAATTGAATGTTTGGTAGCATTTATCCAAGCTTTCATTTTTGCCATGTTAAGTTCAATGTATATTGGAATGGCTATAGAAGAACATCATCATCATGGAGATAATGAGCCACATTATAATGAGAGTGATGAAAATTAAATTTTTATTTTTTAACAATTAAAACAAACAAACATGGTATTAGGTGCAGTTGTAGGTAGCGTAGCAGCCATTGGTGCAGGTATTGCAGCAATAGGTGCAGGTATTGGTATTGGCCAAATTGGTAAAGGTGCCGTAGAAGGTATTTCTCGCCAACCTGAAGCAGCTAACGACATCCGTTCAAGCATGATCATTGCAGCAGCTTTCGTAGAAGCGGTAGCATTATTTGCTGTGGTGGTAGCCCTTTTAGGTAACGGGTAATCTACTTTTAAAAGAAATCAAGCTCAATGCAAAGGGCAAAGAGCTTGATTTTTAAAAACGATTTCTTATTTAGAATTTAATTATACAATATGTATTTGTTAGAAATTAACCCTTTAGTGAGTCCGGCAATTGGCTTAGTATTTTGGAATACTGTGGCTTTTGCGTTATTGTTTTTTATACTTCGCAAGTTTGCATGGAAACCAATTTTAAATGCCATTCACGAACGTGAAACAGGCATTGAAAATGCATTAAGCAAAGCAGAAAAAATGAAAGCCGAAATGAAGGCTTTAGCTAATGAAAATGAGCAATTGTTACAAAAAGCCAGAGAAGAAAGAGCTGTTTTAATTAAAGAAGCTAAAGAACAGTCTGATAGAATGATTGCCGATGCTAAAGATAAAGCAAAAGCAGAGTATGATAGAATAGTTTCTGATGCTCAAACTGCCATTAACCAACAAAAAAATGCAGCTTTAACCGATGTAAAAAACCTTGTTGGCACATTGGTAATAGAGGTTAGCGAAAAAATATTAAGAAGAGAATTAAGCAATAAAGCAGAGCAAGAAAATTATATTAAACAATTAGCCGAGGAGGTAAAATTAAATTAAGCAGTAACTGCTAATTCTTCATTATTAATTGAGTTATGCAAAATCCACGTTTAGCACATAGGTACGCAAAAAGTTTAATGGATTTATCCATTGAAAAAAAACAGTTAGAAGAGGTTTGTAATGATATGAAATATTTGCAAGCACTTTGCTCTCAAAGTCGTGAGTTTACCAGTTTATTAAAAAGCCCAATTATAAAAGCAGATAAAAAAAGAAATATTATTAATGCAGTTACCGAAGGAAAGGTGAGCGAAATTACTAAATTGTTTAACCAGCTTTTAGTTACTAAAGGAAGAGAGAGCAGCCTTGCCGAAATTGCAAATGCTTTTATTGAAGAATACAACACATTAAAAGGTATTCATAAAGTGGTACTTACCACAGCAGTTGAATTAAGTAAAGATGTTTTAAATACAATTGGCAATAAAATAAAAACAGAAAGAGGAATTGATAATATTGAATTAGAAGCAAAAGTAAATAAAGACATTATTGGAGGATTTATTTTAGAATTTGATAATAACCTTGTTGATGCAAGCATAGTAAGAGACCTAAGAGACGTGAAGAAGCAGTTTGCAAAAAATATTTATATTCCTGAAATTAGATAAGCACAAATTAATTTTAAATTTTTATAATTCTATTATATGGTAAACATTAAACCCGATGAAATATCTGCCATTTTAAGGCAGCAACTTAGCAACTTTAATGCTAGTGCAGATTTAGAAGAAGTAGGCACAGTATTACAAGTTGGTGATGGAATTGCACGTGTATATGGTTTAAATAATGTACGCAGTGGTGAGTTGGTTGAATTTGAAAATGGTGTAAGAGCAATTGCCTTAAACTTAGAAGAAGATAATGTAGGTGTGGTTTTGATGGGAGAAAGTGGAGACATTAAAGAAGGTGCCAAAGTTCGTAGAACTGGGCAAATTGCTTCTATTAAAGTAGGAGAAGGTGTAGTAGGCCGTGTAATCAATACTTTAGGAGAACCAATAGATGGCAAGGGCCCAATTCATGGAGAATTATATGAAATGCCTTTAGAGCGTAAAGCACCTGGCGTAATTTATCGTGAGCCAGTAACAGAACCATTACAAACAGGTATCAAATCTATTGATGCAATGATTCCTATTGGTCGTGGCCAACGTGAGTTAATTATTGGTGATAGACAAACAGGTAAAACTGCAATTGCTATTGATACAATCATCAATCAAAAAGAATTTTTTGATGCAGGCAAACCAGTTTATTGTATATATGTTGCAATAGGACAAAAAGCAAGTACTGTTGCTGGTGTTATGAAAACATTAGCAGATAATGGTGCAATGGCTTATACAACAATAGTTGCAGCTTCTGCCTCTGATCCTGCTCCTCAACAATTCTATGCTCCATTTGCAGGTGCAGCTATAGGAGAATTTTTTAGAGATACTGGCCGTCCTGCATTAATTATTTATGATGATTTATCTAAACAAGCTGTAGCATATCGTGAGGTTTCATTATTATTAAAAAGACCTCCAGGACGTGAGGCTTATCCTGGTGATGTATTCTATTTACATAGCCGTTTACTAGAACGTGCAGCAAAAGTTATTAATAACGATTCGGTTGCAAAAAACATGAACGATTTACCAGAAAGCATTAAACATTTAGTAAAAGGTGGAGGTAGCTTAACTGCTTTACCAATTATTGAAACACAGGCTGGCGACGTATCTGCATACATTCCAACAAACGTAATTTCAATTACCGATGGACAAATTTTCTTAGAAGGTAACTTATTTAATGCTGGTATTCGTCCTGCAATTAACGTAGGTATTTCTGTAAGTCGTGTAGGTGGTAATGCACAAATTAAATCAATGAAAAAAGTAGCTGGTACTTTAAAATTAGACCAGGCGTTATACCGTGAGTTAGAAGCCTTCTCTAAATTTGGTGGAGATTTAGATGCAGCTACCAAAAATGTAATTGATAAAGGTGCAAGAAACGTGGAGATTTTAAAACAAAATCAGTACACACCATTCTCGGTAGAAAAGCAAATTGCTATTATTTACTTAGGTACACAAGGTTTGTTGAAAGATGTAGCAGTAAAAAATGTAAAAGCTTTTGAAGAAATGTTTTTAACTGAAATGCAAAACAAATTACCAGAAGTGTTGGCTGAATTTAAAAAAGGACAATTAAATAATGACAGTATTGATAAAATGGTAAACTTAGCAAAGGGCTTAATACCACAATATAAATAATTTTAAATTTTTATATTCTCAAAATCGGCTTCAATAACTTGAAGCCGATTTTGTTTATGAAACAAGTTTTTTAAAAAAAAGAATATTTTTACTACTTAATTAATAATATTTTCTATAAATAATTACATTAATGAAGCCTTATTGGAATATTAAAATAACTGTTAGGGTTTATATTTTAGTACTAACAATTTTTACTTTTTTTAGAATTATTTTGTTTATAAATGAATATGGCAGATTAGATGAAACTGCAACTTTAACCAATAGGTTACTAGCTTTTTTTATGGGTGTAAGATTTGATATTGTTATAAGTGGTTATATACTATTTTTCCCTTTTGTAGCTTTATCAATATTAAATATTACAAAAGATAGCCTACTTGTAAAGAGAATTATTTTCTATTTTATTTTTATATTATTTACGTTGGCATTTTTAGTTTGTGCTGCCGATATTCCTTATTTTAATCAATTCTTTTCTCGTTTTTCTGTAACAGCTTTTGAGTGGTTAAACAGCCCGATGTTTGTTTTAAAAATGATAATTCAGGAGCCACGTTATTGGCTATTTTTTATTTTGTTTGTGGTAGTGGTAATTATTTTTTTTAAAAGGCTTCAACATATTTTTAAATCAAATGAGTTAACCATTATTAAAAATAAAAAATGGAAATTTGGATTAATTTCTTTGCTTGCTGCTGGCTTTATTTTTTTAGGTGTTAGGGGTAGAGTAGATGAGAAATCTCCTATTAGAGTTGGTACAGCTTATTTCTGTAATAATGCATTTTTAAATCAGTTAGGGTTAAACCCCAATTTTACTTTAATGAGAAGCTGGATTGATGCAATGGAAGAAGAAAATAAATTGGTGAACTTAATGGATGAAAAAATTGCTATTCAAAACACACAAAAATATTTGCAAATAACTAACCCATCGCAAACATTACCCATTAGTAGAATAGAAAATGACACAGTAACCAACAAACATAACTATAATGTTGTATTTATTATTATGGAAAGCATGAGTGCTGCAAAAATGAAAAGACATGGCAATGCTAAAAACCTCACTCCATTTTTAGATAGCATTTCTACTAAAGGCTTATATTTTGAAAATAATTACTCTGCAGGCATACATACTTTTAATGGAATTTTTAGCACACTTTTTTCTTATCCTGCATTATTTAGACAGCACCCAATGAAAGAAAGTGGTATGTTTAAGTATAATGGTATTGCAAGTACTTTAAAAAGTAATAACTATTCAACTATTTACTTTACTACACACGATGGGCAGTTTGATAATGTAGAAGGTTTTTTAAATGGAAATGATTATGAACAAGTCATTTCAAAAGAGGATTATCCTTTTGGCAAAGCACCAACAACATTAGGTGTACCAGATGATTATATGTTTGAATTTTCTATTCCTTTACTAAATAATTTACACCAAAAAAATAAACCATTTTTTGCTGCATTTATGACAGCAAGCAATCATCGTCCTTTTTATATACCTGATTATTTTTCTTCAAAGTTTACCGATGAAAAAGATAAAATTGTAGAGTATGCAGATTTTGCTTTGAGTAAATTTATTAGTATGGCATCTCATCAAGAGTGGTTCAAAAATACCATTTTTGTTTTTGTTGCTGATCATGGTTCGCCAATAAGCTCTAAGTATGATTTATCTTTAGACTATAATCATGTACCCTTACTTTTTTATGCTCCTGAAATAATTACAAAGCATAAAACATATTCAACCATGTCTGGCCAAATTGATATTTATCCAACAACAATGGGCTTACTTGGCTTAACTTTTACCAATAATACATTAGGTGTTAATTTATTTAAACAACAAAGACCATATATTTACTTTAATGCAGATGATAAGTATGGAGTAATAGACTCTAATTGGTTATTAATTGTACGTAACGATAAATTTAAAGGACTTTATAAGTATAGAAATAATAATGTTACCAATTATGCCAACGAGTATAAAGACATTGTAAACAGAATGCAAACCTATGCAGAGTCTAACTTACAAACCTTTCAATATTTATTAAAGAATAAAAAGTTATAAATATTTATTCAAAAAATTAAACTAGCAGCACTGCTTCCTATAAAAGACACTACATTCGTTACAGAAAAATTTGTTATGAATATTATAGTAAATAATATTGAATCCCTCTTTTACAATTGGCAAAAATCTGCACCTCTAAAAATTGAAAAATTACAACAAAGCGGAAGTGATAGAATTTATTTTAGAGTTTTTGGTAGCCATCAAAATTATATAGCTACTTATAACTTGAATATTCAAGAAAATAAATCGTTTATTGCCTTTGCAAGGCATTTTAAAAATAAAGGTTTAAATGTACCAGAAATTTATTGCCATAATGAAGATTATACCATCTATATTCAGCAAGATGTTGGCGAAAAGTCGTTATTAAATTTATTAGAAGAGTACGGACAAAATGATTTTGTATTTAATTTTTTTAAAGAAAGTTTAAAACAGTTAGCAGCTTTTCAAATTATAGGCAATGAAGGCATGGATTATAGCCTTTGCCTTACTGCACAAGAGTTTGGTAAAGAAGCTATACTTAGCGATTTGTTGTATTTTAAGTATTATTTTTTAGATACTCTAAAGCTACCTTACGATAAACAAGCAATGCTAAAAGATTTTGATGCATTGAGCACCTACTTGTCCTATTCGGAACATAAGTATTTTATGTTTAGAGATTTTCAAAGCAGAAATATAATGCTTGAAAATAATAAAATATCGTTTATAGACTTTCAAGGTGGTATGAAAGGTGCTTTACAATATGATGTAGCATCGCTTTTATGGCAAGCAAAAGCAGCATTAAGCAATGAATGGAAAGATGCTTTATTAGAGTATTATATGGATGAAGCAGAAAAATTATTACATCAAAAAATTGAAAGAAATTCATTTATTAGCCAATACCATGGTTATGTTTTAATAAGGCTATTACAGGTTTTAGGTGCTTATGGCTTTAGAGGTTTGTTTGAAAGAAAAGCACATTTTTTAACTAGCATTCCACATGGGTTATTAAATCTTAAATACTTTATAGAAAATAAAAAAGTTGGTATTACCACACCTGAGTTTGACAGAGTTTTAAAAATAATTATCAGCAATAATATTATTGAAAAATTTACACCCCAACAAGCAAATGATGAAACAAGACTGCTTGTTACCATTAATAGTTTTAGTTATAAAAATGGAATACCTGCTGATACTTCAGAAAATGGAGGAGGCTTTGTTTTTGATATGAGAGGAATTTTAAACCCCGGAAGGCAAGAAGTGTATAAATATTTATCTGGCAAAGACAAACCTGTACAAGATTTTTTAGACCAGCAAACTAAAATGCCCAATTTTTTAAATAGTGTTTGGGATTTAATAGATATAAATGTAGAAAATTATTTAACGAGAGATTTTGAAAACCTGATGATAAATTTTGGTTGCACTGGTGGGCAACACAGAAGTGTGTATGCTGCAGAACAAACTGCAAGACATTTAAGAAATAAGTATAAACTAAAAGTAATTCTAAACCATACCAACCAGGCTAATTGGTTAAGAAAATAATTACACCAAATGAGTAGTACACTAAATAAAGCAATGTTATTAGCAGCAGGTTTAGGCACAAGGTTACAACCCTTTACCAACCATCATCCTAAAGCATTGGCTATTGTAAACAATAAAACTTTACTACAAAGAAATATTGAATATTTACAACAGTTTGGTATAAGTAATGTAATAATTAATGTACACCATTTTGCCAGCCAAATTACAGATGCGTTGCAACAGAATAATGGATGGGGTAGTAACATTACAATTAGCAATGAAAGCAATGAGGTATTAGAAACTGGTGGAGGCTTGCAAAAAGCTGCTTGGTATTTTGATAACACGGAACATTTTTTACTGATGAATGTGGATATACTTACTAATCTGAATTTATATGAACTACTGAATGCTCACATTCAAAATAAAGCCTTAGCTACTTTAGCTGTTACAGATAGGGAATCATCGAGATATTTATTGTTTAATGAAAACAATAAATTATGTGGTTGGAGAAATGTAAAAACAGGAGAAGAGAAAATACCAGTACCAACTAATCCATTATTTCAAAAAGCATTTAGCGGTATTCAAATAATTCAAACTAAATTATTAAGCCTAATACAGCAAAAAGGTAAGTTCTCTATGATAGATGTTTATTTAAGTTTAGCAAAAGAAAATAATATTCAATGTTTTAATCATAGCCATACAAAATTAATAGATGTAGGCAAGCCAGAGAATTTGGAAAGGGCAGCAAGCATGTTTGAGTAAAATTTATTGTATCATTTTTTCTTTTTACCCTTAAACATTTTTTCGCCTGCACGAATATTAATTTGCAAATGATTTTCTCTTAAAGGTATAGGGCAATTATAGCCCAAAGCATATACACAATAAGGGTTGTAGGCTTTGTTGAAATCTAAACTTAAATTGTTTTGTTTAATATCGGCTAATTCAAAATCTAAATACCTTCCACCACTATAACTTTCATTACCACAAGTATTATCTGTAAAAGGTAAAAACATGTATGCATTAGTTTGGCTACTGTCTTTAATTATTTTATTACTATATAAAGTTAACCTGAATGGCTTTTTATAAAGTTTAAAATTAATTATAGCATAGCGATAAAATTTTTTATCTTTTGTGCCAGAAGTTTTCATAATAAAACCAATAGTATCGCTAAGAAGGGTAACAGTTGAATTGGTTTTAAAATTTTCATCAGCTTTAAAAAAAGAAAAAAACTGTTTATCATCTCCAACAACAACTTCATGTTTAGCTACATACTCTTGCTGGTATTTTTTAATGTACTGCTTATAGTTAGTTTGAGCTATTGCCGAAGAAAATAGAATAAACACAAACAAAATAAGTTGTAGAAGTTTTTTATTTTTCATTTTTTTTAATCATAATAAATATAAAATTAAGCAAACCGAATAATTTTTACACAATAACCAAAACACTAATTACTTTTGTTGCCATAAAAAATTATATGAATTAATTTTTTTCCATAATATTATTAGAATAAAAATTATAATGAAAGTAGCAGTAGTAGGAGCCACTGGCTTAGTAGGAACAAAAATGTTACAGGTATTGGCAGAAAGAAATTTTCCTGTAACAGAAATAATACCTGTAGCAAGCGAAAAAAGTATTGGAAAAGAAATTGAGTTTAAAGGCAAAAAGTATAAAGTAGTAAGTATGGAAGATGCTATAAAAGCAAAACCTGCTTTAGCACTTTTTAGTGCCGGAGGAAGCACAAGTTTAGAGTGGGCAAACAAGTTTGCAGAAGCCAATATTACAGTTATTGATAATAGTAGTGCCTGGCGTATGGATGAAAGTAAAAAATTAGTTGTGCCCGAAGTAAATGCAACTGTGTTAACCGTTAATGATAGAATTATTGCTAACCCTAATTGCTCTACAATACAAATGGTAGTTGCATTACAGCCACTACATAAAAAATATAAAATTAAAAGAGTAGTTGTATCAACTTATCAAAGTGTTACAGGTACAGGTATGAAAGCAGTTGACCAACTTTTTAATGAAAGAAATAATAAAGAGGGTGCTATGGCTTATAAGTATAAAATAGATTTGAATGCTATACCACAAATTGATGTTTTTTTAGATAATGGTTATACTAAGGAAGAAATGAAAATGGTTAAAGAAACTTGTAAAATAATGCAAGATGAAACCATAAAAGTTACAGCTACAACCGTTCGTATTCCTGTTATTGGTGGACATAGTGAAAGTGTGAATGTAGAATTTGATAATGAATTTGAACTTGAGGAGGTTAAAGAAATTTTAACCAATTCACCCGGTATAATTGTTCAACAAAATGATGCAGAACAATTTTACCCAATGCCTATTTGGGCACACGAAAAAGATGAGGTTTTTGTTGGTAGAATTAGAAGAGATGAATCTCAACCCAAAACTTTAAATCTTTGGATAGTGAGTGATAATCTTAGAAAAGGTGCAGCTACTAATGCTATTCAGATTGCAGAATATTTATATAAAAATGGATTTTTGAATTAATATTTATGCTATTATTTATTCACCCAGATAATCCCAATCCTAGAAACATAAAAACAGTTGTAGAGTGTTTAAAAGATGGTGGAACTATTATTTATCCAACAGATACAATTTATGGTTTGGGTTGTAGTATTTATGAACATAAAGCCATAGAAAAAGTTGCCAAAATAAAAAACGTTTCGCCTGAAAAGGCTCATTTAAGTTTTATTTGTTACGACCTTAGCGATTTGAGCAAATACACTAAATCAATTTCTACACCATTATATCGGATGCTAAAAAATTACTTGCCCGGTGCTTACACTTTTATATTACCTGCAAGTAAAGAAGTGCCAAAAATTTTACATAGTAAAAAAAAGACTATTGGCTTACGTGTGCCAGATAATAATATTGCCAGGACAATAATAAAAGAACTTGGTAGCCCAATTCTTTCAGCATCATTACCTGGCGAAATGGTTGAAGAATATACTGACCCTGAATTAATGTATGAAAACTTTAAACATTTAGTAGATATTGTTATAGATGGAGGTGCAGGAGGAATGATTCCATCAACAGTTGTGGATTGCTCACAAGAACCTTATCAATTAATTAGAAAAGGATTAGCTGCCTGGAATGATTAGCTCCTCATTCCATTTTTAACAACACAGTTTTATTAAAATTATTCTACCAATTTTCTGTTAGTTTCTTTTTACAATTTTTTGAATAAAACTTTCATTGCCTGCTGTAAACCTTAAAATATAAGTACCATTTGGTAAATGCTGAATTGGAAGGATAATTTGACTATTGGCATTTGCGTAATACTTACTTATTAAAATTTTACCTGCCAAATCGGTAAGTTGAATTTGATGCGACAAATTATTATTAATGCCTGTTTTTTCAATAATAATAAAATTCATTGCAGGGTTAGGATAAATAGTGTATTTACTGTTTAAAGGAATATGTATGCTAAATACTTCGCTGAATTGAAAACTTCCATCATTGTCAATTTGCTTCAATCTATAATAAACCCTTCTGCCTCTTATATTTTCTTCATTGTCGGTAAAAGAATAATCGTTTTTGTTGTTGGCTGGTACAGTTCCAATTGCTGTATAATCTTTTCCATTAAAACTTCTTTCTACATTAAAGCTATTAAAGTTTATAGCATTTTCTGTTTGCCATGTTAGAAATACATTTCCATTTTTTAATTTACCCGAAAACAATACAATATTAATAGGCAGTGCAGCTAAGCCAGAACATGTACTATTCCACACTCTTGTTACATATTGCGGACTATCAATATAAGGATTTCTATTTCCTTGAAAATTATAAGTGCCATTGTTTCTGTATCTTTCTTTTTCGCTTACTGGATCTTGATTATGCCATTTAAGCATTAGTTTTAAGTAGTTGATATTTACACTAGGAAAAGTATCGTTAGATAATGTTAAAGCTCCATCTGTGTTATAGCCATACCAAGTAGTAATTCTATTTTGATATCTTGTAACCATATACAAATAAGCTCTGGCAAAGTCTCCTTTGTACATATCTATTGGTTCAAAAACAGTACCATTAATGCCAGCAGTTGCAGAGCTGCCTAGTTTGCTACCATTGCTGCTTGTATAGGATGGAGAAGCCACTTCGCCAAAACGATAATTAGAGCGTTTATTATTTACCCATCCATCTGTTGGAAAAAGGTGGTTATAATCTGTATAAGCAGGAGCTTCATCATTAAACCAACTTGCAGGAAAAGAATGTTCTCTGTTATAACAATCGGCTTCAGAATTATAAGATCCACATTGGTCTGTTCCTGGTGTATAATAATAATCTGCAGTGCCATTTGCTTTAAAAGAGTACATATCCCAAATAATATAGTTATTGCCAGAAGGATTTTTTATAGTATCTGTTTTTTTGTACTGATCCCATAAATCGCCATAACCTTGAGCTGTATGTCCATTAGTAATAATGGATTTTAAAGTTGATTTTAATTCTTTGCAATTTTTATTTTTTACTGAATCGTAATAACCAACTGGGGCTTGAGCATTGGAAGTTATAAAACAAAATAATGCCGAAGCTAACAATAATCTTTTTATCATCTTTTTATTATTATTTACTAACCATTTTAATTATTGGAACAATCATTTCTTCTAAACTAATACCTCCATGCTGAAAAGTATTTTTATAATAGTTCACAAAATGGTTGTAGTTGTTTGGGTAACATAAATAGCCATCTTCTTTTGCAAATATAAATGATGAATTAACATTTGGCACAGGTAAACCTGCTTCTCTTGGGTCTTTAAAAGCAAGCACTTCTTTAGCTTCATAATGAAGGTTTCTTCCATGTTTGTATCTAAGGTTAGCAGTTGTTTGCTTATCTCCAATTACTTTGTAAGGTGTTTTTACTCTTACTGTTCCATGATCGGTTGCAACAATAAGGTTTATTTTTTTGCCACTTATTTTTTTTAAAGCCTGGTTTAGTGCACTATGCTCAAACCAGCTTTTGGTAACACTCCTATAACTTTTTTCATCTCCTGCTAATTCTTTTAAAACTTCCATTTCTGTTCTGGCATGGCTTAGCATATCTACAAAATTGTACACAATTATATTTAAGTCGTTGTTTAATAAATTATGTATGTTATTAACTAATTGTTGCCCATCGTTATGGTGCACCACTTTAGTATAAGAAACTTTTAAATCTTCTTTATTTAATTTTTTTAGTTGTTGTCTAAAAAATTTTTCTTCAAATAAATTCTTTCCTCCTTCTTCATCGTCGTTTTTCCATTCTAGCGGAAATTTTTTTTCTATATCTATTGGCAGTAATCCGCTGAAGATAGCATTTCTACTGTATTGTGTAGCAGTTGGTAAAATAGAATAAAAGGTTTCTTCTTCTAAAATTCTAAAGTTTTCTGTAAAAATTGGCTGAATAGCTTTCCATTGGTCGTATCGTAAATTATCTATTAAAATAAAAAATGTAGCAGTACCTTTTTCAACATGTGGCAAAACTTTAAATTGAAATAAATTATGGCTCATAATGGGTGCATCGGTTGTTTTGGGATGCATCCATTTGGAATAATTTTTACTGATAAATTTAAAAAATTCCGTATTGGCTTCTTGTTTTTGTGTAGCTAATACTTCTTGCATTTCGGGGCTATCACTTTTCTCCATTTCAAGCTCCCAATAAACTAATTTTTTATAAAGTTCCATCCATTCGTTATAATTTGGATTATTGTTTAAGGCCATAAACAATTCTCTAAACTGTTGTTGGTAGTTGGTTGTAGTTTTTTCAGCAACTAATCTTTTGTTATCTATTATTTTTTTTAAACTCAATAAAACCTGATTAGGATTTACAGGTTTTAGCAAATAATCTGCAATTTGGCTACCTATGGCTTCATCCATTAGTGTTTCTGTTTCATTTTTAGTTATCATCACTACTGGTAATTGCTGATTTATTTCTTTTATTTTAGATAAGGTTTCAAGGCCTGTAATGCCTGGCATGCTTTCATCTAACAAAACAACATCGGTAATGTTTTCTTTTACATATTCTATAGCATCAAACCCATTACTAAAAGTAATTACCTCGTAGCCTTTGTTTTCTAAAAATATTTTTTGACTTTGTAGGCTTTCCATTTCATCATCTACCCACATAATTTTAGCTAATGGCATATTGTTTATTTTTACGGAAGATAAAAGTAACTATTAAATATTGTTGTTAAAGTTGTTTTTATATAAATCTTTTATAAAAATGTAGAGGGGAGCTGAAACAAAAAATCTCTGCATTTTTTAATTATTGCAGAGATTTAAAATTATTATTAATAAACAAATTAGTGATGATGGTGGTGCAACTTGCTAGCAAAATCTTCGGCACTTATACTTTCTTCTGTTGCATTTACTTTTTGTGCTAAAATATTAAATAACTTTTCAGTACTTATTCTGTGGTAACTATCTTCTACAAATTTTTTATCTTTCATCATTTTATCTGCATAATCTTCTATCCATTGTTGTTGTTCATCTAAAATACCTAATTGATTACCCATATATTGAAATAATTGCTGCTTAGCAAAATTTCTTAAATCTTCTGGTAGTACTTCAATTTTATTCTCTTCAGATAGTTGAGAGGTAATTAGCGTCCATTTTAAACTATTTTTAAAAGAAGGAAATTCTTGTTCAGCTTCTTCGATTGTTTTTGGAGTTTCGCTGTTTGTTTGAATCCAACGTTTTAAAAATGCTTCAGGAAAATCTATAGAAGTATTATCTAATAATTGATGATAAATTTGGTCGTGAATTTGATTGTTGCTTTGTTGAGTAAAGTAGGCTTCTATATCTTCTTTTACAGCATTATTAAATTCTTCTTCTGTTTTTATTTCCTTGTTCGGGTATGCAGCTATAAAAAGTTCATTATTGATTGCTGCTTTTTCAACTAATCCTATTTTAGTAATTGTAAGTTTAAAGTTTTTATCTGCAACTCCAGCAATATTTTTATCTAATCCTAAATCGCTTAATATTACATCTAATTCTTTATCTTCAAAAGCTGTTGCTAAATGAACATCAATAACATCTTCTAATTTTTTACCTAATAAATTGGCACGAAAAGCAGGAGCAAAATATTTAACTAAAACACTATTCGGTTTATTAATACCATTTTCTACCATGTTACCTTCTTTATCTACTTCTGTAAACGTTACATTTAACATAGTTTCGTCATCAGTAACTGTTGCTGGCTCTGTCATTTTACCAAATCTTCTTTGTAAACGATCTATTTCATCGTTTAACATTTCGTTGGTTACATTTATTTTATACCTGGTTACATTAAAATTAGTATTAATGGTATAGCTTGGTTTTAGCCCTATTTCAAAAGCAAAAGCATAATCCATAGGATTATTCATATCTAATGCTCTAGCATCGCTATCTAGGGGTAAAGGCTGTGCAAAAATTTCTAATTTCTCTTTTGTAAGATATTCGTTTAACTGTGTTTCTACAGTACGCAAAACTTCATCGGTAAATACGCTTTGGCCATACATTTTTTTAACTAAACCTGCTGGTACCATACCTTTTCTAAAGCCAGGTATATTAGCTGTTTTAGCATATTTCTTTAAGCTTGTTTCAAAGTTTTTTAAATAATCTTCTTTGCTAAGATTTACTGTAAGTTTATCGGTAAGGTTACCAATATTTTCTCTGGTTACTGTTGCCATAGTAAGGGCCTGTTGTATGTTTTTAAAATAAAGAAGTTGATAAGAAAAGAGTTGAAGAGAATTGTTCAACCCCTCAACTTATCAACTTCACATTAGTGCGGGTGGAGGGACTCGAACCCCCATGCCTCACGGCACCAGATCCTAAGTCTGGCGTGTCTACCAATTTCACCACACCCGCAGGTGTATAAATTTAGGGTGGCAAAAGTAGGGTTTTTATTGTAAAATTTCACAATTGTATCATTTAGTTTAAAAGTTTTTTATGGTTACTATTTTGCTAAAAAAGTAATACCAACATATTGTGAATATAAAAAAGGTAATATTTTATTGTATTTATCAGAAAAACTGTAGTTTGTGCATCGCTAATAAGTTATCTAACCCAAAAATGAATAATTATGGACAAAAGCAAAATGATTAAAGCCTATTGCCTTAAAACAAAAGAAAAAAATGTACCAATGCATGATGCTGTTATAAGTAAAACATCAAGAGGTGGTTACATGGCATCTGGCAATGATGGTAAAGGCAATAAAATGTCGGCAATGCTAGGCGAAGCAAAAGCTTTACAGGCAATTGCAGATGGTGTTGCTAAAAAAGGTTTTTAATAGCTTTTAATTTTTTTATGTTACAGTATTAAAGTGAACAACTTTAATACTGTATTTTTTATAGAGATAGGTCTATAATTGTTTTGGGGTATAAAAGATGTAAGGTTTGTAAGCCTGCAAGTTTTGCTCCTTCTATATTAACTAAAGTGTCATCTATAAAAAGTGTTTCCTTAGGTTGCAGGTTTTGTTCTTCTACTATTTTTAAATAGCTTTCTTTATAAGGTTTTCTAAAACCACAAATATGAGAGTAATATGCTTTAATAAATAGCTCATCAAAATTTTTAGATGGAGTGGCGTTATTGGCTAAATCTATAAAGCAGTTATAATGAATTTGGTTGGTATTGGAGTATAAAAAAATATTGTACTTGGTTTTTATTTCTAGTAGCCAATTAATTCTTTCTTTTGGTAAATTAAGCAACATGGCATTCCATGCAGTTTGTATTTGAAGATTAGATAAAGAGTTTTTGGTAATTTTTCTGAATGTATTATAAAATTCTTCGGGGCTAATATTTCCTGTTTCTAATTGTTCAAATAACAAAGAAGATTTATGTTGATTATAAAACGCTGAAAAATTAGTTATACCAAGTTGTATAAAAGCTTTTTCGGTTAATAAATAATCTATGTTTAAAATTACACTACCCAAATCAAAAATGATATTTTTGATATTACCCATAAAAAAAGTTATTAATAGTTGCAATATTAATAACTCTTTTATCTGTATTTTAAATTAATTATCTTGCTGGCATATTTAAAGGAATATCTCTTTTTAGCATATCATTTCTATTAGCTATTTCCCATGCAGTGGCAAAAATGTATCTGGCTCTTTTAGTCATTAGATCAAAATTTATTTTATCAACTGTATCACTTGGTCTGTGGTAATCTTTATGTACTCCATTAAAATAAAAAATAACAGGTACTCCATTTTTTGCAAAATTGTAATGATCGCTTCTGTAATAAAATCTGTTAGGATCTTTTGGGTCATTGTATTTTCTATCTAATTCTAATTTATACAATTTGTTTACATTATTGCTAATAGGTGTTAAATCGCTACTTAACTTATCATCTCCAATAATATAAACATAATTTAAGCTATCGCCTTTATAGGTTGGGTCTATTCTACCTATCATATCAATATTTAGGTTTACAGTAGTTTTGGCTAAAGGATAAATTGGGTGTTGTGTGTAATAATCGCTGCCCCATAAACCTTTTTCTTCTCCGCTTACAGTCATAAAAACAATACTTCTTCTTGGTGCATATCCTTTTTTCTTTGCCTTAATAAAAGCTTCTGCCATTTCAATAATAGTAACTGTTCCACTTCCGTCATCATCGGCTCCATAATAAATAACATCTCCTTTTTTACCTAAGTGGTCGTAATGTGCAGTTAATACAACAAACTCTTCTTTTTTATCTGTTCCTTCTAAAAAGCCAACTACATTGCTACTTTCAAGTGTTTTTGTTTCTTTATTATTATTTAAAACTATTTGTGTAGTATAAGTACCTGTTTCAATATTTTTTAAATCGCTAAAATTAACTATGGTTTTTGTTAGAATAGATGCTGCTGCCTGATACGAAATTGAGATAATAGGTGTAGAAAGATTATTGCTTTGTTTTTTTACATACATACTACCAGTAATTGGTAGTGTACTATATTTTGGATTATCAAAGTTTTTAGAAACTAATAAAACACCTATAGCACCTTTGTCTAAAGCGGTTTTAATTTTTGTAAAACTTTTTCTGGAATCTGCTCCAGATTTTTCTTTGTCAATATCTTCGGGGTTACTTTCTATTATCATTACCCATTTTCCTTTTATATCAATATTTTCATAATTGTTCATTGTTTTATCAGTAAGGCCATAGCTTGCAAAAACAATTTGATTAATTGAAATGCTACCATTGCTTGTACTATTTGGTTGAATGGTATAATGATTATTTAAACTAAAATGTGCATCGTATATTTTTAGTGAAGAACTGTGTAATACATCTTGATATACTTTAAAGTATTGGTAGAATGAATTAGCATTACCAGGCTTTAAGCCTAAATTTTTAAATTGCTCTTCAATATATAATGCAGCTTTTCTTTGCCCAACTGTTGCTGTTTCTCTTCCTTCAGTTTCATTGCCAGCAATGTAAGTAAGGTGTTGTTTCAAATCTTTTTGAGTAATTGTGTTTGCAAATTTTTCCACATTGTAGTTGGTTTGTGCAAATGTTGCAGCAACAATAAAATAGCAAAGTGTAGTTAAAACAATTTTCATTGTAGTTTATTTAAGGTCTGAATAATAAAAGGCAAAATAGTGTTTTACAGATTATTATACAACTGAAAATTGTGAATGGTAAAGATATGAGTAGTTTTAACTTATTAAGGTAGTTAAGTTAGGAAGCAATAGCTTCTGTAAATTCTAAAACTCTTTTTATTTCCTGAAATAATGTTTCGGAAGAAAATGGTTTAGAAATATAGCCATTCATGCCAAGTGCTAAGCATTTTTCTTCTTCGCCTTTCATTGCTAAGGCTGTCATTGCTATAATTGGTATAGAAGAATGAAGTTGATTACGAATAATATCTGTTGTTTGATAGCCATCTAATTCTGGCATATAAATATCCATTAAAATAGCATCAAATTTATTTTGGTTCATTAGTTCTAATGCTTGGCTGCCGTTTTCTGCAACAATGGCGTTTGCACCAGATTTTGCAAAAGCATATTTTACCAACATTTGATTAATTGCATTATCCTCTACAATCAATATATTTTTTCCTATTAGTAATTCATTGGTCATAATTCAAAAGCATTGGTTTACAAAGAAAATCGGATTTATATTGTTATAACGATAAAAAAGTTAATTCATTATCCCAAAAGGGTAAAATAATTTAATTTTTTATAAATATTTAACCAATAAAGTGATACCATTTCTATTATTTTTGCTGCTTTAGTGCTTTTTAAAGCCTATTTAATTAAAGTTTATGAAGAAAATATTTTTGTTATTTTTTATTACAATTGGGTTTACAAGTTATGTATGCAGCCAACAAGTAGAAAAAGCTTCGAAGAAAAAATATGATTTAACTAATCGCACTTCCGATCATTTTATGTTACAATATGGAATGGATAGATGGTCTGGTGCACCAGATAGTTTGAATGTAAAAGGAAGCAGCAGGCATTTTAATTTTTATTTTATGCTTGATAAGCCATTTAAGAACAGTCCTAAATTTAGTGTGGCTTATGGTGTTGGTATAGGCAGTAGTAATATTTTTTTAGATAAGAGGTATGCCGATATAAAATCTAATACAACAGTATTACCTTTTAAAGTTAGCTACCCAGGTACAGATTCATCTTACTTTAATAAATTTAAGATGACTACAATTTTTTTAGAAGCACCTGTTGAATTAAGATTTTATTCAGACCCAGAAAATACCAATAAATCTTTTAAAGCTGCTTTGGGGGTAAAAGTTGGTACTTTATTAAAGGCATATTCAAAAGGCAAGGATTTAAAGAATAAATCTGGCCAATCTATTTTTGGAAATAGGTTTATAGAAAAACAGTACGATAAACATTTTTTTAATGGAACAAGGCTTGCTTTTACAGCAAGAATTGGTTACGGAATTTTTGGCTTACATTTTAGTTACCAAATAACTCAAGCTATTAAAGAAGGGGCAGGTGCTGAAGTTAAGCCTTATAGCATTGGACTTACTATTGGCGGATTGTAATTATTAAATTTAAATTATTTTAAAGGTGGTATTTTAAAAAATACTGCCTTTTTTTAGTAGAATTTTTTTGGGGTTTGCCCTCTTACAAAGAACATTTTTCGTGATAGTTTATCAACTCTATTGGCGTTTTTTCAATTTCAAATCCATTGTAGTAGTTGTATATCTCCTCTAAAGTTTGTATAATTTCTTCTACTTCTATCATGGTTACAAGTTTACCTCTAAACTCTTTAATATTTGGTAAGCCTTTTAAATAGTTGGTATAATGTCTTCGCATTTCAAAAATGCCAACTTTATTTCCTTTCCATTCAACCGATTTTAAAAGATGTTTTTTGCAAACATTTATTCTTTCTAAAAGTGTAGGAGGTGAAAGCTCTTGGCCTGTTTGTAAAAAATATTTTATTTCTCTAAAAATCCAAGGGTAGCCAATAGCAGCTCTGCCAATCATTATACCATCTACACCATATCTTTCTTTATATTGTTTAGCTTTTTGTGGGCTATCAATATCGCCATTGCCAAAAATAGGAATATTGATTCTTGGATTATTTTTTACCTTTCCTATCAAAGTCCAATCTGCCTCGCCTTTATACATTTGACACCTAGTTCTGCCATGTATAGCCAAGGCTTTTATACCAACATCTTGTAATTTTTCGGCTACTTCTTCAATATTTTTTGTATCGTCGTTCCAGCCTAATCTTGTTTTTACAGTTACGGGTAGTTTGGTGCTTTTTACAACAGCCTGTGTAAGTTTAACCATCAAATCAACATCTTTTAATACGCCAGCACCAGCTCCTTTTGTAACAACTTTTTTTACCGGGCATCCAAAATTAATATCCACCAAATCTGGGTTAACTGTATCTACAATTTTGGCACTTAATGCTAATGCTTCTTCATCGCCTCCAAAAATTTGAATACCAATTGGGCGTTCATAATCAAAAATGTCTAATTTTCTTTTACTCTTTATTGCATGCCTTATTAAACCTTCACTGCTAATAAATTCAGTGTACATCAAGTCTGCACCATTATCTTTACAAATGGCTCTAAATGGGGGATCACTTACATCTTCCATAGGTGCAAGTAGAAGAGGGAAGTCGTTCAGATTAATATTATCTCCAATTTTTACCATTACTATTTTATTTTTTTAAAAGCAGGGTGCAAAATTAGCTACAATTAATCAATTGAAATTTTCTTTAACCTATAATTTACTAGTGCTATAAAAAAAATTACCTAGTCTCCATTTTTATTTTCCTCTTCTTCATTGTTTTTCTTGCTATCTTTTTTCTTTTTTTTCTTTTTGTCTTTTTTGGTCTCTGTTTTATCTTCTTCTTTCTTTTGCTCTGCTTTATCTTCTTTCTTTTCTGTTTCTGCTTTTACCTCTTTTGCAGGTTCTGTTTTTTGTTCTTTTGCAGGCTCGGTAGTTTTATTATTAGAAGAGTCAATTTTGGGTTCCTCTTTCTCTACATGGTTATCTTTTTTCTTTTTTTTCTTTTTGTCTTTTTTTGATTCTGTTTTTTCTTCTACTTTCTTTTCTGTTTCTATTTTTTCGTTAGTTGTGGAGTCTTTTTTAACAGAAGGTGTTTCTTTATTCTCTGTATTTGTTGGCTTATTTTCTGTTGAATCGGTTGTTCCATTTTCTGTAATAGTATCTTCTTCTTCCTCTTTTCTGCCTTTTCCTTTCTTTTTTTTGTTTTGTTTTGGTTTACCAAAGCCTTCCTTTTCTTCTTCTTTATTTTTTCCTTTTATTTTTTTACCTGAAGGTTTAGAAACTTGTAATGAATCTTTTGAAATAGATTGTGTACTATCTGCTTGTTCAATATCTTCATCCTCTATTTTCCCTTTATTCTTTTTGTTTTTCTTGCCTTTCTTTTTCTTTTTAGAAATTGGTTTACCAAATTTATCCACTTCTTCATCGTCATCATCGTTACTATCTCCTGTAACACTTGTTTGCCCTGTAATGCCTTTACCTTTAATTGTTGGTTTGCCTGATGATTTTTTTGAACCACTGCCTGCTTCTACCTGTACCCAATCTTTACAACCATCATTGTCTTCAAAATCATTTAGCTCACTCATTTTACCACAGTGCTTCTTTTTATGCACACTATCCATTGGTGTGGTACAACAAAATTTTATAGGTATTTTAATATCAATTAAATTGGTTTCTCTACCATTTGTTGCATACAATGGCACTTCTTTTACAATACCTGTAACCATATCCTGACTAAAACTAAAACGTATTGTTACAGTTGCTTCATACTCTAAACCATATTCATCAACTCTTTTTTCATTTCTAACAAATTTTTCATCTATTATCAAAATTTGATTTGGCTTCATTCGTTTTATTTTAGTAATAAATTCATAAGTTAAACCAAGCCTTGGGTCTTCTAATTTTTTTACCACTTTTGCAGAACCTGTTGTAGAATAAAAGCTATCAACCTTATTATTTGTAGAATCAGTTTCGGAAGTTTTGCTAGTGTCTGTTACTTTAGTTTTTTCTTTTATTGCTTTTACGCTATCAATAAAGGACACTTTGGTTGAGTCTTTTTTTTGTGCATGAACACAAAATATTGTGAAAGCTAAACAAAAAAGTAGAGTTTTAATTTTTAATATCATGTAAATAGGTATGTAAAAATTGAAGTTATTTTAAAATGGAAAAATACAATAAAATAAAATAATCATCATGGTTGTTATTAAACTATTTAATTTGCTGTTTATTTCAACAACAGAAGAATGATTTTTAGATATATTTTATTACTGATAATCTGCTCAACTTATTGTTCTACACATCTACTTTCACAATGTAATACTACAATTTCTACTTTTCCTTATCATGAGGATTTTGAAGCTGGGCAAGGTAATTGGACTACTGGAGGAAACAATAACGATTGGCAATATGGCACTCCATCAAAAAGTATCATTACTGGTGCAGCAAGTGGTACAAAATGTTGGATTGTAGGCAAGTTAACAGGTAACTTTTACAACTTTGGTGAGAATGCATGGATTATGAGCCCCTGTTATGACTTTAGCTCCTTAACCAACCCACAAATTTCTTTTAGCGTTTTTTGGGAGACAGAAAGAAAATATGATGGTGCAACTTTTCAATATTCTGTAAATGGAGGTAATACCTGGAATACATTAGGCTCAACCAATTCTAATAATAATTGTAATGGTGTTAATTGGTTTAATTACTCACCAATTACCTCTTTAGGGGTTGATGGTTGGAGTGGAACAAAATTACCAACGTCTGGTAGCTGTAATGGTACAGGTGGTAGCGATGGTTGGGTAACCTCTAAACATATTTTAACAGGTTTAGCAGGGCAAAATAATGTGCGTTTTAGATTTGTTTTTGGTGCAGGAACAACCTGTAATAGCTTTAATGGCTTTGCGGTAGATGATATTACTATTTCAGAAGCACCGGTAAACACATGTAATTTTATTTTTTCATGTACAGGCAATAACACAGTCAACTTCACCAATACCTCCTCAATATGTGCAACCAATTTTAACTGGAATTTTGGCGATAATGCATCTCCATCAAATACAAGTAATGCTGAAAATCCTACGCATATTTTTACTGCACCTGGCACATATAATGTTTCTTTAACAGTTACTTTTCCTGGAAATATTATTGTAAATAAAATAAAAACTGTTACTGTACTTAGTGTTAATACATCAATAGTAAATAGTATTAAATGTAATGGCGATTCTATAGGATCGGCACTTGCAATTGTAACTGGTGGTGGTGGAGTTTATAATTATAATTGGAATACCAATCCTGTTCAAACAACTAATACTGCAACAAATTTAAAGGCAGGAAGTTATACAGTTACTGTAAGTGCTACTAATGCATGCACCACAAATTCTACTATTATTTTTACACAGCCCGATTCGTTAAAGGCAACTACTATTGTTGCAAATGAATTATGTAAGCAGCAAAATGGTTCTATTGAGGTTGTTACTACTGGTGGTGTTTTGCCTTATACTTATTTGTGGAATACTACTCCTATACAAAACACCTCTAAAGCTAGCAATTTAAAAGCAGGTAATTATGAAGTAATTATTACCGATGCAAATTTGTGTAAATTATCTATGAGTAATTCTATAAAAGATTCTATAAACAATATAAACCTAAACTTAGGTAACGATACTTCTTTTTGTACTGGAAGCCAATTAATATTAAATGCAGGTACCGGATTTGCAAATTATGTTTGGCAAAACGCTTCTACTAATGCAACATTTACAGCTACACAAACTGGAAATTATTTTGTTACTGTAACAGATAAAGATGGCTGCACAAAAACGGATACCATAAAAATTAATGTTGATTGTAGCGATATTTATTTTCCAACTGCATTTACACCTAATAGTGATGGGTTAAATGATACATTTGGAGCATTGGGTAATTTATTTTCATTAACAAGCTATCAATTTTATGTTTATGGTCGGTGGGGGCAATTAATTTTTTATACAAACAATGCTTTTGAAAAATGGGATGGCAAACAAAATGGAAACAATTTAGATAGTGGCACCTATATTTGGTTTGCCACTTATTCCATAAATAATAAACCCTTACTATTTAAAAAAGGAACTGTAATAATGATTAGATAATTTTTTACTTACATTTGTTGCTTAGGCTCATTGAAAATTGTATGTCTAAAGGTCTCATAGTTCAACGGATAGAATAGGAGTTTCCTAAACTCTAGATCCAAGTTCGATTCTTGGTGAGACCACTCATAATTTTAATATTAAGAGCAACTTTTATTGCCCTAATTTTATTCTTAATAATCAAAACTTAAACTTATTAATTTGTTTGCTATGAGTAAAGAAAATATTTTAGAAAGTATAGATAAAAAATATGCTGATTTAGGAGAAAATGCAGAAACTTATTTAAAAGGGTTATTACAGGCAAAACCTATTACCTATTGGGATTATATACAGGTAGATACTTTACACTCATTACAAAAACCAAGAACAAATTATAAAGATGAAGAAATTTTTATCATGTATCATCAGGTAACAGAGTTAGTTCTTAAAATGATGGTTCATGAACTAAAGCAGTTGGTATTTGAAGAACATACTGAGGAAATTTATATAGATAAAGTAAACAGATTAAACCGCTACACTTCTATGTTAATTACCTCTTTTGATGTAATGAAGTATGGAATGAATTATGATGATTACAATATATTTAGAAGTACTCTTACGCCTGCAAGTGGTTTTCAGTGTGCTCAATTTAGATATATAGAAATATTTTGTACGAGGTTAGAAAATTTAATTAACGAAGAAGGTAAGAAAAGATTAGGCCCCAACCCATCTGTTGAAGAATATTTTGAACATATTTATTGGAAAGATGCAGGATTAAACAGGCAAACAGGAAAAAAATCTTTAACTCTACAACTTTTCGAAGAAAAATATTTATCTAGTTTTATTGAGCTTGCCAAAAAAGTGCAGGGTAATACCTTAGAAGAAAAAATAAACAAACTCCCTAATGTGTCTGAAGCATTTACTAAAAAAATGAAAGAATTTGACCATTTGTATAATGTAGAATGGCCAATTGTTCATTTACAAACTGCACAGCATTATTTAGATAGTAAAGGAGAAAATAAAGCAGCAACAGGTGGCAGCGAATGGAAAAAATACCTACACCCTCAATATCAACAACGTAAATTTTTTCCAACTATTTGGAGTGAGGAAGAAAAGAGAAATTGGGGAAAATAATTTTAAATTTTTCAAATGAACACTTCTTTAGATATCCTACAAATAGAAAATTACACTAAAGAAGACCTATTAAAATTTATTAATAATTTAATTCATCACGATTTTGAAAAACTTGTTTTTCTTCTATACAGAATTGATGTTGCAGAAGAAAAAATAAAAAACTTATTGAGCAATAATCATACAACTAATGTGGAAGAATTAATTGCTAATGCAATAATTGAAAGAGTGATGGAAAAAAAGATTTCTAAAGAAAAATATAAACAACAAAACCATATCTCAGAAGAAGAGAAGTGGTAAGCTAATATTTACTACAATTATTTATTAAGTTTAAGTGTATTAATATACTTTCGCAACATAAACATTTTTACCATGAAACTTGTTTCTTATTTAAAAGATGGACACGACCAATTAGCATTTTTAGTGGATAATTTTTTGTTTGATTGTGATATGGTGCACCCCGAATTACCGGGCAATATGAATATGTTTTTACATTATTGGGATGATATGTACCCTATTGCACAAAAAGTAGATGCAGCAATAAAAGCAGGCAGTATTAGTAAAGATAGAGGTATTGATATAAGCACTATACAAATAATTGCTCCAATACCATTTCCAACAAGTTGTAGAGATGGATATGCTTTTAGACAACACGTTGCAGCAGCCAGAAGAAATAGAAAAGTTGATATGATTGCAGAGTTTGATCAATACCCTATTTTTTATTTTACAAATCATTTAAGCATACAAGGCGAAGGAAATATTTATTGTATGCCTGATCATTTTGAGAAATTAGATTTTGAATTAGAAGCAGCAATTGTTATTTGCCGCCCTGGCAGAAATATACCTGCAGAAGAAGCAGATAAATATATTGGTGGTTTAATGATTATGAACGACATGAGTGCAAGAAGGTTGCAAATGGAAGAAATGTTGTTAAACTTAGGGCCCGCCAAAGGAAAAGATTTTTGTACCGTAATTGGTCCATGCTTAGTTACTTTAGATGAGTTGGAAGCATTTGAAATTCCTGCAAAAGAAAACCATGTTGGTAAATCATGGAATTTAAAAATGAAATGTTGGGTAAATGGCATTCAAGTAAGCGAAGGAAATGTTGGTGATATGGATTGGACTTTTGCAGAAATTATTGAACGTTGTAGTTATGGTGTAAATCTTCACCCTGGAGATGTAATTGGTAGTGGAACAGTTGGCACAGGCTGTTTTTTAGAACTTAATGGCACAGGTAAACTAAACAATCCAAATTACCAGGAGCAATGGTTGCAAGAAAATGATGTAGTAGAAATGGAAATTGAACAAATAGGCTTATTAAAAAATACAATTGTAAAAGAAGAAAGCTCATTTTCTATTTTAGCCAAAAAGAAATTACCTTAATTTAGTACAAACTACATAGCTAACTTATTGCTAATATTGCAATAAGCATGAGTACACCTTTGCAAATATTACAGCAATATTGGCATCATCAAACATTTAGAGGCGAACAAGAAAAAATTATTGAAGCAGTTTTAAATAAAAACGATGTTGTTGCTTTATTGCCAACTGGTGGTGGCAAATCTGTTTGCTTTCAAGTACCAGCAATGCTAATGGATGGTTTGTGCTTAGTAATTTCTCCTCTTATTGCATTAATGAAAGATCAGGTTGAAAACTTAACCAAAAAAAATATACCTGCAGCTGCCATTTATAGTGGGATGAGTTTTTTTGAAATTAATAAAATACTTCAAAGTGCTACAGATAACAATCTAAAGTTTTTATATATTTCACCTGAAAGAATAGGTACAAAATTATTTCAGCAATGTATTCATCAATTAAATATTTGTTTAGTTGCAGTAGATGAAGCACACTGTATTAGCCAATGGGGCTACGATTTTAGGCCATCCTATTTAAAAATTGCAAAAATTAAAGAGCAATTAAATAGTGTGCCATTTATTGCTTTAACTGCAACTGCAACTACTGTTGTAAAAAACGATATTATTGACAAATTACAATTGAAAAATGTAATAGTTTTTAAACAGTCTTTCGAAAAATCAAATATTTCTTTTTCTGTTTTTAATGTTGATAGTAAAATAAATAAAGCAGTAGAAATATTGAATAAAGTACAAGGCAGTAGCATTATTTATTGTAAAAACAGAAATGAAACAAAAGCAATAGCAGAACAATTATTAAAACAAAATATATCTGCCAATTTTTATCATGCTGGTTTAACGCAAGAGGAAAGGAGTGTAAGACAAAATAATTGGATAAAAAATAAAAGCAGGGTTATTGTTTGTACAAATGCTTTTGGAATGGGTATTGATAAACCAGATGTTAAAACGGTTATACATTTTAATATTCCAGATTGTATAGAAAATTATTATCAAGAGGCTGGCCGTGCAGGCAGAAATGGTAGTAAAGCTTATGCTGTTTTGTTGTATCAACTATCCGATGAAATTGAATTAGATACTTTAGCAGAGGTAAAATTTCCTGCAATTGAAACAATTAAAGAAGTGTATCAGCATATTGCTAATTATCTTCAAATACCAATTGGCATTGGCGAAGGCAATTATTACAATTTTGACATAATTGATTTTTGCAACAATTTTAAATTAGATGTTGTACAAGTAATTAATATTTTAAAATATTTAGAGCAGGAAGGTTTTTTTGCTTTTTCAGAAAATATTTTTATACCTGCAAAAGTGGTTTTTACATCAAATAAACAAACTTTAAATAGTGTTGAAAACAGATACCCTCATTTAGATTTAGTAATGAAAACCTTGCTTCGTACTTATGAAGGAATTTATGAAAATAATGTTTCAATTAATGAAAAATTGATTGCAAAAATTGCAAGACTATCTTACGATACAGTATTTTCTAA